>Ga0222651_1000305_pt1 | contig 34804 bp, 29 predicted proteins | sample AntAcemetagen369_FD_179855 | JGI IMG/M metagenome (GOLD analysis project Ga0222651, IMG submission 179855) | Saline water microbial communities from Ace Lake, Antarctica - #369 | ecosystem: Environmental > Aquatic > Non-marine Saline and Alkaline > Saline | place: Antarctica: Ace Lake...
CTGCCCAGTCATTCATGTCATCCACTGCTATAAATAGGATGTTTGGTTTCTCCTCAATTTGTTGCTGTGGAGGGGTGCAATTGCTGAGAAGCAGCAAACCCAAGGCGAGAAGCGAATAGCGGAATTTTAGTGGTAAACTTTTCATAGGTGTTCAATTGAATTGTCCTGATGTTAGCATCCCCTTATATGGGGAATATTGAAACACAAAAAAATCAAAGGCGTTGGAGACTGCGGTCTAGCAACGATCTTCTGATTTTGCGCCGCAGCGGATCAGCAGGTAATAGCTTTGATATTGTGTATTTTAGGGTAACCCTCTTTTCATTTTGACTACAGTGAGTCACTGTCATTGATAATAGTTAACTAATATTGACCTTATCTATTGAGTCTATCTCTCCACTGCCTAACCTTTATGCACAAGAGTTAATATTTACAGAACCCCATTACGTGCTTGAATGTAAGGATAGATTCCCACAATTCCCACGCAGGAAATGTTCATAACAATAGGCTTTATGCAATCGAACGATGAACAGTTATTTAAATGACTTTTATCTTGTCTATGTGTCTTTAAGGCCTCAAAACAGCAAATTAGGTCAGGCGGGTTGCTCAATCAATAGTTCGTTATATTTTAGCTAAGTCGAATGCATATTTATAACTTATTACGTTTTTTTCCTTTTCATTGTTTTTCCATGCAGCCTCTAAATGACTGATTTCTATAATGTCAATGGTGCTTGATTCGTTGAACATTTTTGCGGTTTTTGAAAGAACTGACATTTCTGGTTCCGTAAATAATGCCTTATTAAATGGTCTATCCTTTCGAGCTTTAAATTGCTCACCTGAAGAACCTTGAGGGAATTGTGTGTAGGAAATGTCTATGAAATTATTGTTAGCTAGGTATTCAAAAATACTTTGAAAATTATTGGGTACTGGCCCCATGTCAATTGCCCTATACCGAACGCCACTTATTGAAAAGCAACTTTGCTTAAACATTAAAAAATCAGCATAGAATAATAATTTATTCATTTTGGTTTTATATGGTTCCATTTGTTCGGAAAAAAACACGACCATTTCTGAGAATTTCTCAAAGTTAGGATTTCTATATCCTGAATAAATGTCGGCTAAATGATCTCCTAATAGGTAATTTTTTAAGTTAAATTGTACAACGTTTCTTTTTTGATCCTCAACTATTAATTGAGCATGTTTGATGTGTTTTTCTTTCGTTTTTGAATCTAAGGTATCGCATAATTCCACCAAATCAATAAATTTTTTTGGATCATCTATCATCTGGATTAATCGAGCATTAGAAACACTTGGCATTTCTCCTGATTCGTACTGGCGATAACTATTTGTACCAAAACCCAATATCTCTGACATTTTAGTCGCTGACAGGTTGTATTTTTTTCGAATACTAATGATTTCATCTGGAAATGGAATATTGAACAAATCACGGTACTGATTATAAACTTGGTTCATGTTAACCTCATCTAATTCGTCTGTTGTAAACTGTTCCCTACTATCCTCACATTTATAATAATGAAACACTACTTCAAATGTTTCCTTTCTGAAATTTATTGACCTATTTTCTTTTAACAATATCAGTTCTTTACCTGTAATTGGACTTTTCATATTCAATTATTTTAAAGGATATAGCATTTTGTGTTCAGCTAAATGAAAGGAAATACAGATAACACTGTTGCCAAAAGCTCCGATTGTTATTTTGATATATACTACCCTTGTTTTAATGGCCTTTCCAAAAACCCACATTTCTGAGCCTCCGTAGAGTTTCTCCTTGATTGGGCCTTCACTGTAATCTATGGTTTCTAGCCTTTCTAAAGTTGCTTTTCTGTCCACTGGACGTAGTTCTAATTCAACCAATGCTTGCGCATTTTTGCCTCGATCATCACGAAAAAGAACATCCCAAAAGCTCATTTTCTCCTTGAATTCTTTCAAAAATGAGGCTATTTCCTTTTCGTCTCGCATGATTTTTGGCTGGTTGCGCAAATGTAATTGTATTTACTGGTTTATCACGAAAAGGTTGAAAAATAATCATTTATTTATTAAAATACAATTAAAAAGTATAATATTTAAATTTTGAGAGGTGGAGTGGTGGTATAAGTAAATGATACTATAACTAAAAGGTTTGTGTAGGACTTGTAAATAGAGAAAAGCCCAAAACTTTGGCCATTCCTAATGAGGGAGCCGGGGTAAGGGCATTGGTGAAAATCATTGAAGCAGCGGCGAGGCGTTTTATATTAGGGGTGTGGATTTTCATGCCCGTGTGTCCCGACAAAAATCCTGCCCAGTCATTCATGTCATCCACTGCTATAAATAGGATGTTTGGTTTCTCCTCAATTTGTTGCTGTGGAGGGGTGCAATTGCTGAGAAGCAGCAAACTCAAGGCGAGTAGCGAATAGCGGAATTTTAGTGGTAAACTTTTCATAGGTGTTCAATTGAATTGTCCTGGTGTTAGCATCTCCTTTATGGGGAATATTGAAACACAAAAAATCAAAGGCGTTAGAGATTTCGGCCCAACAACGATCGTCTGATTTTGAAGTGATTTCAGCCCGTAATAGCTTCGCTATTGTATATTTTAGGGTAAGATAGTATTTTGCTAAGGCTGTTCGAGTCTCCAAAATTCATGGTAATTAGGAGAGGTGATTTTTAGTGCCCTATTTTTTCTCCTTCCTTGGCCTTCTTTTTTACATCTGCTAAATAGCTGGTTAATTGCATATTATTCATACTTCCAACCAATCCAAGTCCTTTGGAATAATACAAGTGATATACTTTGCTTTTTTGTTTGTCTCTGTCTTTTAACTGTTTGCATTCAAGTACAATTAACCTATTATATTTTTTTGTGGGCGTCTCAAGTTCTTCGTCAATTCCAATTACTTGATAAGACCAACTGCCATCAGCTTCAAACCATTTTTGTCCCATTACAATTTCTTTTGGCAATACTACAGATTCACTGTTTACTTTTGGGTCGAAGTGATAATAATTCATATCGTCCTCTCTGTAGTAGCTTGTGTCAGTTTTTCCCCATGAATATTTCCTTATTTTTGCATAATAATCATTTTCTCCAAACTTTACTTTGTCTTCAAGATAATAGTCCAAATAGGTACTATTAACAGATTTATACAATTTGGCAGTATTTACTTGCTCATAAAAGACCAAATATTTTTCAGTATTTTTTGTTTGTCCGTAGATGATACCTGTTAGTAATGCGAAAAAGAAAATTAGTGCAGTTGTTTTCATTGTCTGTTGTTTTAATACCGCGTAAAATAGTTGTAAAAGTACAGCTACGTTTATTTCTACTTTGATTGTATTACTAATCTAATGGGTTTATTAGCAGATCCCATCACTATTTTTAGGAGAATTCACCAATTAATAGAATATCTATTCCCTTTCTCGAAAATATTAAAGACTATTACCCGAATGCATTATAATAGCCGTATGAATCGAGCCATTCTCGGCCTGTTTTGTGTTTTAACAGGACATGGTTTTGTGAGAAGTTGGAGGTGATATACCCTCTTTCCTACTCGGCTGACCTAGTTTTTCTAGTTTAAATATCCAGAAACCATGTCTGTTAGCTCCGGAATTTTATGCTCGATACCTTTTTCTATCGCTTTAGTTGTCATTTTACCAATCCAGCGAAGAATTTGTCTACCGATTGGTACATCAGATCGTTCTTGTTCAACAATGATTTTCTTTAATTCATCAGTATCATGAGTGTCGAATCCAAGCTCCCTAATTCGTTCAATTAATTCATCGACCTTGTCATTGTAGTTAATCTGGTTTTCCTTTTGAGAGATATTTTTTCCAAACACCATTGCTGAACCTTTTATTTCGCCATGAAAATGATTAGTTATAGAATTGGAGTCATTAGAATTGCCCTTTTGCTCATCGTCTTCATGTTCCAAAAGGGTTGAATTTAAGTTTAAATTTTCCTTATTGATTCGAATTAAGATCTCAATCAAGTGATCTAAAGTTTTTGAGTAGATTTTACGATATGCATTTATTGGAAAAGTCCAACAAGTACTCTCCAAAATCTAACCATTGTTATTTCCTTTTTTGGTGCTTTTATAGACTAGGCGAATTTGTTCATCTGAGAACTTTTGTTGGATTTCACCATGTTTTATATCTGCCTGATGCTGTTCTAAAAGGTCTTCAATTTCAATAATTGAGATGACAATATTCCTCTCATTAAAGTCTTATTATGCATCATTGTAGATTAATTTTTAGCAAATGTTTAATTTTCAACAAAAGATCTAAGAGCTCGCTGTAAGCACATTGTATAAGTATTTCACTTTAATACGTACTTACAACTAACAGACTATCTCTGTTTTGCATCTCATCGAGAAGCATCGCTCTTATTAGACCTTTCTATTGCTTTGTTGGTAAATTTTATCTCTCCATTTAAAGAAAGTTGTTTTAAAAACTCATCAAATGTAATCTTATTATTTTTTAGTTTTAAATAGCCATTCTTCAATTCGGATGTTAATAAAAGTCCAAATTCTTGTTTTTCAGCAATTTTAATCCTTTTGTTTCCCCAATTGTCGTTATGTTTTGCATTATTAAATACAACAATAGGATGAAAATCATCATCGTTCAAAATTTTGTGTTTTAATGGCTGAAATGTTTCATTTTCACCAACAAGGTTTCCGTTTTTAACTTCAAGGCCCAAATACAATTTTTTAAATTTCACTTTTGCATCTACATCAGATTCAGAAACAGGTTTTTCACATTTAAAATTTAAACTTTTAAAAAGATTCATAACTGCATATTCCAGCTCCACATCTTCCGTTTTAGTATCAGTGTTTTTTCTTGGTTCAACAATACGCTTTAAGAAATAGAATTTTTGTTCCAATTTCCGAATCTTAGCAAGTGCTTTTCGAGCATCATTCCGTTTCTTTCTGTAATTGTCATTTGCGACTTTTAGTTCTGGAATTGGTTCTATTCTCATTTGCGTTTTTAATTTTTGCTAACGTAGGTATATAAGTACCGTTACGTATATTTCAGCTATCTCATCACAACTAATTTAGTTGGTTTTTAACGGTTTTAAAAGTATGGTTTGTTATATGGAGGTGAATTTCTTAAGTCCTGTTTGAAATATGCCCTAAAAGTACTATATATTTTAATTTTTTCCTGATACCCACAAAAAAATGGTGGCCAAGTGCAAGAGATAAACTCCCGACATCTTAGCCACCATTTGAAAAATGAGGTATGTTTTAATAAACTACTGGCTCCGCAACGTAGTATTCGCTGGTTTCTGTAAAGGTACGGCCAAACATGTCTTTTGCCCTTACGGTAATGGTATGTTTGCCTACAGACAATTTGGTATCTATACCGCCTCTCCATAGGTGGGTGGCATCTACTGGGTTGGAGGGTCTTCTGCCTGGTTCCAATTGCTCCATCAAGTCCCATTCCATAACAGCGGCTGCATAGGAAGGGTCTGGGGCTTCTACCCAGTTCATTTTTTCCCAAGGGCCATTGTCAATTTTGTATTCTACAAGGTCATTTTTATCTCCCATATAGAAGTTGGCAAAGATGCCTGAACCAGTGCCTCTATTGTTGGCCACTACTTTGGGGTTAAAGATCTTAATCTGGTGTTCTTTTGATTCTCCGATTACCTGATAATCGATTTTGTATTGGTTGTCGTCTATATGCAATAGGGCATAGCCTTTTGGCGTGCCATCGCGCATGGTAGAAACAGGTACGCCCTCGGCATTTATTTTACCGGAATACCAGTCACCAGAGGTGGTTCCTGCATTGTACTCATGAAAAGGATTGCGACCTTTCCAGCCGTCTTTTTCGGTGTAAAAATTGTGGCGTTGCAAATGGGTATGTGCAGAAAGGGCCAATACATTATCGTAATCCTTTAATAGATCAAAAACCCTTTGTCTATCACTGTCCCTCATACCATTTCCATTGATAGTGAGGAAAGGAATATGAAAAGACAAAACAACTAATTTGTCTTTGGGTACATGCTTTAGGTCATTTTCTATAAAGACCAACTGGGTTTTTGTAAATCCTGCCCAGTAGCCTTCGGCATCTCTTGGGTCTGGATAGAGAATGTCATCCAATATGATAAAGTGGGCATTGGCATGGTTGAAGGAATACGTAGCAGGACCAAAGATACGCTCGAAGGATTCGTCAGAATGCTCGTCGATAGTCGCATCATAGTTCATGTCATGGTTGCCCATCACATTGTACCAATGCCAACTTGTCTTTTTCAGGGCCCCTACATATGGAGAATGTAGATCCAAATCATCTCCCGCCAGGTCTCCCAGGCTGATGCCAAAGCTAATATTACTTTCGTTTTTTGCTTTATCCACGACTCCTTTGGAGAATTGATCTAGTTCTGTCGTGTTATAAGGTTGTGGGTCTCCGAAGATCATGGCGGTGAAATTATCAGGTTCTTCACTTTTATAAAGGGCGAAATTCAGTGATTTTGGGAGCTTATCGGTAGGTCCTGTTCCCTTGTATTGAAGTTCTGGTGAACCTTCTGGCTTGTGGATATAATAGTAATCTGGCAACTGGTTTTCTCCTAGCGGTACTTTAAATCCACTCGGCTTGATAACAAAAATAATATTGTCCGTTCCAATCGGAAGGGAGTATTTTCCTTTGCTGTCTGTTAGGACTACTTCTTTTCCATTGCTGACAGCAACGTTAGATACGCCTTTTTCTCTGCGTTCTTTTTTGTCGTTTTGGTTGGCGTCTTCATAGACATAACCAACCACATTGTTTTGCGCCAAAAGGCCAAAGCTGAGGCTTATGGCCCAGCAAAAGGCAATTAATTTTTTCATGAGCATTTGTTAGTTTATTGAACCCAGAGGAGACAATGGCTATACCATTGCCTCCTCCAGAAAGAAAATTAAATATAGCCAATACCATGGCCAAGGGTTAGGGCAGCCTATTAATAAAAGGTTAATTTTTATACCCCTAAAATTAACAGCAGGGGCCAATTGGTGCTTTTTACCTGCTTCCCTTATTGTGAAAAACCACCAAGCCATCTTTGCCTGCCACTACAATATCCTTCATGCCATTGCCATTCAGATCGGCAACCGAGAAGTACAAACCAGCTCCTTTTCCTTCTCCAAATGGACCATAGCTAATCACGTTTTTGGTAAAAGATTCGCCATTCCATTTGAAATAATACATTCCCAAATAGTCATTTCCTCCCGGGTCGTTGCCGTTGTGTGCGCGGTAGCGTTTGCCGGTCACGAGCTCCATTTCCCCATCATTGTCTATGTCCACCCATTCCATGGTATGGTATTGAGATTGGTAGGGGTCGATGGCGTGCTTTTTAAAGGTGATGGTGTCTCCGTTCTTGGCCTGTTCGTACCAGTGCAATCCATAGTCATGGCCCTGACCTACGATGAGGTCATTTAAACCGTCTTTGTTTACATCTACTACGATAATCGGTACGCTTGCACCTCCCAGTTGAAAGGTATCATGGAGCTTCCATTTTCCATTTTTCAGGTCTTGAGGAGCTTCTAGCCAGCCTTCAGGAACGATAAAATCCCCTCTTCCGTCTCCATTTATATCACCAAATCCAAGGCCATGCCCATGCTTTTCCGTTACAGGATGTTTTTCAAACTCGGCGGTACCTTTGCCTGCAGCATCCAGGATCAGGGTGTAATAGGCGAGAGGTTGGTTGGGGGTGTTGGGAACAATGTCCAAATGACCATCATTGTCCACATCCCAGGCACGAGTGGTCTCCACATTGCCAGGCTTAGCAATTTCATGAACAGCCCATTCCTTGTTGCTCCCGGGGTTCTCTACCCAATATAGGGTTTGACCAAACCATCCTCCGGTGACATAATCCATTTTACCATCGCCATTGACATCCATGGGGATAGTAGAAAAATCATCAAAATATTCGCTTACCCGTTTTACTTGACCGATCAGTTGTCTTTTGGTAAATTCCGGGCCTTTGTACCAGTAGCTACCAGAGACAATGTCGAGTTGTCCGTCTCCATCTACATCGAAGACACCTGCCGATTCAGCAGTTTCCATGGCTATTAGTTGTTTTTCAAAGGTTATGGGCTTGGGATCATTGCTCAATCCTGCCAATATAAGTGCGATATTAAGGGTTAGATTCATGTGATAAAGATAACTGTTTATCAATCAGAACTGTCCTGTACTGTCCAGTTTTCTAAGAAAGGTATTGCTTACAGCTTTTCAGGCTATCCCTGTTAGAGGCAGTTAGGGTAAGTTTTGTAAAGCCTTTTACTCCATAAGCACAATAGATACCTTTTGTCTTTTGATAGAAATGTACCAATTAAGGGTATAGATAAATACTGCCAATCCGATCATCTCAAGTGTTTCTTCCATTGTGTATAACACCCTATATGTAAAGCTAAGACCATTTACTTCGAAACTCTTGCCACCTAGCATTTCAAACCCGATAGCACCCGAAAGATATAGTCCTGCTGAGAGCATCATTAAAAAAAATAGTTTTGAGTTGAGGTTTCGAAAGAACGGAATGTATACCAAACCCAAAATGATCAGTGTGATGCCGTATGGGATGACCCAGGCATAATAAAGGTATCCTGATAAATTTAACTTCTTTCGGAAAAAACCAATCAAGAACTCATGGATCGATACCGCTTCATCCAACGTTAAGAAGAAAAACAAAATTGTTAATCCCAACCAACCCCAGTACTTTCGCTTCCTAGATTTTTTGTAAACTGTTATAAAAAGTAGTAAGAATGAGGCAGCCAAAAATAATAGGGATGAAAAAAACGAGGGAATATTTGCCTCCTGGTTAAAATCAAATAATCGAATTATCAGAAGCTTTAGGGGCCTGTTTTCTTGAGAACTAATGTCTAGATAATTACTTAATATGTTCATTAGTAGCAATACAAAGATTGCTACTAACGAAGCCTTGAAAAGCTTTTTAGTTGGAATGAAGAATTTCATTTGGGTGAATATTAGGTTATTATAGGTAATGTAGGGGTAATGGTTAATATAATAAAATAATCGTTCTTATCAAAAAATAGACCCTGCAACCAAAAAAAATCACGACCAAAATTTTGAAAAATTGGTCGTGGGGTATTTAATTTAATTTGCTAAAAGCCACTGCCTGACCCTGGGATTAAAGTCTTCAATGTTTTCCCAGTGGAAAGCATGTCCGCTTTCTGGGTAGGTATGTAAAGTAGCATTCGGAATGGCACCAGCAACTTCCCTAGTCATCCATAGAGGCGTGAATTTGTCTTCTGCTCCACCGATGACCAACACAGGCTGCTTGATTTTGTGCAGACGTTCAAGAATGCCATGATCCATACAGGCTGCTGCCTGCCCCTCAAGACCTATCAGCGGTTGAGGGTTGGTGTCATTTTTAGCATTTTCTCTATCCTCAAGCATTCCTTTATAGGTTTCCTCATCGTCAAAAGAAGCCTTAGAAAAAATCAATAGTTGAATGTACCGGCTAAATTCTTCAGGCCTTAACCTGGCCTTGATATCCACTATATGCATGAAGATGTCTTTGGCGGTATTGTCACATCTTGCCCAAGGACACATCAGTACCATAGACCTGACGAGATGAGGATACCGAAAAGCAAGCTCCTGTGCGATGATGCTTCCCATGGATACACCCGCTACCCTCACCTTTTCCAACCCGAGGTGCGCCAGTAATCCGGCACAGTCATCGGCCATTTGAGCTGAAGTATAAGGGCCGGAAGGTTTGTCAGAAAGGCCAACACCCCGATTGTCTACAATGATGCATCTGAAGGATTGCTGCCAATGTTCTAGGTGCTTTTCCCAAACTGCTCCGGGGGCAGTGATGCCCATGATCAGAAGCAGTGGCTCCCCTTGTCCACTTTCCTCATAATAGAAGTTGATTCCATTGGTTTTAATGGTAGGCATGGGCTATTTCAATTTTGGGATAAGGGATTCGTGCACCCATTTTCCATCGTGAAGTGTCACGAAATCAGGGTCTTTTAAAGCCTCCTGACCTTCGTCTTCACAAATAATCCAACCATCAAACTTCTCGTCTTTTAACCATTGAGTGATGCCTGTTAGCGCTACTTTTCCATTGCCCATCAAGGTGAATTCAGGATTTCCGTCCCAATCTTTGTAATGAACATGGTTGATCAAAGACTTGTACTCTTTCATCTTGGTTAAAGGATCCATGCCGCCATTGATAATGTGTCCTACATCAGGGCACCAACCGGTAACTTTCGGGTCGAGTGATTCAAGGATTACTTTATAGTCTTCCTCTGTTCTGGTAATGGAAGTGTGTGGAGAATTGGGATGAAAGCTGCTCGTGACACCTTGATCTGTGGCCCTTGCTGATACGGTATTGACGATGTCCACCAGGTTTTTCCTGCGCTGAACAAGTTCATGTCTTCCTGTAGGTATTTGTACCGTACATAGAACTGACCCTGGGAAGCGGGACAATAATTTTATGGCTTCATCGGCAATTTTTTTCTCTTCATCGGTTTCTTTGTTCCCGTTCCAGTCCAGAGCCAAGGCTACTGCTGCAAGAGAAATGTTTTGCTCTTTAAGCTTTGCTTCAAGAACGTCAGCATCTGCCAATGGGCCCATCCAAGTGAAAATAGGCTGTATACCGGTGAAGCCTGCTTTGGAGATTACCTCTATCATGTGGCCAAGTTGGCCTTTATAGGTTTCCCCATTGTTGCTCATAAACCAGGTATAAACTTCTGCACCGAAGCGAAAAGGTAAATTAGTCATTGCGTAGGGTCAATTAGGTTATTTTTTTAATAAGATTATGGTTAACGATAGTTAAAGGGCTTAGAGCCCATGTTTTTCTCCCATCATTTTAATGAATTTGTAGCCATTTTCAGCCATTTCCCAAGGTTGAGAAAACTCCCTCCATACGCCTATTGAATTGGCAAAATCGGGATCATTTCGGGTAAAGCCTTCAATGGTCAGCCAGCCTTTGAACTTTATCTCAGCTAAAGTAGCGAAGGTATCATCCCATGGAACATGGCCTGATCCCGGTGTGCCTCTGTCGTTTTCGCTGATGTGCACATGATTAAGAACAGGTGCTATTTTTCTAATGGCATCTCCCAGCTTTTTCTCTTCGATATTAGCATGGTGGGTATCAAACATCGCCTTTACGTTGGGATGATTTGTTTTTGTGATTAAATGCAGCAACTGGTCCATGGTGTTGCACAGGTAGCATTCAAAACGGTTCAATGCTTCAGGTGCAAGGATTATCCCCGCCTGCTTGGCATGCTCACCTGCTTGGTACAATATTTCTGCACTTCTACTGTACTCGTCCTCGTTGGGAGACCTTTTGGCAAAAGTAGAAAAAGCGGAGTGAAAAGGTCCACAGATAATTTTAGCTCCCAAGTCATGGGAGCGATCGATGGTCCATTTCATTTTATCCAGGGCTTTTGCCCTAACTTTTGAATCCGGATCAATAGGGTTTTCATCGGGGCCCAAAACGAAAACAGTACTGCTTTCAAGCCCTGCGTTTGCAGTGAATTCCCCAATTTCCTTGTAAGCTTTCTCGTCTGGTGAACCCACGAAAAATTCTACGCCATCATATCCAATCTCTTTTAGTCTTTCGATGATGGGTTTTAATTCATCAGAAACCGAAGCAGACCATGCCAGGACGTTAAATCCAATCTTGTTCATTGTATATTTTTATTTTAGGCTTTAAAAATTATTCGAAATCAGTGACCATCATACCCGGTTTAAAATTGTCAAAACCAAACATGGAAGGTGCGTAATCTCCAACAATGGCCACCTTTGCTTTTTCAGGAATCTTGTCTTCCATAGCCAAACCCCAATAGCTGGCATTGACGATCAAGCGGCGAAGGTCTTCGCTCAAAAGGTCTATTGATGCTCCTAAGGTGCTGGCAAACACTTTGCCTTTCTTGCCACCCTCTATTTGGTAACTTTTTGTCCAGACCACAGGCATTAGCGATTTTTCCCAATTGATGGCTGCCTCCGCATTCATTCCTGAAGTAGATGCCCCATGAATCAATACTTTCCCATCTTCACCCAAGGAGGTAACCGTATACACATCCGATGCTGCCCAGATATCAGTTACGCCATTTAATAGTGGGTTTTTGGCAGCTACCTGAATACCATCCAAAAGGGCACGGGTACCTTCTACAGCATGATGTCCATGGTGAGCTACCCAGGTTTCACCCAATATTTTTTTACCGAAACCTTTTTTCCAGCCAGGGACAGTACTTTGCCAGTGGTACTTGGCATAAGGGCTTTTGTTGTCCTTTCCATAGCTAAATGCATGGGTGGAAGTTCGCAAGGCTATCAGTGGTTTTCCGGATTTCAGATAGGCATCAAAATACTTCATTTGCTCATCAGGTAGTTCTCGGAAGCGCAATAGCATGATGACCAGATCAGCTTTTTCCAGGTGTTCCATACCCGGGATATTGGTTTTGTAATTTGGAACCACCTGATTGTTCTCAGGGTTGATGGCAAAAAGAACAGTGGTGTTAAAACCATGGTACTTGGATAAAATTTTTGCCATCATTGGCAGTCCTTCTTCTGACCTGTATTCATCATCACCACTTATTAGGACAATGTTTTTCCCTTGTCCTGGACCATTTTCTCCTCTGAACTGTAACAGGAGTTTGTCACCTTGGGCCAAGGCCAGACTTGCTGACCAAATAAAGGCGAAAATAAATAGGGTAGCTACTTTGAACCCATTGCTATTGAATTGATTTTTTGTATTCATTTATAGGAAGTGTTATTTCAAGATTTATTCTGGATTTTGCAATTGAATTTCCTATGCTTTATCAGGAGGTGATTCCATTACGTAATAGAATGACCATTGCATATTTTGGGCTTAAAGTAATAAAATTGTTTGGAACATTCCCTCATTTAATCAAATAGATCCTAGTAATAATGGATAAAAGGGACAAAAAGAGGATTGATTTCCTTTCTGCCCCCTTTTTTGCTTGACTGATTACGCCACTTTGGTACTAATAACCTTGGTTTTGGGTCAGTTTGTCATTATTTCTTATTTCTGCTGTGGGAATAGGGAAAAGTAGTTCCCGCTCTTTCAGGGTAGGACCATATGAAAATTGGTGCCCTACATAATTCTCAAATTCTCCGGAAGTTACATTCCAAGCCTTTCTGAGCCTTACCATGTCGAACCATGTTTTGTTTTCAAAACACAATTCTATCCATTTTTCCTTCCAGACAGCTTCTCTGAATGCCTGTTGGCTCAGCCCTTCAAGGACGGGCAATTCCGCCCTTTCCCGAATCATATTAACAGCCTCATAAGCAGCCTCGGTGGGGCCATTTGCCTCATTTATAGCCTCTGCATAAATCATCAATATCTCAGCATATCTGAAAACAGGCCAATTCAATCCGCTACTGGTGCTGTTTAGTTGTGCTTCTTCATCGAAATGTTTCCAGATATAATAGTCGCCTAGTTCTTTAATAGTATTTCTGTCAGATTCCAAACTGTATTCGGTATAGAAAAAGGTTTTTTCATCAGCTCTTTTATCTCCTGCTTCAAACGCTTCTACAAATTCCCGATTGGCAAAGATTCCACCTGTTTCTGCACTGTAGGCAGAGATGCCTCGGTTATAGGGTATAATAGAAACCTGCCACGATGATGGGACCGTAAAAGCCGCATACTGGATCATGAAAATATTCTCCCCTAAATTTTTATCCTCAACAGCGTGGAGTTGGTCATAACTTGTAAATAAGTCAAAGACTCCAGACTGAATGACGTCATTGGCCTTTTCTGCGGCAAGCTGATAATATTGGTTTCCTGCTTGCAATGGATAGCCGGCCATGGTAAGGTAGACGCTGGCCATTAAAGACTTGACGGCTCCAAGTGAAACCCTTCCAGTAGCATCTCTCCAGGGCAAACCTGCATTTTCTGCCACTTCAAGATCTGCTATTATCTGATCATAAACAGCAGCATTGGTAGCGGTTTCCGGGTATAATTCCTCACTGGTCAAATCTATCGGAGTAGTGATCAACGGAATATTACCAAAGATCCTGATAAGATTGAAATAATAATATGCCCTTAAAAACCTTGCCTCTCCCAGAAGTTTGGATTGCATATCATTGTCCATTTCTATTTCAGGGATTTTTTCTATTGCCAGGTTTGCATTTGCAATTCCCCTGTAATGACTTGTCCAGTAAGTCTGGCCGTAACCATTGTCTGAGTTGTTAATCAGGCTTCTAACGAACAAGCTGTTTTGAGCCTGACCAAGTTCCGTATTGGCCAGACCTGTTGCAAATTCAACCATCATCCAGGGGCCACCGCCAAAACCGGACTGCATAATAGGCTGGAGACTTTCATAGATAGAATTTACCACACTGGTGGCATGCTCAGGTCGGGTGAAATAGTTTTCCAGTGTAAAATTGGATTTGTCTGTTTCGTTCAGAAATTCATTACATCCCCATGTCATGGTCACCAGCATACTGATAAGCATAATACGACTAATATTTTTTATATTTTTTTTCATGTCATTCAATTCTTCAAGTGAAACTGATTACAGGGCTATGTTTAGTCCTAGCATAAATACCATTGGTTTTGGATAGGCATATAGGTCTACCCCCTGGTCAAATGGAGAGCCGGAAGTAGATACCTCAGGGTCATAACCTTGGTATTTGGTGCTCAGGAAGAAATTTTGAATAGAAACAAAAGCCCTTAATCTGGTAAGCTTAATTTTTTCTATCAGCGTAGGTTCGAAAGTGTAGGCCAGGAGTAAATTTCTGCCTCGCATAAATGACCCATCCTGGGTTCTGTCAGAATCATTAAAGGTGTTGTATCCGGCAGTTAGCGGTCTCAATTGCGCAATATTTGTGTTTTGGTTGTCTGGTGTCCAGGCATTCAAAACAGTTTTAAAGCTGTTGGCTATACCCTGACGATCTTCAGCAGAGTGCTTGCTTCGCCATAAAACGTCATTGCCATAATTAAACTGAATATCTACCATCAATTCAAGGTTTTTGTATTGAAAGGTATTCATAAAAGTGCCAAATCCTTTAGGGATTCCCTGCCCTATGACTACCCGGTCGTTATCATTGATGGCGCCGTCTCCATTTACATCTTCGTATTTGATATCTCCCGGTAACTTAAGGTACTGTGCGGCCTGATCCGCTTCATCAATATTCCAGGTTCCCTGATGGACAAATCCGAAGAATGAACTTACAGGCTCTCCTTCTCTGATAACCGTAGAGCCTGAAAATATATCCGCTCCACCTGTTAATTCCAGAACGGTATTCTTGTTTATCGATAGATTAAAATGAGTGTCCCACTTGAAATCCTTATTTACCATATTTACAGAATTCACCGCAAATTCCACCCCTTTGTTCTCCATACTTCCTATGTTTCTGGTTACTTGTGTGTAACCGCTACTGGAGGGTACCGGCGCATTCAATAGCATGTCTTCAGTTAGTTTTCTATATACGTCGAACTCGAATGTAATTCGGTTGTTTAACAGTCCCAATTCTAATCCAATATCAGTTTGGTAAGTTTTTTCCCATTTAAGGTCTGGATTTGATAGTCGGTTAATTCCCAATCCTATAGATCTGGAACCATTAAAAATAACCGTATAATTACCCATTCCAGCCAAAGCCTGGTAGGCAGGTATTTCAGAGTTTCCTGTCACTCCGTAACTGGCCCGGAGTTTTAGATTGGAAATCGTTCTGCTGTCTTTGAGGAAGTCTTCTTCCGAAATTCTCCAGGCCATCGCTGCAGAAGGAAAAACCGCATACCGGTTGGCTTCACCGAATTTCGATGAACCATCTATCCTGCCGGTAAAGGTCACCAGGTATTTTTCTTTTAGGTTATAATTAAACCTTCCAAAGTAGGAATTTAATCCATAAGCTGAAGTTCCGGAGAGCGTTCGGAAAACATTGGCGCCTGCACCCAGGTTGTTGAATTTAAAATAGTCGTCCTGAAAATCCCGAGATCTGGCCTGGCTGTTAAACCGGTCTACATGCTGCCAGGAAATTCCCAAAAGAGCATTTATTGATTGGTTTTCATCAAGGTCTTTATTATAGGTCAAATAATTTTCAAATTGCCAGGAGTTTAACCTGTCATTGTTTACATACGCATCACCTCGTTGGTTTCTTGCGATATAGTTCAGCATTCGCCCTCCGTAGTAATCGACCCTTTGATTGATCACATTGCTTGCCAGCACTGAGCGGAATTCCAGTCCTTCTGCGAGAGAAAAATTTGCGTAAAGATTTCCCAGCATGGTTTGGGTATTGACGATATAGACCCGGTCTGTTACCACATGCAAAGGATTGTTTCCTCCCTCCATGCCAGGATAATCTTCATTTCCTGCCCAGCTTCCATCAGCGTATTTGACCGGAATTATTGGCAGTGCTTCTAATACCTGTCTCATGGCTATGATACCTCCCGCACCTAAAGGATCTACCTGACTTTCCTTTTGGTCTGTATAGCTGAGGCTTCCCCCTACTTTTAGCCAATCCTTGATTTGGCTATCAAATACAAACCTGCCGGCATACCTTTTCAAATAAGATTCCCGCATAAGCCCTTCTTCATTCCTATGGTTGACATAAATACCATAGGAGTCTTTTTCATTACCTCCTGTCAACCCTAATTGGTAATTCTGGGTGACAGCTTGTCGGAAAGATTCATCCTGCCAGTCCGTATCATGAAGTGGGTTTCCATTGGCATCAAATAATAAGGGGTCGGTTCTTTTTAATTGAGGATCCCTGTAAATACCATTTGCCCAGCCTGAAGGGTCATATTTTTGGGCATTTTGATAAGCAATATCTTCCACCATCAGAAATTCTTCCGAATTTAATAAAGGAATCTTCTTTGGCAGTACACCGACACTTACATCGGCGTCAAAGGTGATTACTCCTCCGGAACTGCTGCCTCTTTTGGTAGTTACCAGAATAACTCCGTTGGCACCTCTGGCACCATAAATTGCAGTGGCAGATGCATCTTTCAAGACTTCTACAGAGGCGATGTCATTAGGGTTGATATAATCAATGGGGGTACTACCGTTTGCGAGTCCTGCAGCATGCATGATTACACCATCAATGACATAAAGGGGGTCATTAGCGATACTTACGGAGGTGTTTCCTCTGATTCTGATATTTGCCCTTCCACCGGGTCTTCCTGAATTTACGGAAACATTTACGCCCTGAATTCTTCCAGATAGTGCCTGGTTAAGGGAGGCAGATGGCCGTTCCTGAAGCGCTTCACTGCTTACCGAACCTACAGATCCTGTCAGATCAGATTTCTTTTGGGTACCGTATCCCACCACTACGACCTCTGATAAGTCTGAGAATGAAGAAACTAGTGCAATTTCTATGTTATTCATGCCAGCTTCAACGATGAGTTCCTTCCTTTCATAGCCTATAAAGCTTGCTACCAGGGTTTCGCCATTGCTTACTTCCAGGCTAAACTTACCATCGATGTTTGTAACTGTACCTCTTGTCGTGCCCTTGACTAAAACAGATACGCCTGGGATCAATTCATCGTCCGCCTGAGATGTAATCAAACCATTAATGGTTCTGCCACCCTGAGCCATTAGTTGACTGCTGAGTATGCAAAGTGCGAAAACAAATACCAGCGATAGATATTTGTTTGTCATAATAAAATTTCCTTTCATAATTTATGGGTTTAATAATTGATTGTTTATCAAATTATAATAATCTGATGTTTAATGTTTATTTGTGAATAAAAGTGAATGTTATTTTTAATATATCTATCCTGTTCTGTCCTGTTTTGATAGTTAATAAAAATTTTATTTTTATAATGGGTGTTTAGGCTAAAAATTGATAATATAATTATGTTTTAAGTAAATATTAAATATTTTTTTAGGGAAAAAGAGTTTTTATTTTTTTATAAATTCTAAAATTTGGGGTGTTTTTTATATAAAATTTCTGTAATTATCTTCGGGTAAATTATATCGCTATGCTTGTGTGTTTTAAAAAGCTTTCGGGATGGATGCTGTTGATGGTGTTTGTCTCATTTTATTCCTGTAAATCGGTAGGCCATGAGGAAGAAAAGATGTATCTTTTTTCTTATTTCATGGGAAACGGTGAAGATGGGTTACACTTGGCCTATTCTACAGATGGCTATACTTATAAAGCATTGAATGATGGTTTTTCCCTGCTTACGCCCACAGCTGGCGGAGACAAATTAATGCGTGACCCATGCATTATTAAAGGTGGAGACGGATTTTTCCATATGGTTTGGACGGTTAGCTGGAACGAGAAAGGGCTGGGCTATGCCTATTCCAAAGACCTGGTCAACTGGTCTGAGCAACAGTTTATCCCTGTTATGGCCCACGAACCGGACTCACGGAATACTTGGGCACCAGAGGTTTTTTATGACGCAGTGGAGGAATTGTACATCATCTATTGGTCTACCACCATTACTGGGCGTTATCCAGAGACCCAATCTCAAGAAGACAATGCCTACAACCACAGGCAATACTATGTGACCACAAAAGATTTTAAGAAGTTCTCAGAGACCAAGTTGTTTTATGAACCTGGTTTTAATGTGATTGATGGGACAATTCAAAAATACGATGGGAGCTATTACCTATTTGTGAAAGACGAAACCCGTGAACCTGCAAAGAAAAATATTCGCCTAGCTTCGAGCAATTCCCTTACAGCAGGCTACGGTAAAGCTGGAGCGCCGATTACTGGAGATTATTGGGCAGAGGGGCCGACGGTCACTCAAGTAGATGGGCAGTGGATTGTTTATTTTGATAAATACATGGAACATGAAATGGGAGCAGTAATGTCTCCTGATTTAAAGAATTGGACGGATGTATCAGAGAAAATCAGTTTTCCCGAAGGTACCAGACATGGTACTGTATTTAAAGTGGATCAATCTTTTTTAGATGAATTGTTATTAAAGACGGAGTAGGCAATGTGCATTTAGTGCTGATAAATGTGTCAAAATACAATCTCAAATGCTTAAATTGGAACTAAGCCTGTACACATTGGCAAGATGTCTAGATTACATTATTTTTTCCAATTCTTGGAGTCTCGAACGAAGCCCAACCCCATTCGGCGTTGGGCTTGTTTTGAAGCTTTTTGTTTACGCTAAAAATAATGATCTAATTGTTGACTTTTCGTTTGTTAGAAAATGAAATATTTTCAACTTTTGTTCTTTCTGCGCCCGTGGCGAAATTGGTAGACGCACTGTCTTCAGGAGTTAGCGCCTTAGGGTGTGAAGGATCGAGTCCTTTCGTGCGCACATTTTATTTTTTAGGCCATTTATTTTTAAAGAACTTGAGGAAGGATTGGTCTTCTTCTACTTTCGGGAAATCATCTCCCAACAAATAGCCATAAGGTTGAAGGAAAGGTATCCTGTCGAAAGTGATTTTCAATATCCCAACAAAAGGAATGAACAGCACCATGCCCGATATTCCCCAAACTGCACCTCCGATTAGAACTGCCAACAGCACTACCAATACATTTACTTTAACTTTAGCTCCCACTACCAAGGGAGTGATCAAATTGTTTTCGATAAGCTGAATTCCCCAGAGTACGGCCAGTGTGATGACTGGTGCCAGAATTGTATCAGAAGTGAGGAAAACATAGAAAATAACTAAAATCGAGCTAATGGCCACACCTATATAAGGTATAAGGTTTAGTATGGCTATAAATAGCGCAAAGAGTAGGTAATACTTAATGCCAAAAAAATAAAAATACAAGCCTGACAATAGGGCAACGAATAAGGTGACTTTTACCATCCCGATCAGATAGGCGTGTATCACACGGCCTGCATCTGCCACCCATTTTAAAATGGCCTCATTTTTTTTAGAGGACACCTTTAATAAGAAAGCAACAAAAAATTCTCTATAGTACAGCATTAAAAATATATATAAGGGAATTATACCAATTAAGGTAATGGATTTACCTGTGTTAAAAAGGGTTTCATTCATGTTTCCGTCAGCAAACCATTGGATAGATTGCCACTCTTCCTTGTTCAAGTAATTATTAATTCCAAAAGTGGTTTCTAATTCTGACAAATACCTATTGGTTTTTTCATGCATTAGGGTATTCATTTCAGGAATATCGGCGAGCAATAACACCATCTGATTGATGAGAATGTAAATGACTGCAGCCCCTATAACACTTACAAACAGAATACTCACAGCAATAGCAAATGATCTGGGGAAATACTTGGACTCTAACCACCTACTTAAAGGGTACAAAGCAAAGGCGAAAAATGCCCCCCAAACCAAAGGGACCAATATAAATGCCCCGATATTCATTAACCACAGTAATAGAGAAATGGAAACAAGAGAATAAGCTGAAAACTGAATGGGATGAAGTTTGGTTGTGGGCATAGCAATGAAAATGATTGGAGCAATAAAAATAAGGATTAGTACATCAGTAAACCAGTAAATCATTTCTTAATGCGGAGATGCTTGGTTTTCACTATTTTAATAACTATTTCATAAAAATTTGCGTATTACTGGTGATTGATGTAATATTGTAGCATCGAAAAACAGAAGATTGCCACCCTGGCAGTTTCAAAATTGTCTGTATACCTTTTTATACTTATCAAGATACATACCATTTTATCATTTACACAGTCTAGAATTACATTCACGCGTTTTTTATGTATAACATAGAAGAATTAAGAATCAGGCTACTGTCTGAATTAAAAGAAATAGCAGAGGAGTTGGGGGTAAAAAATTTTAAATCTTTAAAGAAGGAAGATTTGGTTTATGCCATTTTGGACCAACAAGCTATCACCCCAGAGAAATCCCTACCTAGAAAAAAAGCTTCAAAAGTGGAAGTGGAAGGGGAGGTGGATCAAAATATACAAGCATCAGTTACCGTTTTAAAAGAAAGTGAAGAGAAGCCAAAATTTAAAAGGCAAAATGTCACCAAGATTCAGAATGAAAATAATGAAGAACTGGAAAAAGACATAATACCTTCAAAAGTTATCAAACCTAAAGAAAGACCTTCCAAGTCTGAAGAAAGGCCCTCCAAACAGGACGAAAGACCATCCAAATCAGAAGTAAGACCTACCAAGCCTGAAGTAAAAAAAGCAGAGGGTGTTGATAAACTATCTAGGGAGAAGTCAATCAATAAAAAACCTAACGATCCTTCCAAAGAAGAGGATGGTAAAGGAAAAAGTTTTAGACCGAGGAGAAGGGCTGTAGTAGATGTAGAAGAAACTAAGCCAAATCAAGAGGTAGCAACTCCCTCAAGTGCTGAGCCGGAATTTCAAAAGAGAAAACCTGCAAAAGAGGTGATCGAAGATCATTCTGCTCATGAGAAAGCTTATGCGCCGAAAAGAAAACCTTCAGTAACAATCAAAGATTTTGATGGGATCATTGAAAACTCAGGGGTTCTTGAGATCATGTCTGATGGGTATGGCTTTTTACGCTCATTAGATTATAATTATCTCGCTTCTCCAGATGATATTTATGTATCACCTTCACAGATAAAACTTTTTGGCCTGAAAACAGGTGACAGTATACAGGGGCAGATCAGACCTCCTAAAGAAGGTGAGAAATATTTCGCTTTACTGAAAGTAGGGACAGTCAATGGAAAGACTACAGATGAAATAAGAGATAGAATTCCATTTGAATACCTCACTCCATTGTTTCCAGAGGAGCGTTTGAGACTAACCACCACTAAGGATAACTTGTCCACGCGTATAGTTGATCTTTTTGCCCCTATTGGAAAAGGGCAAAGAGGAATGATCGTGGCGCAGCCCAAGACAGGTAAAACGGTGCTTTTACAAAGAATTGCAAATGCAATTGCTGAAAATCACCCAGAAGTACACTTGATGATCCTCTTGATTGACGAAAGACCGGAAGAGGTGACAGACATGGCGCGTTCTGTAAAAGCAGAGGTGATTTCTTCTACTTTTGATGAACAAGCTGAAAGACATGTTAAAGTAGCCGCACTTGTGTTGGAGAAAGCCAAGAGAATGGTAGAATGTGGGCATGATGTAGTCATATTACTTGACTCTATTACTCGACTTGCCAGAGCGCACAATACTGTAGTTCCTTCTTCAGGAAAAATCTTGTCTGGTGGAGTAGATGCCAACGCCCTGCACAAACCAAAGCGATTCTTCGGAGCAGCAAGGAATGTTGAAAATGGTGGATCACTAACCATCATTGCCACAGCATTGGTAGAAACAGGTTCTAAAATGGATGAAGTGATATTTGAAGAATTTAAGGGCACTGGTAATATGGAGCTTTCTCTTGATAGGAAGCTTTCCAACAGAAGAATTTATCCAGCCATTGATGTTCCAGGTTCAGGTACAAGAAGGGAAGACCTTTTGATGGATAAAGAGGAAATGCAACGGGTGTGGATCCTTCGAAAAATTATGTCAGATATGACCTCTCAAGAAGCAATGGAATTCCTACTTCAACGAATGAAAGGTACGAAAGACAATGCTGAGTTTTTGATAAGCATGAATAGTTAGGATTTTGTTAATTGCCAAATTCTCATGAAATAAAGAGAACAAATAGGAAAAGCAAAAAACCCGTATGAAACGGGTTTTTTGCTTTTCGAACCATTAAAAAGTTATTTTGAATCCTTATTATTGTTTTTCCTAAATAATTCACCATCGTTTTTCACTTGTTTAACCTCGGAAAACCTGCATTAATCGAAAAATCCCCTATACCGCAGGTTTACCAAGTACTTTTATACTGTTAATTAAAACAAACAGCTATGAAAGTCTTTTTTAATACTACTCCGCCTTTTAAAAGTTCTTTAATCCTGATTTTCATGACTGCCCTCGGGTTTATCACTGAAACTGCCTATTCTCAAGATTTTACAAGTAAAAATAATGGGGAATGGGCAATGGATAACACCTGGGAGAGTACTACTAGCTGTTTAATATTGAATAACCTAAGTGAAGGACAGCCACCAGTATCTAAGGATTGGGGTTGCCCGATCACTGTGACCATCAATCATGAGGTAACTTACAATGGAAACGCGTCAGGATTTGGTAGCGGTGTTTTCACTAGCTTGGAAATTGGACCAAATGGAAAATTAATCTTTGAAGACAATCTTACCATTAATGGGTGGGGTTCAGTCCCTAGCATTACCTTGGCTGAGGGGGCGGAGTTGATAGTAAATGGGAAATTTGATATCGACAGATCTGTTGATATCGTAGTTCCTAACAATGCGAAAATGACCATTCAAAATTTGGAATTAGGAAACAATAGCCCTGTCATTACGGTAGAAGAAGGTGGGATGTTGGTTGTCAATGATGAAACCAATATGGCAAATAGAAGTACCTTAAATGTTTACGGAGACTTCCAGACGGTTGAATTAAACTATTCCTCAGGCGGAGATATTAATATTGGATCAGCCACCACTTCTGGAATGGTTTCGGTTTCAGGTGATATGTTAATTGGGAATGGCTCTTTAAATATGCTTAATAGCAGCACAATTATAGTAGGTGGAACTTCCTCCACAGGGAATAGCGGATCAATCAATATGAAAGATAACTCCAATGGTCGCTTCCTTGGAGATGTGGACATGGGAAATGGAGGATCAATGAAAATTGAAGACAATGCTATATTTTCATTTGAAGCTAATCTTGATACAAGTGGAGGGGCAAAAATTGAATTGAAAAAGAATGCCAAAGGAACCATTCATAATAATGTCACCATGTCAAACGGTACTATAGAACTAAAAAACAATAGTGAGATGATGGTAGGCGGAACACTTATCGCCAGTGGAGGAGCCAAGGTTAAAGTGAAAAATGATGGAGCGATGTACATCTGCGATTACCCCGGTTCTACTAAGGAAAACACCAGCTTTGTAAGCGTAAGTGGTAATAATGCTTTCTATGGTCTTGGATGTTTTGCTCTACCAGTGGTTTGGAAGTCTTTTGATGTAATCGTTACCAACAACAATGTTTCTCAGTTGGTTTGGGAAACAGCTTCTGAAGACGGAAACAGCCATTTTGAAGTGGAGCGCTCCGTCGGAGGTATTGGCAACTTTATAAAAATTTCTAAAATAAATGCTTCCGGTTGGACAAATGCTGTAAGCAAATATACTTTCGAAGATGAGCAATTGAAGGAACTAGTAGGGTGGGTTTATTACAGGATCAGACAAGTAGATTTTGATGGAAACCAAATGGTAAGTGATGTAGTTTCTATCAAGGCCTCTCGTGAAGTTTCTAGTAAGGATCTAATTCAATGGACTGCTTATCCAAACCCAACTGATGGATCATCCTTGAATATCAAATTGGCATTTGGAAGTATATCAGGGCCTGTTAATGTAAGGTTCCTGCAGGCTTCAACAGCCGCCACCTTTGAAGGTGAAGTTGGAATTGAGCTTGACCAGTGGTTGAAGTCAGTGGTAAGCAATGCCACTAGAGGAGTAGGTGTTTTGGAAGTTTTTTATGAGGGAGAAGCTTATAGAATCAAAATAATGAAAATTTAGTTTATCACCCATTTTTTGGAGGATTGTATTTATTAAGGTTTTTTTAAAATGAAAGGAGCTTTCCATGTCGGAAGGCTCCTTTTTTTATCGTTCAAATCCCAGGTGCTATTGAATATTTAGGGTTTAAATTAATAGGTTAAATATAGATCCAAGTAGAAAAAATATTTGGAACTGTTTAGCGTCTATTTTAGCTTGGTTAAGGGGTTGCCGTATTGCATTTGAAATGAATTGGACTTGATGGTCACGTGTAATGCTTTGATCGGGAGTTGAAAAGGACATCTAATTGTATTAAATTTAGGATTCTCTTTACTTTTAGCGCTAATTTTCCTCGCATGCAACCAATAGATGTATTAAAAAAGTTTTATGGCTACGATTCTTTTAGAGGTCAGCAGGAATCGATTATTCGTCAGGTACTTAAAAAGAAAGATTGTATTGCTTTGATGCCCACTGGAGCTGGAAAATCAGTTTGTTATCAGGTTCCTGCAATGGTTTTACCGGGGCTTACCCTTGTTATTTCACCCTTAATTGCATTGATGAAAGATCAGGTGGATGCGATGAATGAAATTGGCATTCCAGCAGCTTTTTTAAATTCTACCATGGATATCAGCGAGCAAAGGCACGTTTCTGATCAGGCCATGAATGGAAAAATAAAATTGTTGTATGTAGCCCCTGAACGCCTATTTTCTGGCGGTTATCCATTGGTAAATGCCCTGAAAGAAATGAATCTTTCCTTGGTGGCTGTAGATGAAGCGCATTGTGTCTCCCAATGGGGGCATGACTTTAGGCCTGAATATTTAAAGTTAGGGGCATTAAGAAAAGCTTTTCCAGAAACACCCTTTTTGGCATTAACAGCCACCGCAGACAATCAAACCCGACAGGATATAGCTGCAAGACTTGGCTTGAAAAACCCCGAATGGTTTATTTCTTCTTTTGATAGACCCAATATTACTTATAGGGTTACCTTAAGGTCTGATGCGTTTGCTAAATTAGTTGATTTCCTTCACCTAAGATCCAATGATTCAGGAATAGTTTATTGCCTATCCAGAAAATCTGTAGAAGCTACAGCCTCCAAATTAAATGCCAATGGATTTTCAGCGCTGCCTTATCATGCAGGCCTAAGTAAAGATACCAGGCAGGAAAATCAGGAGAAGTTTATAAAGGATGAGGTTAAAATAATGGTTGCCACGATTGCTTTTGGTATGGGGATAGACAAGTCCAATGTCCGGTTTGTGGTCCATACCAATATGCCTCAAAATATTGAGAGTTATTACCAGGAGACAGGACGCGCAGGAAGGGATGGATTGCCCGGAGAGGCTTTGTTGTTTTATAGTCTGGGGGACAGTATTACCCTAAGAAGGATGATAGAAAGTGCTGAAAATGAGGATTATGTAAGGCACATGAAGGCAAAGATGAACACAATGATTCAGTTTTGTCAAACTAAATCCTGTAGACGGCGGTATTTGCTTAACTATTTTGGAGAGAAGTATCCAGGAGATTGTGGTAATTGTGATGCTTGCTTTCAGAAAAACAATAAGTCAGACATGACTGTTTTTTCTCAAATGCTACTTTCAGCAGTAGTTCGTTTGGGGCAACAATTCGGCTTGGGGCATGTTATTTTAATTTTGAGAGGCTCACAGGCGGCAAAAGTAACAGAAAGCCAAAAAGAATTATCAGTATATGGCATAGGAAAGGATAGAAGCGATGACTTTTGGAAAAGACTGGGCTTTCAGCTTATAACTGAAGGGTACCTCATTCAAGAGGACCCGAAAATGCCAATTTTGAAATTAAGTGAATCGGCCTGGGAAAAATTGAAGCGCAAAGAGAAATTTCTATTGGCAATGGAAGAAGAGGTGTTCAAACGGACAGAGACAAGCACTGAAAAGGATGAAGTTCTCTTCGATAAGCTTAGAATAATTCGTAAAGTACTGGCAGACAAGCAGAATGTTCCTCCCTATATCGTTTTTTCTGATGCTACTCTTGTGGAAATGAGTCAGCGTTATCCCAAAAGTGAAAATGAATTAATAAGAATTGGCGGAGTGGGTCAACTTAAGTTAGAAAGGTATGGAGAAGCCTTTTTAAAAGAGATAACAACCCATATAAAAGAAAATGACATTGTTCCTCCCAATAATCCAGGGGCTCCCGTAGTACGGAAAATAAAAACAGCTCCTTCTGCTTCCGTCCTACAGACGTTTGAACTTTTTCAGGAAGGCAAGTCTGTTTTTCAAATTGCTCAAATCCGCAACCTTGCCAATACGACAATAGAGGGGCACATAGTACAGCTAATTGAGGAAAATAAAATTGATAAAAAAACCATATTAAATGAGGACAATACCCAAGTTATTTTAGATTACGCTAATAAACTTGAAAGTTATGGACTCAAAAATTTGAAGGACCATTTCGGTGAAAAATACACCTATTTCCAATTGAAAGTAGCCTTAGCAGGGATTGAAAAAGGCAACTGATTGAATTGCCTGAAATGCTTGCTGTCAAGGGTTTATAAAACTCATTGTGATGGCAGGTGTTTTGAGGCTTTTGTTGTTGTAACTTTTCCCAAGTCTTGGAATCCGGGGTTGAAAAGTGTAATTTTTGAAGGATTTTATTTATGTGTGGAGGCATGCCTTCGCTATTAGGAAGCAATAAATCGATAATAGATAATATTTTGACCATTGAAGAAGGGAAAGGTTTTTTGACACTTAAGGGGCTGTTAAAACCCATGGAAGTTGGAGAAGAACGCGACAGAGAAATTCAAGTTTACTTGGATTGGGGTAAAAGTCAGGATACCGTAACTGTCAAAAGAAATAGAGACGACCAATATCCACAGGATTATGAATTGATCAAGGATCAATCCTAAATTTCTCTTTCACTTGATATTGGCGAAAAACTGCGTTACAGTACGACAGTTTTTGTAAATGAAGCCTTGCCAGACCTACTTTTTTTTACTGAAAGTGGGCGTTTGGTTCATGGTTTTGGTAGTAAAGTAGCCTTTAAGGCAATAGGTTTAGATGGAAAAGGGATTGAGATTAACGGAAATATTATTGATAATCAGGGGAATAAGGTTAAAGCTTTAAAAGCAATGCACTCGGTATGGGTGTGTTTTTTCTTATGGCGGATAGTCTTGCTAATTATCAGGCTAAAGTTTCCTCGCCAAGTGTTAAAGATTCAATAGCTATTTATCCCTTGCCAAAAGTAGAACCCAAAGGCACCGTATTGTTTGTTGCTAAAACCAATAATAAGGTAGGTATAGCCCTTGCTTCCAATGTCTTGAAAGATAGCGTTTATATAAAGGCGCGTTGGAGCATGATTTAAAGGAGATTATCCAATCCGGCAATAGACGATTTAAAGCTGAGGAGGATTTTAAGATGCTTAATGGCTACAATGACCTAGAGGAAGTGGTCGTTGAGTACTTTCTCTTATCCCCAGAAATGGAAGAAGCCCATAAAAGGTTTGGAGATCCAGATGTAATTATATCTGGAGATATTATTCTGGAAAAAGAAGAAAAATGGTCCTATGGTCTCTACAGTATTTTTTTGTTCAATTTTGCAGATCAAGTGCGGATAGAGCAATTTCCAAGGATGGTCATTTTGGCTTTCAAGAAAAAACCCATCATGTTATCCCGTAAACCCCATACTCAGCAGAGGATTTTTTGCCTATGAAACCGGATAAATCTTTAAATCGTTTGATCGAATCAGGCAATAGTCCCTCTATTTCCGGTTGAATCTAAAAAAGGTTAAAAGTAAAGCTGTGAAGCTTAATTTGAGTGCCTAATACATTGATTTATATCTGTTTTTGTCTTGTTCAATTAAGCTTTCGGATCAAAAATGCAAAAAAAATACCCCAATCGGGGTATTTTTTGAAGAAGGTGTATTTAGTATATTTGTCATGGGTGATTAAGCAACTTTTTAAACTTTTGTTTTACTTTTTACATAAAAAGGGCATTTTTATATATTTTTTATAGCCCTTTTATTTTTTTATCCATGCCAAACTAATTTCATCAGGTGTTTTCATCCGGTCTGCCAATCTCATGTACCTGGAAGACAATCCGGAAAGATATTCTTGTGCCTTAGTGGCAGCTTCATTTAAACCAGTTACAGTTTCTATTTCCCATAGTTTCACCAAGTGATCTATAATTCGAGCATAGTCCCATCCGGTATAAATCCCCACTTTTTGAGTGATTGCCGAAAATTGATCATATAAGCTTGGGTTACTACCACCCTTGGACATCAAGACCGCTGGCATAACAATTTGTTTTCGCATCATTTTTTCAAATGCTAGAACAGCTCCACTTGGATCAATTTTGATAATTTCTGTCATGAAGCTTTTATAAGCTTTTTCATGACGGGCCTCATCACCAGCTATCTGCTTACAAATCCTACCCAATACATGATCGCCAGCCTTGTCAGCTAGTTTTCCCGTATTCACATGGGAGATTTTGGTTGCTCTTTCCTGAAAGGAGGTATAGACAATTGCTTGATAAGGATCTTTCTCAGACCTAGGATCAAACCCATTGTAAATCAATCTGTGAATGGTTTGTTCCACTTTCCTCATATCCGCTCTTCCTGATAAGTACAAGTACTTGTTAAGCAGGTCACCATGACGATTCTCCTCTGCTGTCCATGCCTTGGTCCATTGTACCCAACCTTGATCACTTAAAAGGGATCCGTCTTCATTTATCCCTTCAAGCATATTAAAATAAGTTTGATAGCTAGGCAATGCTTCTTCCGTGATCATGTTCCCAATCAGCGAAGTGATGATGGTATCAGGGATTACGCCTGCTCTCTCTCTTAGTTCTTTCACCTGATCTAGTGCGTCAGGTTTTGTCATATCAGGAAGAAAATCAGTTGGTTGCCAACAATCATCTGGATCCATAAGGGTTGTCCCTACAGTTTCTGTCACAAAGTCATTCAGCTGGGTGATAACTTCGGCGTTCTTTTCAAGTTCGTAATTAATATTTTCTGACTTCTTCATAAATTAGGCTTTCGCATTGTGATGCCAATTGGTTGGAATTATCCAAAATATTAACACCTTACTATAATTTAACTAACAATACCGGCAAATCAGAACCATTTTATAGGTTTAAATCTGACATATCATTTTATAATATAACGAATGCACCGGAAAATTCATTCAATTTTACAAAAACAATTGCTCTACGCTTAAAAGGAGAGCTTATAGGCAACAACTTTATCCTTAAAGAAGGTCGGAACAATTACCAATTTGTCTTTAGGAATATACCCTATGTCAGCAGTATTTGACTCCTCGGCAGTGGTATCTAGAAGTTTTACTGCTTCACCATTCTGGATAAGGTATATTTCCCCGCCCCATTTACTAGCGATAAAGGTATCCTCGTTAAGGACAATTAATCCGTCACCACCAGTGACAGTATCGTTGATGATTTCAAAACTCCCATCACTATTGTATTTTTTGAATCCATCAGCATCAAGTCCATACAAGGTGTTGCCATTCCCTATACGTAAACCATTGATGTTGGGCTGATTTTCTGCAAAGGTTTTAATTTCTCCGTTTTCCAGGTACAGGATTTTGTTGGCTTTCATATCTGTAAAATATATCCTTTGTCCGTCAGTGTCCGCATCATTCAAGAATATGGCATCCTCTACGGTATAAGATTTGTTGATTTTACCGGTTGCCAATTCTATCTCCAATAATCTGTCTACATCCGTAACGTAAAGGTAATCACCCATTACGGTCATTCCTTTTGGTGCATTTAATCCACTAACCCAATTTCTTTCAATTATTTCCCCTTTGGTGTTTAATTTGGATATCGAGCCAACGCCATCTTTTTCTGAAGGACCACCTTCTATATTGGCAACATAAATCATGCCGTCACTTTTTTCATAATGAGCAGATTCATTGGTAGTAAGCTCTGCGGGCGTTTCCCATACCATCTCCAAGGATGCAGTCACTTCCTTTACAGCTTCTTCCTCATGGGAAGCCTCTTCTTTTGCAGTATCCGAATTGCTTGACCCGCAACTCCAAAAGACAAATACACTTAATATAAAACTGTAGAATAAAAATTTGTTAAATGGTTTCATTGTTGTGGTTTTTGGTTGAACATCAAATTTCGATAATTTTTTGGTGAAAACTTAATGATCATTAAAAAATGAATGTTTTTGTGCTTAGTTATAATCCAGCAGATCCGTATCTTTAGTGAAGCTTGATCTATAATAACGGCAATAACTTCTAAAATAGTGACAAATGAAAAAATCAACAGCCTTTCTATACTGCTTAATGATGGCAATGTATATTTCATGTTCATCCCCCACTTCGACCAGTGAGGATTATCAAAACCTAACTCAAGAGGAAAGAATTGAAATTGCCAAACAAATTGCCCACAATACAATCATTGTTGATGGCCACGTAGACTTGCCTTACAGGATGAGGGTAGGGGGATTTACGCTTCAACGAGAGATTTTAAATGTAGCAGATCGAACAGAAGGAGGGAATTTTGATTATCCGAGGGCCAAAGAAGGAGGATTAGATGCTCCTTTCATGTCCATTTATATCCCTGCAAGGTACCAAGATACTGGGGGAGCAAAGATTCTGGCGGATTCACTTATACAGATGACCAAAAGAATAGCGATTACTTGGCCAGAAAAATTTGCTATGGCTTACAGTCCACAGGATATTCAACATAATTTTGAAATGGGAAAAATTTCCCTTCCACTGGGAATGGAAAATGGAGCACCAATTGAAGGTGATATTGAGAATTTGGATTATTTTTTTAATCAGGGGATCCGGTACATCACCCTTACTCATGGCAAAGATAATCTGATTGGCGATTCCTCCTATGATACTACTTATACCCATGGCGGATTAAGTGAGTTTGGCGTTTTGGTAGTTAAGGAGATGAATCGCTTAGGTATAATGGTAGACATTTCGCATGTCTCTGATGATACCTTTTACGATGTTATGGAGACAAGTAGAGCACCAGTGATCGCTTCCCATTCTTCAGCGCGTCATTTTACACCAGGTTTTGAGAGAAATATGGACGATGGAATGATCAAAAAATTGGCGGAAAATGGTGGCGTCATCATGATAAATTTTGGTGGTGATTTTATTGACCAGTCTTTTGGTGAAAAGAACAATAAAGTCAATGAGCATATCGTGAACTGGCTCTCTGAAAACAGCCTGAAAAGAAGTGATCCTGAAACTAAAGCCTATATTGAAAAGTATGTTCAAGAAAACAATCCCTTTCCATCTGTGGAGAAGGTGGCGGATCACATAGACCATGTACTTAGCTTAGCAGGGATAGACCATATCGGTTTGGGGTCAGATTTTGATGGAGTAGGCGATACCCTGCCAACTGGTCTTAAGGATGTATCTATGTACCCTAATCTTATAGCAGAACTGCTAAAAAGGGGCTATAGTAAAGAAGATATTGAGAAAATATGTTATAAAAACATTTTCCGTGTTTGGAATGAAGTGATAGATTTTTCAAAAACAAACTGAGGAGAAAGCTGGTTTTTTACTTAAAAGGGTAAGATCGGTTCAAATTGAATAAGTTGTATGTGCCGTGAATAACTATTAACTTCACTTATTATAAAATAGGTAAGGCCAGGTTACTGGTTGCCTATGCAATAGGATTTCCGGACCCTTCCCGGAAAGTGATTTTAAATAGATTGTCTATTGCATATTTCAGTTTAAAGAAGTAAAAGATAAAAAATCAATATGAGTCAGATAGAAAATAGTTTTCAAGAAGCACAGGAAGCCTTTTTAATTTTAAAGCAGCAGGGAAGCCAGAAGAGAGCTGCATTTTTAAAAGAAATAGCCAGTCAAATCGAACTATTACGGGCAGATTTAATTACTGTTGCGGCCAGAGAATCGCATCTTCCAGAGGGACGCATTACAGGAGAACTAGGAAGAACTCTTGGGCAAATCATGCTTTTTGCAAACTTAGTAGAAGAGGGAAGCTGGGTTGAAGCCATAATCGACCATTCAGACCCAGAAAGAAAACCTGCCCCAAAACCGGACATTCGTAGAATGTTAAGACCATTGGGACCAATTGTGGTATTTGGTGCCAGCAATTTCCCATTGGCATTCTCTACGGCTGGTGGAGATACTGTTTCAGCATTGGCTTCAGGATGTCCAGTATTGTACAAAGCCCATCCTGCACACCCTGAAACATCGAGAATGGTTGCCAAAGCAATAAAATCTGCGGTTACTATTTGTGTCATGCCTGAAGGCACCTTCCATCATATAGAAGGAGGTATTGATACAGGGCAGGAATTGGCTGCTCATCCTTTGGCTAAAGCTGTAGCTTTCACGGGATCCTTTAAGGGGGGCAAGGCATTGTTTGATGCTTGTAATAAAAGGGAAATTCCTATTCCGGTATATGCTGAGATGGGTAGTGTGAATCCAGTCTTTGCAATGGAAACCTATTTGAACAAAAACTTAGTTGCTGCTGCAAATGCTTACGCTGGATCTTTGGCTTTAGGAGTGGGGCAATTTTGTACAAACCCTGGCCTAATCTTCGTCCCAAAAGCACATGAAAAGGCTTTTTCAAGCCAAGTTGTTAGTCAGTTAAAGGATGTAGCTGGGGCGCCGATGCTTCATGAAGGGATTTGCAATACCTACCATCAAGCCTTGAAAAAGCTTGCACAGTCAAAAAAACTTGAGTGGCTTTTAACTACAGAGGCCTCTCAAATGCTTATAGGGAATCCTTCCCTGGCAAAAGTAAAAGCAAGCGATTGGTTAATTGAGGAAGCATTTCAGGAAGAAGTATTTGGTCCTTTCGCAATTATGGTTGTTTACGAGTCTATTGAAGAGCTTGAAAAAGTGACAGTTAAATTAAAAGGCCAACTTACCTGTACCGTATGGGGAGAATCGGCTGAATTATCAGCCAATAAGGATTTTCTAAACTTGGTAGAGGAAAAATGTGGCCGATTGCTATTTAGTGGTGTGCCTACAGGCGTGGAAGTAGGCCATGCCATGCAGCATGGAGGACCTTTCCCTTCTACGACAGACAGTAGGAGTACTTCAGTTGGTAGTTTTGCAATCAATCGTTTTGTTAGGCCGGTAGCCTTTCAGGACATGCCGGAAGAATTATTGCCAGAGGCACTGATGGAAAAAAATCCACTCCGAATTCTTAGGAAGGTTGATGGAGTATTTATCAGATAAAAACTTACAATTTTAACCTTGAAAAAGCTGATTTATAAGGGAATAAAATCTCTTTAAATCAGCTTTTCTTGTTATTTCTCTGCCTAATAATATACAATTGGCCTTGGGGCAAAGGTAGGTTGAAAGGATTAGGAATTCTTTATTTATAAAATTACAAGGTCGTTGATGACACCCTTTCCGTATTTTTGAGCAATGAGTGCCACCACCTTTGATTTATTCATCATGAGTTCCTTTTTCAAAGGACCGGAAGTGATTTTCACATAGAGAATCTTTTGCCTCACTGAGAGACTTTGGGTGCGGGAAGCCACAGTTTTACCCATCAGTTGGTCCCATTCCTGAATCACGGTTTTTTCTGAAAATTTATCCTTGAGACGGTAGACTTCCAAAAGTTCCTCAAACACTTCCTTAAGTGGGGAAGTGTGCCTACTTCTTGTCGGCTCATGTGAATATTTTTTCATGAAATAAAGATACGGGGAATAGCTTAGATAAATAATTTTGAAGCGATGTAATCTGCCAGAAGTTTCCCTTTGTCGCTTAGCGTAATGAAACCATTCTCAATTTGAATCATGCCTTGCTCTTTAAATGTTTTTAGCTTATCGCCTTGTTGAAGCAATAGGTCATAACTGTATTTGTTCTCCAGCCAATTGGTATCTACTCCCCAAATTGTTCGCAAGGAAGTGAGGACATATTCATTGATTCTGTCTTCTTCTGAAAGGTAGTCCTCCTGAAAAGACTGTTCCCCTGAGCGTAGAAGGTTTATGTATTTACCATTGTTGCTCAGGTTATGCCCACGATGAAGCCCATTGAAGGAATGAGCACCCGGGCCAACACCGAGGTAGGGGATGCCTTTCCAATAATTGCTGTTATGTATAGAAAAAGCATTCTCTTTTGCGAAATTGGATATTTCATATTGAATGTAACCAGCCTCTTTCAGGTATTGCTGCAAAATCTCAAATTGCTCTGCCTGAAATTCCTCAGACGACTCTTTGAATTTACCTTTCTTTTCCCAAGCACCCAGCACCGTTTTCGGTTCCACTGTAAGGCAGTAACTACTGATATGGTCAGGGTTTTGTTCCAGTGCAGCTTCTAAATCTTTTTTCCACAAACCATGGTCTTCATGAGGAAACCCATAAATCAGATCCATAGAAAGTGTTTTAAAGCCGGCATTTCTGGCCTTTTGTATTACATTAAGTGATTCTTCTGCATTATGCGATCGGTTATAAAACTGCAAAACTGAATCATGAAAACTCTGAACACCTATACTTAACCTATCAATTCCTAGGTTTAAAAGTTCCGATAATTTTTTGTCGTCCAGGTCATCAGGGTTGGCCTCAAG
>Ga0222651_1000306_pt1 | contig 34742 bp, 25 predicted proteins | sample AntAcemetagen369_FD_179855 | JGI IMG/M metagenome (GOLD analysis project Ga0222651, IMG submission 179855) | Saline water microbial communities from Ace Lake, Antarctica - #369 | ecosystem: Environmental > Aquatic > Non-marine Saline and Alkaline > Saline | place: Antarctica: Ace Lake...
CTTCATTTGAGGTAAAAAAGCCATTGCCAAATCCACCCACCTTGGTCAGGGGAACAAATGTTGTTCCCTCATTAGAAAAAGCCTTGCCTACATTCCAAAAATAGCGGACTTCCCCCTTATAAGGATTGTTTCTGTCAATTTCAAACTCCCTAACAGGTATCGTATACCTCTCTTTTGACCAGGATTGACCATTGTCATCAGAGTATTTGAACACATAATAACCCTGGCTATCTACCCTTCTCACGAGGCCATCTTTATACGGAGGATCATCCCCTTTCACTTCTCTGAGATTGTCGGTATTGTGATTGTAAAATACAAAAATCCTGCCCGAAGGGGCTTTTAAAAGCACTGCATAAGAGGCTTCGGGACCGTCGACAGGCTCTATTTCCACTATTTTCTCCCAAGTTTTGCCCTGATCAAAACTTCTCTGGCTGATAATGTGCTGCCCCGCTGCCCCTTCATGCCCTTCCCCTGTGGTCATCACACACAACCAAGCGTTGTCATTGGTTTTGAGCAAATAGGGTTGATCACTGTAGGTTTTGTCTGGTATACTGGTACCGCTTCGGATATTTCTCCAATCTTCACTTTGTGCATTGGCTGTTACCAGACTTCCAGTCAAAGACCAAAATACAACAATGGTTAACCAAGCGAGATTAATGTGTTTATGGAGAAATATTGGAGCTGTAGGGCTGAAAAAATCGTTAAACCTATGCATAATTACTTGGCTATTTGTTTGGGTTTGAAAAGGACTACTTTTCCGTTTTTGAGTTTATTGTTCAAATCGGATGATGATTCACTAGCCACTATTGACCTGATTTCGAGATAAGATCGTCTTAAATCACCTACTAAATCGTCACTGCGCACCCTTTTTAGGGGCTGCTGAGGTAGGAAAGGGTGCGGCATTCTGTCTAGTCCCCTGAGCTTATCGAAGTGCCCCCTGCGCTTGTCGAAGGGGTCCCACGGTTTTCTCCACTTAAAACCTAGGATAAAATGTCTTTGATCACATGGCCAGAAACATCCGTAAGTCTGAACCTTCTGCCCAGGTGTTTATAGACCAACTTTTCATGATCAAGACCCAATTGATGTAAAAGCGTCGCTTGAAAGTCATGGACATGAACAGGGTTTTTCGTGATATTGTACCCAAACTCATCCGTTTCTCCATAAACTATTCCAGGTTTAACGCCGCCGCCTGCCATCCAAATACTAAAACACCTTGGATGGTGGTCTCTGCCGTAATTGTCTTTAGTCAATTCACCTTGGCTAAAGTTGGTTCGCCCAAATTCCCCTCCCCAAACGACAAGTGTTTCGTCAAGTAAGCCTCTTTGTTTGAGGTCTTTTACCAAGGCAGCAGAGGCCTGATCCACATCCATCGCCTGCCCGGTGATTTCTTTAGGTAAATTGACATGCTGGTCCCAACCCTGATGATAGAGCTGTACAAAGCGAACCCCTTCTTCAGATAGCTTCCTTGCCAATAGGCAATTGGCGGCAAAAGTACCTGGCTTTTTACAGTCTTCTCCATACATGTCTATGATGCTTTGGGGTTCCTTAGAAATATCCAAGGTCTGCGGAACCGTAGTTTGCATCCGGTAAGCCATTTCATATTGCTGAATTTTGGCATTGATCTCTGGATCATGAATGTCTTCAAAGGACCACTGGTTCAATTGGGCCAGCTTATCCAGCATTTGTCGCCTGTCGGATCGGTTTAGTCCTTTGGGATCTTTTAGGTACAATACTGGATCTTCTCCGCTACTGAATTGTACCCCTTGGTGTATGGAATCCAAAAATCCATTGGACCACAGTTTGGAATAGACTCCCTGGCTATTTCCTTCCCCTCTGGATATCAATACGGTGAAGGAAGGAAGGTTTTGATTCTCACTTCCCAGACCATAACTAAGCCATGAACCAATACTTGGTCTGTTTCCTTGCTGTGCTCCAGTTTGAAAAAATGTCAAGGCGGGGTCATGATTGATGGCTTCCGTGTGCATGGATTTGATGATGCAAATATCATCGACGATCTCTGCTGTTTTGGGAAATAGGTCGCTTACCCAGGCCCTGGACTCCCCATATTGCTTGAAATCAACAAAAGAGCCTACCAATGGTAGAGATGCTTGGTTAGCCGTAAATCCAGTTAGCCTTTGGTCCCCTCTAATGGACTCAGGTAAATCCTGGCCTTGCATTTCTCTAAGTTTGGGTTTGTAATCAAAAGATTCCAATTGTGAGGGTGCACCATTCTGAAAGAGATAAATGACTCGTTTGGCTTTCGGTGCAAAATCCGGCAAGCCCGGTATGGCCATTTCCAAGTCCTTAGATGCTCCTGCCCCATCAAAAAGGTCAGGCATAAGCAATGAACCTAAAGCTACACTTCCAATGCCCAGGCTTAACTTTGACAAAAACCTTCTTCTATTTCTATTCAGTCCGTATTCTAATATTTCCTTTTCCATTTATTTAAGATCTGGTAATGGATTCCTCCATATTGTATAAGGTACTAATTACTTGCATAAGGGCAGCTACGGAAACGCGGTTATCGTTTTCATACAGCGGGTATTCACCAATTGATGCCAAATCGATCGCATCTTCCTCGGTGATCGTCGCTAACTTTTCCCTATAATACGTTTCCAATAAGTCCAACTCTTTGGTTTTGGGTTTTCTGCAAAGGATTAATCGGAATGCTTTATTAATTTTCTCTTTTTCAGATGAATTTTCACGCATCAGCTTACCTGCCAAAACCCTGGATGCTTCCAGCACTGTAGGGTCATTAAGCATTACCAAGGCCTGTAATGGGGTGTTGGTAAATGAGCGCTCTGTCTCGCATTGGTCCCGGTTACTGGCATCAAAAATAAGCATGGAAGGCGGTGGAACAGTTCTTTTCATAAAGGTATAGAGCCCTCTTCGGTAAAGGTTGTCACCATGATCCTGGGTGTATTCTGCTAAAGTAGATCCTCCTGCAGTCGCGGCTTCCCAAAGTCCGTCTGGTTGATAGGGCTTTACACTACGCCCACCAATTACTGGCTCTAGAAGCCCACTAGAAGCCAACACCATGTTTCTTATAAATTCTGCCTTTAAGTGATGTCGGGAAGCATAGGTATAATAAGTATTCTCAGAATCCCTATCTCTTTCTATCTTTTCGATCGCCACAGATTGTTTATAGGTTGCCGACATTACCATTTGCTTTATTAAGCGTTTCATGTCCCAATCATTTTTCATAAAATCAATGGCCAACCAATCCAATAACTCAGGATGACTGGGCAATTCACCCTGCATCCCAAAATCCCCGGTAGTATTGACTATTCCTCTACCAAAAAACTCTTTCCAAACTTTGTTCACAAAAACCCTTGCCGTTAGTGGGTTCTTTTCATCAAACAACCAATTGGCTAGCCCAAGTCTGGTTTTGGCATATTTAGCATCGAAGCCCAAAATGGATTCAGGAGTAGACGGAAATACCTCAGCTCCATAAGCATTGAACACGCCTCTTTCTAGGATATAATTGTTTCGCATGGTATCCATTTCACCCATCACGGAAACAATTAATTTGCTGGTATCCTGCTTGTTTACAAAAGACAAAATGCCTGAAGCATCTTCATCTGATATTTCTATATAAGGTTTCTTTGCATAAGATGCAGGTGTACCCGTCAATGGATCAATCGCTGATGTTGAAGTCCTTAACTCATCGATATTATTAAAAAATGAAAACATTTCGTAATAATTCTTCTGTGAAATAGGATCAAACTTATGGTCGTGGCAAGCAGCACATTCAAAGGTGATGCCTATAAGCGCTTTGCCAACAGTATTGGTCCTATCGGTCACATAGGTAATCCTATACTCTTCCTCATCCACAGCACCCTCTTCAGTTATTTTATGGTTTCTATTAAATCCTGTAGCTAAAATTTGTTCTTTGGAAGGGTTTTCTACAAGATCCCCAGCCAATTGCCAGGTAATAAAATCCTTATAAGATAAATTCTCATTGAAGGCATGAATCACCCAATCGCGCCATGGCCATTGGGTCCTAAAATTATCCAATTGGTACCCAAAGGAATCGGCATACCTGGCAATATCCATCCAGTAGACAGCCATGCGCTCACCAAAGGAATTCTGAGCCAACAAATAATCCACAATGTCTTCATAGGCATCAGGACCTTCATTGTTGTTAAATTGATCCATCATTTCCAGCGTAGGCGGTAAACCCGTCAGGTCAAAGCTCAATCTTTTGAGAATATTTTCTTTGGATGCTGGACTGTTTGGATGTAATCCGATATCTTCCTGTCTTTTAAGAATAAAATAATCGATCTCATTGACCGGCCAATTCTTTTCTTCCACCGTAGGAGGTTTATTGTATTTGGGAGGCTCAAAAGCCCAGTGTTTCTCATATACCGCACCATCCTCTATCCAGGCTTTTATAAGTTCAACCTCTCTATTTGTCAGTTTGAGATTAGAATCTGGAGGAGGCATCATTTGGTTCTCATCACTAGAATTGACGCGCAGGTAGACCTCCGATTGATGCGGTTTACCAGGAACCAAGGCAAAAGCACTTGGGTTTTCTGCCAAAGCTTTATAGGCCTCACTTTCCAGGTCCAACCTTAATCCTGCTTCTCTTGCATTGGCATCAGGTCCATGACAAGCATAGCAATTGTCAGAAAGGATAGGTCGTATATGAAAATTGTAGCTTACTACATCAGGAAATCTCTCCAGACTTTCTTCTCCAATCTCTCCATTTGAACACCCAGCGATTGAAAGGAAGAGCATTCCGATCAATAAGTTATAAAATGGGCTGGCTTGCTTAATGTTTTTCATTTGTATCACATTTCTCTCCATTTCCAACCGATTTTAGGTTTAACAGAGGAGAGGTTTTGATGAATATAATAAGAACAGCAGACAATCAAAATTTTCTTTTTTAAAAGGTTTATTTCTAAAGCAGTGAGATCTTTAGTTGCCTACTGTTCTTTTTACAATTTTATTCTTTGCGGTTCACTAACAACTAATGTTAAGTTTCTAATAACCCGGATTTTGTTGCAAATCTCCAATTCTAATTTCTCGAAGTGGAATAGGAAACAGCAGCTTCTCTGCGGTTACTTTATAACTCATTTCAGGAATATAGGATTCTCCAGCATAGAATTCCTTAAGGTATTCTCCATTTGCATTCATTACCGCAATGGCTCTGTCGGTACGCAAAAGGTCAAACCACCTTTTATTTTCAAAAGCCAATTCCACTCTTGTCTCACTGGCAATTATCTCCCTAAGTGCTTGTTGGCTGGTGGTGGTTTCTGGATTTAAACCTGCCCTTACCCTCACCTGGTTAAGATATTGCAATGCATCGGCAGGTCTCCCTTGTTCATTTAATGCTTCAGCCATAGATAATAAGGCCTCAGAATAGCGATAAACAGGGAAATTATCATCTGTATTTCGTTCTAAAGCATGTGGGTTTTGGTATTTCTTTATGAATGCGTAAGTCCTTTTTCCGGGGGTTGGCACATAATTCACGGGAGATTTTAATTCATCGATAAACAAGTTTCCAATCTGTCCAGTGCCTTCTACAATTCCTACAGAGGCAGGTAACCTTTTATCTCCTGCTTCATAGGCCGCTATCATTTCAAATGTTGGGGTATTCCATCCCCCACCTTGAAGGTTTTGAGAATTGATTCCAGTTAGTAAACTTACATCTGCTGAAAGCGGCAAAAATGGATACAAGAAATCACTGTTTTGACCTTGATTTCCCTGCTGGTACTGAATTTCGAAAATAGACTCCACACTATTTTTGTTACTCAATTCGAAAACATCCTCATAATTGTTTAGCAAAGAATATCCCATTTGAAGTACTTTGGAAAGTTCGGATTCTGCCTTCGGAAATTCTTTGGTTGTCAGGTATACATCTGCAAGTAGCATTCGTGCTGCGCCTTCATTTGCACGGCCATTCTGGGGAAAAGAAACCGGATTAAGAAAATTTACCGCATTCTCCAAATCATTTATTATGGCCTGATAAACTTCGTTTACAGGTGCTCTTGGAAGGTAGGCATCATCTGCTCCATTAACCGCGGTTAAGTAGAGTGGTACAGCACCAAAATACCTCACCAAATCGAAATACAATAGGGCACGCAAAAAGCTGGCTTCGCCGTATATCTGGTCAATTTTGTCTTGGCTTAATTCAGAGTCACTAACCTGGTCCAAAATTTCATTGATTCTGGCGATCCCTATATAAGAGGAATTGTATCTATTTGCCACCACACTACTATTTACATCATCCATAAAGAAATCTGTAAATTCCTGTTCAGCATATCTGGTTCCTCTGTTGGTGATATTAAACTCAAAATGAGTATTGTCAGACCTCATTTCAGCCATTACCCATTCTTGAACAGATCCTTTGGAAGCTCTCATTGATGCATATGCACCCGCCAGGGCTTGATTAAAATGGTCCTCTGTTTTATAGAAGTTACCGGTTGTAATTGAGCTCTCCGGCACCAGATCTAAAAAATCTTCAGAACAGGAACTCATTATTAGTATTGCGAGTATTGTTGCTAACTTTTTCATGTTATAGCTGGTCTAAATTAAAAATTAAAGTTTAATCCAAGTGCATAGGTTCTCGGAATTGGGTAAGGACTTACGTCTACGCCTTCCTGAAGTCCATTTAATCCCTGCCAACTTGATTCAGGATTTGCTCCTAAGTAGGACGTTATAACAAATGCATTTTGAAGGCTTAAGAAAAACCTGGCTGAGCTTACGTTTTTACTGAATTCAGGTAAAGTATAGCCAAGTGTTATATTTTTGAAAGTTAAATGGGAGCCATCCAAAGCCAATCTATCTTGATTTGTTCTAGGGAATGCAGTCGTTCCTGATAAAGTACGTCCTATAATTCCATCTCCTGGTTCATCAAGTGATCTCCATCTATTCTTCATGTATTTTTCCACATTGAAGATTCCCTCTAGTGTCTCAGTCCATTCAGCAAGTGAATAATACATTTTACCTCCATAAGAACCTGCAATGACCACGTTCATGTCAAAGTTTTTGAAATAGAAGTTATTGTTCAATCCATAAAAGAATTTGGGGTTTGGGTTGCCTATATAGGTCTTGTCATCTACATTAATCACCCCATCTTCATTGATATCCTTGTACCTGACCGTCCCCACACTGGAAGTAACGTGTGTTGCTTGGCTATCAAATTCTTCCTGGGTTTTATAGATTCCGTCGAAAACATATCCATAAAATTGACCAATAGGCTTGCCCACTTCAGTTTTCCAAATGTTAGATGAATAATCTCCTAAGCCACCCAAGGGTGTGTTATTGGTTCCCAATTGAATTACTTTATTCCTGTTAAAAGAAATATTAAAATCAGCATTCCATCTAAACTGACTATTTTCTATCAACCTTGCATTGACGCCAAATTCATAGCCCCAAAAGTGAAATTCTCCAATATTATCCTGGATGTTTGAATAACCGGTTCCATAAGGTATATCCACCTGGTAAAGCATATTGTTTGTGCGTTTGTCGTAATAATCAAAAACCAAGGAGATTTTATCATCAAATAGTCCTACATCTACTCCTAGGTCAATTCCCACGGTGGTCTCCCAAGTGAGAAAAGGGTTACCTATAGATACTGGACTTCTGCCTTGGGCCAAGGCTCCTCCAAACACGTAATTTGTAGATGATATATTACCGAACTGACTGTAATTTCCAATATTAAAATTACCCGCATGGCCGTATTCTCCCCTTATTTTCAGGTAACTCAAGTCAGAAAAATCAGCCATAAACCCTTCGTCTGAAATGATCCAACCTGCAGATACTGAGGGGAAAGTCCCCCATCTGTTTTCAGAGCCAAACCTGGAGGAACCATCCCTTCTCACAGATAAAGACAGAAGGTATTTTCCCATATAATTATAATTCAAACGACTGAACATGGACAATAGGGACCATTCTGACATGTTGCTATTGCCATACCTGATTGCGGCAGCATCTATCCATGGAACCTCATCATCTGGATAACCGGTGCCTGTCAATACATTATTTTCTTGATGGAATTTCTGTGCAGAATAACCTACCAAAGCATCGATAAAATGATTGCCGATATTTTTGGAGTAGTTCAAGGTGTTTTCTGTTAACCAGGAACTATAATCGGTGGTACTGTAGGAACCTGTGGCCAGCTTCGGGGGAGGTGAGAATATACCTCCTGCTGTAGATGGATTGAATACCCTTCTTTTGGAATTTCCCAAATCCACCGAAACACTGCTCTTAAAAAAGAAATCACTTAGAAAATCTGCCTCAAAATAAGCATTTGACAATAACCTGTTGGTAGCCGAACGGTCCATTGTTTCCATCATGGTCTTTTTCCAATTTGGGAAAGTAAATAATCCAGGACCTGTAAAACTAACCTTTTGGTTTCCATTTTCATCTACATCGTTTGGAGAAAATATCGGTGGGGTGATTATAGCAGAATATAAGATACTATAATAACCATCAGTCGCCTGGTTACGACTTAATTGATGGGTTGGAGCCAAATTAAGTCCGACCCTTATATTATTGTTAATCTTATATTCATTGTTTGTACGCAAGGAAAAACGCTGAAAACCAGTATTAATTACCGCACCTTTCTCATCAAAAAAGCCAAGCGTAGTTGCAGAACTAAAATTGTCTTTATTGGCCAATAAGGTTACATTGTAACTATTCTGTTTTCCTGCCTGTAATAGTTCATCGTACCAATCAGTATCCGGACCATTATAAGCTTCAGGATTTTGATACAAATCTGGTATTCCCCCTGTATAACCTTCATAGCGGATCTTGTCTTCATAAATGGCTTTCCTATCCTCCAAAAATTCCCTGGCATTCATCAAATCTGCTCTACCTCTTTGCGGAACCTGGGTAACACCCTGAATAACACTTAATTGGACAGATGTTTGACCAGGTTTAGCTCTTTTGGTAGTGATTAAAACCACGCCATTTGCTGCTCTAGAGCCATATAATGCAGAGGCAGAGGCTCCTTTTAATACAGAAAAACTTTCAATTTCATTTGGGTTGATCGTATTGATATCGCCTACAATTGGAAAGCCATCCACTACGTACAAAGGATTATTTCCTGCATTAATAGAAGCTGCACCTCTAATTCTTACAGCCATCCCTCCTCCGGGAGTACCAGAAGCTTGACTGATTTGGACCCCTGCCATCCTTCCCTGGAGTTTTTGAACAAACTGACCTACCGGCTGGTCTTCCAACTGATCGGCTTCCACACTGGTAATAGAGCCAGTAACTTCCCTTTCTTTCTGAATACCATAGCCAATTATTACAAATTCGTCCAATCCTTTCGCATCCTCTGACAGCTCAATATTGATAATACTCCTACCATTGATGGATTCTTCGCGGGTTTCGTAGCCTAAAAACGAAATAATTAAGGTGGAATTTTCATCGGGAACACTTAAGGAAAAATTACCATCAACATCTGTGACTGTTCCCTGGTTGGTTCCTTTCACCAAAATCGTGACACCAGGAAGCCCCAGTTTGTCCCCAAATGAGGTAATTTTTCCTTTAATCTCAATATCCTCAGATACCTGGATTACTTCGATTACCCTGGACCCCCGAGTGGATTTTGTTACACTGATGTTATTGTTTGTTTGGCGAAAAGCTAATTTTGATTGTCCGGAAATTTCCTTGAGGATGGTTTCTATACTTTTCCTTTTGAATGGACTGGAAAACCTTTCATTTAAAAAATTATCTTTAATATCAAAAGTAAAAACAAAGTCAGTTTTTGATTCAATGTCATCAAAAACGGCTTTTAATGTAGCATCGGAATAGGCTGTCTTTATAAATACCTTCTGAATACTAATTGCTTTTTGGGTCCCGGCACCATGGGCTATGGTAAAATTCACCAACATCAGTTGGAAAATAATACCATAAACGGACAAACGTGTCGCTCTTCGAAAGTGACTAGCGTACTTTTTTTTCATGTCATTTTGGTTTAATTGTGGTTTTTCAATGGTTATTTTAAATACATTATAATTTTATGCCAATAGATTCTCTTAAATGGTGATGATTTATTTCAGTAAAACGGCTAAAATTTTAATGCTTCTTCCAGCCTAAAATTTTAGTATTATATTTTTGTTATTCATTTCGAATTTTAGGTTTTTATTAAAACTTATGTCACGCAAAATATTTTTAAGGCTCTCATTGTAATATTTTGCCCTTATATTCCAATCAGTAGGGGGTTCTCCTATCACTATGACACTGACCCCAAACCACCTTTCTATCAATTTTGTGAAAGTGAAAAAATTATCTCCATTAAACAGGAGAATACCTTCCTTCCACCCAAAAGAATTTTCGAATTCTATCCTCCTAAAAGAAAATTCTCGGTCTTTATTTTCTACTATAATTTCAAAACCCGGATCCAATAATGCGGTGTGTTTAAGTGCAATATCGCTTACCCTTACCTTACCTTCCAGTAATGAAACTACCTGGAAAGCATCCCCTGAATAGTGTTTGACATTGAATGCTGTGCCTAAAGCTTCGATATTTAATCCATTACTTTCTACTATAAATGGCTTTTTTGGATCCCGTGCAACATCAAAATAAGCTTCCCCTTCAATTTTAACACTACGGATACTGTCAGAGAAATATTCAGGGTATTCCAAACTGCTCATCGCATTTAGCCAAACTTTTGTTCCATCAGGCAATAAATGAGTGGATTTTTGACCAGCAGGATTATCTTTAAATACCAAGGATACCTCTTTTTCAACAACAACCTTTTTGTTTATCTGGGTAAAAATGCCAAATCCTGCAAAAATCAGAAAAAGAGTGACTGCTGCAGCCATCCATCGATAGTTTGATGGAAAATTAAAGTAGAAATGATGAGATGAAGACTTGTTTTTCTCGGATGAAGACCAGATTTCATCCCTCCTGGCCTTTAATTGGTCCGTAGTCATGGATGCTTTTCTGATCCAAATTTTTTGAACCGCATCATAGGTTTCCTTATTTTCCCTTGAAGCAGAAAGCCAATATTTTAGCGCATTTTTCTGTACTTCTGAAGATTCACCTCTCAGATGCAATAAAATTAAATGATCAATATCGTGCTGAAATTCCTCCATGAATGAGTCCAATAGTAGTATAACCAGTAAGTCCCTCAATACCCGTAAGGCCAATAGAAAAATATTTCGTATTTTTTCAAAAAATTGAAATATCTATTTATATTCTCTTCCTTAGCTTTTCCAGGAATAGGTGATTTTGGAATATGCCAAAATTACTTCCATAAAAATTCGCCATAGTATACTGGCTAGAATTAAAGTCAGGTTTTGAGAAAAGTTTGATGCAAAAGGAAGCAGGCGATTGAGATTGCATTTACCCTGAACTTTCCTACTGCAACCACAAACTTACAACCTTTAAGCCCCACTCAATTGACCATCATTTCATCAACCAATAGCAATGCTGCCCTCCCTTTGTTTCGGTGCCAGGCAGGTATTTCTTTAACCGTTTTACCAATGACCTTTATGTAGTTTACTTTAGTAGGAGAAATAGGAATGGTAATCAATTCGATGTAGGGCTTTTGTTCTTCTGTGGGCAAATCGGGATTTAATCTGGCCAATAATTTCAGGTCATCTTTGTTTTTTCCACCCCAAATTTCAATTTGAGCGGGAGGAAATATTATCGTTTCCGGCTCTACTAAAACATTAAAAGATACAGAAGTAACTTTAATTTCTTGATCGTAAGCAAGTAATAATTCCATATCTTCATTGGAAAAACCGGCCCAATTGTTTGCCCATGCCGGACTGTTGGCATTGAAACCGCCAAAATCTCTGTCAAAGAAGGTAGCATGCCCATTTGCAGGATGAACCCTGTTTAAACGGGTCAATAAATTTACAGAATCAGGTGAGTATTTATTTTGGTACAAAGAAAAAGTAGAATTCACACTCCCAAACCACCCTTTCTTAAATGCTTTTGCATTGACTACCGTGGTTTTATCCAGCCATATCTTGTCCTTTTCAAAAATGGTTGATGAAAGGCTGTCTGGTTCAGATCCATCCAAGGTGTACCTTACGGTCACATTTTCTATGGGATGTCCGATATCCAATACAGTTGAGTCTTTAAAAATACTGGATTGATTGTTAAGCCTGGGGATATTTAGTTTGATTTTTTCCTCTTCCAATCCTTCTCTCCCTGCTATTACCTGAATATTTTTAAATTCATTCCTCAATAGGTCTATATCACTTACATCTATGGCAGTATTCCAAACTGATATGGTCTTTAATTTTTTCAAATTTCCGAGTTGGGCTTGTAAATCTTTCAGGTTTACATCAGTTCCAGAAATAGAAAGGTGTTCAAGGAATTTTAATGAAGTCAAGGTCTCCAAGCCTTTGCCACTAATATTGGTGAAATTAAGGTTTAACTTTTCCAGGTTACTAAACTGACTAACCATGTTTAAGTCCTCATCCTTTATAGGCAACCTATTGAGACTAAGAAATACGATTTGATCCTTTAAAGGCTCAAGTCCATTGATCGCATCGCTGGTATAGGATTTAGGGTTGTAAATGGTTACGTCCAATGCTGGTGATTCTTTGCTTAAAGGTCTGATTACCCTGTATTCGTTGTTGAGGTTTTTGACCACTTTTTCATCCGGCATGTCAAATTCATAAATTTTTTCCCCTTCTTCAGGATTTAATATATGAGTAGCCACAAGTCTGAGAGAGTCGCTTGCAGGCAAGGACAATACCATCATTTCAAAATCTGCTTTATTTTTCACCCATAATTCCAGCAAAAGCTTTTCATCGGTTGTGAGCTGAGATTTGCCAGAAGGAGGCATGTGGTCTTCATCATCAAGTGGCAGCGAGATCCGGTGCACCATTATACTTTCTTCAAGCGAGTCCTCTTCAAATAATTTACCTGTTTTTCCGCCCTTTTGTAGCGATGTTTTATCTGTCATGATCAATTCTCCTTTGGCTTTGCTCCGATTATGACAGGAATTGCACTTTTTCTCTAATATGGGCATGACCAGGTGATCAAATACGACAGCCTCTTCAATAGGTACTACCACCACATTTGCGGCTATGATTGGTTCAAAAATAAAGTCTTCTCCGTGGGTCAAGGAAGCGCCGAAGTGGCCTGCCATGACAGTAACTATTACCAAACCAGATGCAGCTATTTTTGCTATGTTGGCTTTGTACCAAGACTTCTCTCTGGTAAAGTATATTATACTGGCTAAAAAAACGATCCCCGATCCCGTCCACTTGTGCCAGGTCAAAGTGGTACCACCATATCCTTCTTCAAGAGAAAGAAAGAAGCCCATCACCGCAGCTAGGCCTGCTGTTACCACAGAAAAAAGCATTAAATAGCTTAGGAAATTCTGGTAAAATCGTTCATTTACAAATTCCTTTCGAAACCTGAAAAATTCCAATACCATGGATAAAAACAGCAATGCTAACGGAAAATGAAGCATCATGGGATGTAGCCTTCCAAGGGGCTGCAACCAATAAGGGATTTCTACAAATTTTTCTAAAAGTAAAAAATACAAAAGCAGGATATTCAAAACGAATAAAGCTCTCTCAGCAATAATCCGGTATTTGTTCTTCATAAGTATATGCTATTTGCTTGTCTTAATTAGGCCAAAATATCGTTAATCACTTTCCCGGAGACATCTGTTAGTCTAAACCTTCTTCCCAGATGCTTGTAAATTAATTTCTCGTGGTCAAGTCCAAGTTGATTTAAAACTGTTGCTTGAAAATCATGGACATGAACCGGGTTTTTCACCACGTTATAACCCAACTCATCGGTCTCACCGTAAACGACGCCTGGCTTGATACCACCCCCAGCCATCCACATGCTAAAGCACCTTGGATGATGGTCTCTGCCATAATTATCCACTGTTAGCTTCCCCTGACTGTAGTTGGTTCTTCCGAACTCTCCACCCCAAATAACGAGGGTTTCGTCCAGTAATCCACGTTGTTTAAGATCGGTAACCAACGCTGCGGAAGCCTGATCCACATCTTTTGCCTGGTGGGTAATTTCATAAGGCAGGTTACCATGCTGGTCCCATCCCTGATGGTACAACTGGACAAAACGCACACCGCTTTCGGATAACTTTCTTGCCAGCAAACAATTGGCTGAATAGGTACCTGGAACCAGGCAATCTGGCCCGTACAGTTTAATCACACTATCCGGCTCTTTTGACAAATCCATGATATCTGGTACAGTGGTCTGCATTCTGTAAGCCATTTCATACTGTTTGATCTTTGCATTAATTTCCGGATCACCAAATTTTTCAAAAGACATGTGGTTGAGTTCTGCCAAATTATCCAGCATTTTCCTTCTTTCGTCCCTTTTCATTCCTTTAGGGTCTTTGAGGTATAACACAGGATTTTCTCCACTGCTAAATTGAACGCCCTGATGAATAGAATCTAAGAAACCATTTGTCCATAATTTGGAATAAACCCCTTGACCATTTCCTATTCCTCTGGATAGCAATACTGTAAATGCCGGGAGGTTATTGTTTTCACTGCCAAGCCCATAACTTAACCATGCACCCATGCTTGGTCTGTTGCCCTGTTGGGCACCAGTTTGGAAAAAAGTGAGTGCAGGGTCATGGTTAATGGCCTCAGTGTGCATAGACCTTACGATACAAATATCATCTACAATCTTGGAGGTGTAGGGAAACAAATCACTCACCCAAGCACCTGATTCTCCATATTGATTGAATTTCGAAAAAGACCCAACCAAGGGAAAAGTAGACTGATTGGCTGTCATCCCGGTTAAACGCTGTCCTCCTCTGATGGATTCAGGTAAATCCTGGCCAAACATTTCCGTCAACTTTGGCTTATAATCAAAAGATTCCAATTGAGAGGGAGCTCCATTCTGAAAAAGGTAAATCACACGCTTGGCTTTGGGAGCAAAATCCGGTATAGCAGCGGCCAAATTATCTTCAATACTTCCAGTACCTTTAAACAAATCAGGCATAAGCAATGAGCCTAAAGCTACACTACCGAGCCCCAAACTCATTTTTGATAGAAATTTTCGCCGATTTTGATTTAAACCGTGTTCAATAAATTCATTTTTCATATCAGCTTTTTGCTATTGACTCTTCCAAATTATATATCATAACTATTACCTGCATCATTGCAGCCAGTGCTACTTTATCTAAATTTTTGATCATCGGGTACTCTCCTACATCAAGCAAATCTCCCGCAACCCCATCCGTTAGGGTTTCCAATTGCCCGTTGTAGTAGTTATTCATTACTTCCAATTCCTGCGCCTCAGGATACCTGCAAACGATAGATCTAAATGCCTCTACTATCCTTTCCGATGTTTTATCATTTTCTTGGATCACTTTAGCGGCCAACACTCTGGAAGCTTCCAGTATAGTAGGGTCGTTTAGCATCACCAGGGCCTGGAGAGGGGTGTTGGTAATTAACCGCTCTATCTCACATTGATCCCTGTTACTGGCATCAAATAATGTCATGGATGGTGGCGGTACCGTTCGTTTGATAAATGTATACAGACCTCTCCTGTATAGATCACCACCATGGTCTTGTTTGTATAAGGATAATATCCCTCTTCCTGAAGTAGCACCTTCCCACAAACCTGATGGTTGATAATGTTTCACACTGGGTCCTCCTACCGTCTTATTGAGTAGACCACTACTGGCTAATATCATGTTTCGAATAAATTCTGCTTTTAGCCTGTCTCTGGATGCTCTGGTGAAAAATTCATTCTCTGGATCACGTGCTAGTTTATCATCATCAATAACAGCAGACTGCCTATAGGTAGCTGATGTCACCATTTGCTTTACCAAACGCTTGATATTCCAACCGTTTTTCATAAAATCCATTGCCAGCCAATCCAGTAATTCCGGATGACTGGGCAATTCACCCTGCATTCCAAAATCTCCAGGCGTTGCCACTATGCCTCGTCCAAAGACCTCTTGCCAGATTTGATTAACAAAAACCCTGGCTGTAAGCGGATTCTTTTTATCGAACAACCACTTGGCCAGCCCAAGCCTGTTTTTCTCATAAGAAGGATCAAAGGTAAGAATAGATTCAGGCATTTGTGGCGTTACTTCTTCACCATGGGCTTCATAAGAACCTCGTTCGAGAATGAATGAAGTCCTGGTTTCTTCCATCTCTCCCATAATGGAGACAATCAATTCAGTAGTATCTGTCTTATTTACAAAAGACAATATAGAATTAACATCTTCATCGGTTATTTGCATTAAAGGCTTTTTAGCATAGGTTTCTGGTCCACCAACCACTGACTCTATGCCTTTTTCTCTAATATTATTAAAAAAGGAAAAAAGTTGGTAATAATCTTTTTGTGAGATGGGATCGTATTTATGGTCGTGGCAAGTTGCACATTCCATGGTAATGCCCATAATAGCTTTTCCAAAAGTATTGGTCCTGTCTGTGACATACATGACCCTGTACTCTTCATCAACAATCCCTCCCTCTTCCGTAATTTTATGGTTACGGTTAAACCCTGTAGCTAGAAGTTGCTCCTTTGTAGGGTTAGGTAATAAGTCCCCTGCAAGTTGCCAGGTGATAAATTGATCATAAGCCATATTGCTATTAAAGGCGTGGATCACCCAATCTCTCCATGGCCATTGACTTCTGTAGCTATCATCCTGAAAACCATGGGAATCGGCAAATCTGGCAATATCCATCCAATATACCGCCATTTTTTCGCCGTATGCCGGACTCTCCAGCAATTGATCTACAATTTGCTCATAAAGAGCATCGCTCTTATCAGCCAAAAAAGCATCCATTAATTCAAGGTCTGGCGGCACACCTGTCAAATCATAACTTAGTCTTTTCAAAAGACTTTCTTTGTCAGCCTCCTGGTTGGGATGAAAACCTCGTTCAAATTGTTTTTGATAAATAAAATTATCTATTTCGTTATTTGCCCATCCTTTATCCTCAATTTCAGGAACCTGCACTTCTTTTACTGGAATAAATGACCAATGCGGTTCATAGGCTGCTCCTTGGCTAATCCATTTTTTTATAGTGTTTATTTCCTTTTCAGTTAGACTTAAGTTCGACTCAGGTGGGGGCATTTTTATGGAAGGATCATCCGATATTAACCTTCTATAAACTTCAGAATTTTCAGGTTTACCTGGAACAATGGCATGTGCTTCAGGATTCTCTTTGAGGGCACTATATGCATTCTCCTCAATATCTAACCTTAACCCTGCCTCCCGTTTATTTGCGTCAGGACCATGACAAGCATAACAATTGTCCGACAGTATCGGTCGGACATGAAAATTATAACTGACCTGATCCGGAATAATATCAGCGGATATTTCTCCCTGTACATTTTCATCCTTATCACATGCCTGAAAAATTAAAACAGCTAAAACTGAAAATAAATTTAATACATATCGACGGTTATTCATGTTTTATGAATTTAATGCTGATTCTGATTGAGTTCCGCTTTTATTGGCCAAACTATCCATGGATTGGTTAAACTCCCATAGTGTAACGTTGTAACCAATGTTAAGTGTTAAAACGTTCAAATACCCTTTGGCCAAACTTTCACTAGAAAGTAACGTTATAACCAATGTAAGTGTTAAAACCCGTAATTTTCAATCAACTAATTTGCAAATAAATAACTAATTATTTATCTAAAATAAAAAACAGTGATTAAGAGAAGAGTTTAGCACTTTTCCCTTTCTTTTCCTTTCTACCTAAGAAGGTGGCAATTTCCCTTCTAAAATGCTGAATGGCCAATTTCAAATGAACTTCTACAGTTCTGCTAGAAATATCCATTATTTCACCCACTTGATTGTAAGTTAACCCATCTTGACGAATGAGTTGAAAAACTATTTTACGTTTTTTAGGCAAATTATCAACAATTTTATTGATAAATTCTCCAAGTTCCTGCTCTTCCAAAAGGTCCAGTGGCGTAAGTTGAGGCGTACTGAGGTTGGCGGTTTCGATGGACCAGTCGATCTTTAATTCTCTTTTGGATTTTGATAATTGGGTCAATGATTTGTTTTTTACAGCTGTATACAGGTAGGATTCGAAGTTTTTCAACCTAAAAACACGCTCCTTTTCTATGAGTAGATTGGTTAGAACTTCAGAAACCACATCTTCTGCAGAATTTTTATCACTTAAAATAAGGTTGGAAAAATTAATTAAGCGAATATAGTAAAGATCAAAAAATCTATCAAAAGCTTTTTTATCACCTTCTGCGATTAAAGTGAATAATTCTATATTTTTTAAGCTTTTGGGCATATTGAGAATACTATATTTTTGTCAAAGGCACCTGTGTTGATTCATGTTCAATTAAATTTCATTCGAGTTTTGAAGCATTAACCGCCTAAAAAAGAAATCATTGCCTATATTGAGGTTAATGATTTCCCTACTACTGTGCTATTTAATTTCAACCAAGTTATTCAAAAGTGTTTAATCATTAATAATAGATGGTTATAAACCTGTAATGAAAAATACAAGTCAATACTAATCCATCGAATATTTCCAAATCTATCATATTATGATTGGTATAAAAATAGTTTTTACATAAAAGGTTTCGTGAAAAACATTTCATAGAAATTATCAGGTAGTCATAAATGGAAGAAGTTTTTAGTAGCAACAGCACTGTTATTGTTTTGCACCGGAAACCAGAGCTTTGCCCAGTTTTCGATAGATGGTCAGATGCTCGTCAGAAGTGAATACCGCCATGGATACAGCAAGCTTTTAAACGAAAAAGCTGATCCTGCCGGTTTTATAGCACACAGGGTACGTATTCAGGCAGATTATCAGGTGGATCGGCTTAATTTCTTTATGAGCATTCAGGATGTTCGAACCTGGGGAAGCAGTTAGGTATTTACAAACTTTAGCCCTGCCAACGCTGAAATACGCCCTACCTAAAACACAAGTTTTTACCTATTTCTATTATCAGTTTGAAAAGGATGTTTTTGACAGGTCCACTTGGGCATATGACTTAAGTGTGCATATTACCCACACTTTAACCGAAAATAAAGAGAAAGGCTCTAAATACACGGCTACTGCTGGCTTTGAACTATTGAGCGGAACACCAACCAGTAACCAGCAAAAAAAATCCTTCGCACCATTATACGTTACCAATCATGCCTTTAATGGTTTTATGGATTTGCCCTATGTAGGAAATCATTTTAATTCCATAGGGATTTATTAGGTTTCTGTAAAAATAACAATGCTTTTTATCCTTTTGTAGGACCAACTTTTGGACCTATATTTAATTTCTAAGGTAAGCCACTATAAAATGAAAGTGCCGATTATTCTAATGCTACTTTTCTTCAGTACATTTTCTTTTGGACAAGATATTGTCATTCCGGATGGTTATGAATTGATTTCTGAAAATGTTGGAGACTTGGACAAGGATAAGATTTGTGAAAAAGTCGTTGTATTCGATACTTCAGAGCCGACTGAATATGGGAATGTCAGGGAAATTCAAATTCTAAAATATTCAAAGGGAAATTGGGTGGTCTGGAAAAAATCAAGAAATGCCATATTAAAAAGTAAAGAGGGTGGAGTTATGGGAGATCCTTATGAGGGTATTTTAATTGAAAACGGAATTTTGGTAATTAGTTTTTCTGGTGGTAGCAGTTGGAAATGGTTTTATAAAGACAAGTACAGGTTTCAAAACAAAGAATTTGAACTTATAGGCCATTCAAGCAGTTATGGAAAAATTTGTGAATACTGGGCTAACTTTGATTTTAATATTTCAACAGGGAAAATAAGCTATAAAAAAGAATTTGAAGATTGTGAAAAGGACCAAGAAATATATAAAACTGAAGAGGAAGTGTTCTTTTATAAAGAGGTAACGATAAACCTAACCAATAGAAATTTGGAAAAAGTGAAGATTATTTCTCCGAAATACAAGCAGGACCTTTATCTATAAAAAAAATTTGTAACACTGTATGAAAGCCAAGCTTTGAGTAGCCTGTTTTGAAGTAGTGTATATTTAGAAACAGGAAAAAGGGAAATGAAAAAGCAGTTTCTAGCTGATTAGGTATAAATAATCCAGGTTCTAAAAACTGCTTTTCCAATATTTAGCGTGTTACAGTTTCGCCAATAACTGCCTTCATAAAGGCTACCTCCCCAGTATCCACGTCATAATAGCCACCAGTCATTCCTATTTCTCCATTTTCATAAAGATCTTTTAAAACTGGACTTTCTTTTAAAATCAAGTCCATGGTAGAAATTACGTTCTGTTTTTCTACAGCTCTAATAAATTCCGGGTCAGAATGATCCGTATCAGGCATTTCACTGTTGATTTCACCAATTGCAGGGTTTATCTTTTCCAATAAACCAGTTAGATTACCTATTTTTACCCCCGCACAGGCGCCCTTTATTGCGCCACATTTGCTATGTCCGAGTACTACTATAAGTTTTGATCCAGCCAACTTACAGGCAAATTCCATGCTTCCAAGGATGTCTTTGTTTAGCACATTCCCTGCAATTCTAACACTAAAAATGTCACCTAAACCTTGATCGAAAACCAATTCAGCTGAAGTCCTACTGTCAATACAGCTCAAAACAACAGCAAAAGGAAACTGGCCATCTTTGGTGTCATTTACCTGCTCAAGGAGGTTTCTATTTATTTTTAGATTACTTATAAATCGTTGATTGCCTTCTTTTAATATCGTCAAAGCCATTGATGGAGTCATTGTGGCTTGAGTTTCTGCTGTATGTGCTTTCATTGTTTAAATGTCATTAAGAATCTGGGTATCATTTAAGTCCAAAATAAACAAATAAGAATCTATTTGATTGTGAATTTAATAAAAACTATTGACTGGATGTTGTTTTTCATAGCAGAATATTGGTGCATTCTTGTAAGTTCCAAACAGTCTGAATTTCTAGAAATCCCTAAGTCATTGAAAATCCTATTGCATTATTCCGGTAAAAATTAATTATTGAACAGTTGGCTAATTCTTTCTTCAGATAAAAGTTGTTTGTCTATGTATACCTTATTGTTTGTCTCAATATCGTTGTTAAGTCGATAAGCATCCTTAAAACCTACTAAAATAACTTTTATACCTTTTTCTACAGCATTTACCATTTTAAATTCGTGGATTAAATCCAAAACATCCTGAGCAATATATATCGTATCTGAGGCATTTATGATAACGTTAGAATTGTTGGGGAGTTTGTTTAGGGTGAGCTTGATTGCCGCTTTGTTCAGAAATGAAACCTCCTGTGCCAAATCTACATGAATCACGTCACCACTTCTGTATTCTTCTTTTCTAAAGAAGTAAGCTTTCTTAATATTGCCTCTTAAAATGAAAATCACACTGATCATCATCCCCAAAGCCACACCATTTAACAACCCAAGAAAAACGACTGCCAATAAGGTTGCGATGAAAGGAATAAACTGATATTTCCCTCTTTCCCAAAAGTGCTTTACGGTAGAAGGATTTGCCAATTTGTAGCCGATGGTTAATAAAATGGCAGCAAGAGTTGCCATCGGTATCTTATTAAGTAAGGTAGGGATACTCAATACACTAATAATCAAAAACAAGCCGTGAATGATGGTAGACATTTTGGTTTTAGCACCAGCACTTGCATTTGCAGAAGATCTTACTACAACAGAAGTCATCGGCAATCCACCCAATAGACCACTGATCATGTTTCCAACACCTTGGGCTTTTAATTCTACGTTGGTATTGACAAATCGTTTTAATGGATCCAACTTTTCTGTTGCTTCAATGCAAAGCAACGTCTCAATAGAGGCCACGATAGTTATGGTAATGGCTACAATCCACACCCCAGGATTAAATATTGCCTCATAGGATGGAGAAACAAAAATCCCCTTAAATTCATCAATACTTTTTGGAACTGGAAGACTAACAAGGTATTCCGAAGTGACCGCCAGAGAACTATCGGTAAGGATAAATATACCATTGATAACAATTCCCATTACCACAGCTACCAAAGCACCAGGGACCAACTTTAACTTTTTTAAAGTTGGTATTTTTTGCCATGTGATAAGTACTGCTAATGATGCTACTGTGACGATAAGAATTCCTGGCCGGATGTCTTGAAAGGCAGCAAATATATCTGCAAAAATACCTAAACCTGAACTTATCTCAACGTCGGAACCCAAAGCAAGAGGGATTTGCTGTATAAATATAATTACTCCGATACCCGCAAGCATTCCCTCAATCACATTCGAGGGAAAGTAATTGGATATTGTACCTGCATTCATTAAACCCAGAAGCAATTGCATTGCTCCCGCCAAAATAACAGCAACTAAAAATGATTCATAGCCTAGGTCGGCAATGGCAACGAAAACAATTGCCGTCAAACCAGCTGCAGGACCTGAGACACTAATATGAGATTGACTTAGAAACCCAACGACAATACCGCCTATGATCCCTGTTATTATTCCTGAAAATAAAGGGGCTCCAGAGGCCAATGCTATTCCTAAACATAAAGGCAGCGCAACCAGAAATACTACCAAACCTGATGCAACATCTGATTTCAGATGTGCAAATAGATTGTTACTTTTCATGTAATTTGATTATAAGTTTAAAATTCTTACCGTCGCAAAAGTTATGTTTTACTTAGGCAGATAGATAAAAAACCAATGACAACGAGTCGTGTCATGGACTAAAAGAAAAATTAGGAAAACTCAGGAGGTGGGACAATTATTCCCGGACAATGGAGACTAGTTAAAATCTTGTCAAAACTAATGTGGGAAGAAACTTTATCGTCAAACGATTGCTCAGGTAGAAAGCTATTGGAAGTAAAAAAATCATCGATGTCCAACTCACTTTTCACTTCGTTCTCCTTGGTCTCCTCTTCTGCAAATATAAAAATCATAGAAATATTCACATCCTCATCTATCGCAGTCACTATAATTGTAGGTACAACCAATAGCGAAAGGAAAATCCCTAGGAATGCAAAAGCAATGTTTCTATATGTAGTTTTTTCGAATATCAATCTTAAATATTTGCGAACGCAATATAGTGAATAACACAAAATATAACGCGCACTCCTTAAAAATGTTTAGATTTTTTCAACTTTTTTGCCCTTTTAGCTTAAAAAAGGGTGTAATTTTATAAAAATGGGAAAGCTTTTTTAGTTGATATTCAGTTCAACTCTTCAATTTGTAATTTCTTAGAATAATAGGCATGAGATCCATAAAATAAAAGTTTTTCCATTCTACCATCCAACAGATGTATCACCTTTTTCCCATAAGAAGCATTCTTTTCTGAATGGGTTACCTGTATTATTGTGACGCCTTCATTATTTAATTGTTTAAAAAGCGCCATTATCTCTTCCCCTTGTTTTGAGTTAAGGTTACCTGTGGGTTCATCTGCCAAAATCAATTTAGGCTTGCCAATTAATGCCCTGGCAACACCCACCAATTGTTGCTGTCCACCACTTAATTGTGAGGGAAACAAATCTTTCTTGCCTACGATATTAAATCGATCCAGCATATCTGCAACTAGCGCTTTCCGTTCGGAACCAGCATGTTTTTTGTAGAGCAAAGGCATTCCGAGATTTTCATAGACTGTCAACTCATCAATCAAATGATACGCCTGAAATACAAAGCCTATGTATTGCTTGTAAAGTTCTGCCCGGTGTTTTTCTTTCAGTTTATGGACGGGCTCATTCATAAAATTGTATCTCCCTTCATCAAAAACATCCAACATTGGCAATATTATTACACAATCCGAGTTATCCTTTTTTATTTTAAAGGATATTTACTTAATATGTATTGTCAAATCCAACGATATCATGTATAATTGCATCTGAATTTAGGTCGTTAGCTCAGTTGGTTCAGAGCGCTGCCTTGACAGGGCAGAGGTCACCAGTTCGAGCCTGGTACGACCTACTTTTTTGGCTTTACTAGTAGCTATCCAATTTTCTTGTTAAAGACTTAACTTCGTCCTTTAGCCTTTCAATTTTTTCCTGTAAATGGACAATAGCATATAAACCTTCCAAATTTATTTCCATTTCATAATGTAACCTTGAAAGTCTTTCCAAGAGGGCTAAATCCTCTTGGAAAACGTACTTTTTTTCCTCAATAACAATTATTTCACACAAGTCTTGCGCTGCGAGTGAATAGACAAATGTCATTTCTATGTTGCAGGATTGGCAAAACTGATCCAGTGAAACATGCTCATCACTTAAATTATTCATGGTTTCTAAGATTAGCCAATTGTTCAAATAGTTTCTTCTCCTCTGCTGTAAGTGTACTAGGTATTGTCACCACATAGGTCAAATACAAGTCTCCAAAGACCCCATCTTTATCATAGACTGGAAATCCTTTCCCTTTCAATTTCACTTTGGTACCATTTTGTGTTCCAGCAGCTAGTTTTAATTTCACTTTTCCGGTAAGGGTGGGAACAATTATTTCCCCTCCTAAAATGGCTTTATACAAATTGATGTCAACTTCATTATGTAAATCTGAACCTTCTCTTTTGAACTCAGGATCAGGGGCAATTTTAAAAGTGATATAAAGATCACCTTTAGGTCCTCCATTTACACCATCACCTCCATGGTTTTTAATTTTAATGGTTTGACCATCTTCAACCCCTGCTTTGATGGTAAGCCTTATCTTTTTCCCATTGATCTCAAGGGTTCTTTTGTCCGCTTCGAGGACATCACGCAATTGAAGTTCCAGGGTGGCATGCAGGTCCTGTCCTTTAAATTTTATGCCAGAACCGGATGACCTTCTACCACCACCACCGCCCCCAAACATGGAGTCAAAAAAATCAGAAAACCCACCTTCTCCGAAGGCTTGCTCGAAATCAGCATTGCTGTATTGTTGCTGCGATTCCCTTCTTCCGGCATTACCTGATTTTTGGTAGGCTTCCTGGTGTTTCCAATTTTCACCGTATTGGTCATACTTCTTTCGCTTCTCAGGATCATTTAGTACTTCATTGGCCTCATTTACCGCTTGAAAATGCTTTTGCGCTTCCTTATCATCAGGGTTCAGGTCGGGATGGTATTTCCTGGCCATTTTTCGGTAAGCTTTTTTAATTTCTTCTGGTGTGGCAGTCTTATTTATACCCAACAGTTTATAATAATCAATAAAATCCATGGTTTATAAATACAGTATGATTCGATGTTAAAAATTCTCTAAAATCTGAATGCGCTTTTCTATGGGAGGATGGGTTGCAAATAAACCAGAAATTGAAGACAATATGCCAGATGATTTATCTGGTCTGTTTTCAATAAACAATTCGGCAACATCATCACTTTTCACTCCTTTTACCTGATAGTTACCAGCTATTTTTCGCAAAGCGGAAGCCAAAGCCCGTGGATTTCTCGTCATTTCTGCAGCACCACTGTCCGCCATATACTCCCTTTTTCTGGATAGCGCAAAACGGAAAAGCATGCTCAGTAAAAATGCGACAAAAGCAATAACCATGGCAATAAGAACGGCCCGATTGTCATTTTTACCTCTTCTCCTACCCCCTCCAAAAAGCATGCTCCTAAATAAAATTTGGGCGACAAAGGAGAAAATTCCCACGAAAATGATAGAAATGATCAAAAGACGAACATCCTTATTCCTAATATGCATCAACTCATGAGCGATTACTCCTTCAAGTTCTTCATCAGTGAGCGCTTCCATTATTCCTCGGGTAAGCGTTACGGTAAAACTTTTCTCATTGATGCCACTGGCAAAGGCATTGAACGCTGGGTCTTCAATTATATTTACCTTAGGCATTTTCATTCCCTTACTTATACATAGGTTTTCTACCAAGTTGTATACCCGCATATTTTCTTTCCGCTCCAGAGGTCTTGAACCCGCTGCACCACTTATCATTCTAGAGTGAAACAAAAAGGCAATAACGAACCAGACAGCTACAGCAATAAGTACCCCAGGTATGGTATCCACAAACATTTCATTGATTGAAACATTGTATTCCTCCTGAGGACTAGTAAGGTATAAAAAAGCATATACCGCAGCCAAAATCAATAGTGGAAATCCTATTAATAGTAAGACAGAACGTGCATTATTTCTCCTGATTTGGGTTTGAATACCAATATATTCTGCCATTTACAATCTAAAATTTAATATCGGGAGCTTTGTCTAAACGTTCTCTTTCGACCTCACCCACATCAAACATTTTCTCTGTATGAAAGCCAAACATTCCAGCAATTAAATTGGACGGAAAACTTTGAACTGCAACGTTAAATTCTCGGGTGGCAGAGTTGAAGTATCGTCTTGCAGCAGCAAGCTTATTTTCTACATCTGAAATTTCATTTTGTAGTTGCAAGAAATTGGAACTGGCTTTTAGGTCCGGATAAGCTTCAACCTGAATTTGCAAGCCTTGTAAGGCGGCTCCTAATTCTTGTTCAGCTGCAATTTTCCCATCAATTGAGGTTGCATTAATCGCCTTAGACCTAGCCTCAGTTACCCGGGTCAATACACCTGACTCATGGTCCATGTACCCTTTCACACTACTTACAAGTTGTGGAATCAGATCATGTCTTTGCTTCAATTGAACATCAATATCTGCAAATGCATTTTCTCTGTTGTTTTTATACGCTACAAGCTTGTTGTAAAGTGACACTAAAAAAAAGCCAATAAGGACGGCTACTATTATAATAATCAGCGTAGTACTCATATAAATTTGGGTTTGTACAATAATGTCTGAATATACAAAATTTGTGATTTATTAGTATATTTGGCCTCGGTTAACTTCCTTTAAAATCAATATGAAAAGCTAAGAGAGATTGCATGGAAACAATCTCACGTGGTTTGCGCTCCTGTTGCTAGAATTTTGGGGCGTATAAATCTTCAGATAAGAATGGATTAAAAAGGAGACAAACCCAAAGAAATATTAAATTTCATCATGGATTCATCACAGGAATTAGACCAAATTATTCGAGATATTTCAGAAAAATCAAACAACCAATAAGCACCTATACATAGGTTTAACCCGAAATATGCAATAGCCGCTCTATTTCGTGATGGGATCACCTTAAAAGCTATGAATCTCAATAAATGGTTTAATTGAATATTAGTTAAACAACTTGACTTTTACTCAATAAGGCATTAAAAAAACCCTTCCTAGGAATTCCAAAGGAGGGTTTTTAAATGGTTTACCAGTTTCTGTCTTTTAAGTAGGCATCAAGTTCTGCCTTACTCATTGGAAGATCTTTTTTACTTTCCAACCAAGTCGAGAAATCACTTTTAATTTTATCACTCCATCGACTATCAATTTCACCTGCAGTATACTTTTTCTCCTGAAGTCTAAGATGTCCAAACTGATCTCTTAATGCAGTAAATTCTGCATTAATCACCAAATCAGCAACCAAATGGGCAGGTATAAATACAACGCCCCATTTATTCGCTAAAACTGCATCTCCAGGTAAAACAGTGGCCCTACCAATTCTGATAGGATAATTAATAGTAGTAAGCATCATTTCCTGAATGTAAGACGGATCATGTCCTTTAATCCAAAGATTAAAACCTTCAATCTTATCTAAACCAGCCATATCTCTAACGGATCCGTTAAATATGACCCCTCTTTTAGAATTTGTATGAATGGCAATTCCCAAGTTGTCACCAATCAAGGTACCATCAGCAATTTTGCCATAACTGTCAGCGATATAAATATCACCTTCAACTAAACCGTCGATAGGCCAGGAATTGGTTCCGCCAGATTGGGCTCTCCCCTCTTCTTTACCTACCTTCTTTACGAGATTATTAACGTCTTCTCTAAAAGGCATATATTGAGCAGTTACAGCTCTACCTGTCATTACTTCATTCTCATCTAGAATAATCCAATCGTTTTCAAACTGATTGTTATATCCTTTGTTTCTCAAAATTCCCCAAGCCTCTTCCATAGATATGGCCTTGAGTCTTTCAAGATATTCATCTGAAACTTTTGGCCTTCCGTCAGGAAACCTTTCCCCATCCCATTCTACAGTCAAAGCTTTGATTTGATCTGTTGTAGGTGAAATTTGTTGGGAGAAACTCTCCAAAGTAAAAGCAGATAAACATACGAGGCAAGCAAGCGTAATCTTCTTCATCATAATCGGGTTTAATGGTATTAAAATGTGAATTTCCAGAAAAGAAAGTAATAAAACAACCAGTCTTCAATCTAAATTATTTTATCAGCATTATTTGAGGTCCAGGTTTAACTCCACCACCTGTCATTAGAGCGATCGGTATTCCAATCATCAGTCGGTGCAAAGTATTCCGTACCTTCTTGTAAGTGTTGCTTGATGACTTCATCATTTAGTTCTATACCAAGTCCAGGACCATCCGGCACTTTAGCAAAACCATCAATAACCAGAGGTTTGGGAATATTCTTCACCATGTCTTCCCACCATGGGATATCCACAGAATGATGTTCTAGCGCAATAAAGTTTTCAGTTGCAGCTGCACAATGAAGATTTGCCATAAAGGAAACGGGGGTTCCTGCAAAATGCATGGCCATAGGTATTCCTTGTTCTTCTGCGTAATCACCAATTTTCTTTGTTTCCAATATCCCTCCTGAGGATGCCAAATCAGGCTGAATCATATCAATGGCTCTTGCATCAATCAATTTGATAAACTCTTCTTTCAGAAAAATATCCTCCCCTGTTAGCGTTGGTGTATTGATAGCATTTGTAATTTGCTTCCATTTCTCTGTATAAAACCAAGGGACCATGTCCTCAAGCCATGCTAATCTATAAGGTTCTAATGCTTCACCTAAACGAATACATTCCTTATAATCGAAGTGGCCGAAATGATCCGCTGCTAAAGGTATCTCATAACCAATTTTATCCCTTACCGCAGCTACGAATTCTACCATTTCAGCTACTCCCTTATCTGTAAGTTGGACTCCTGTGAAAGGATGCGCAGTTCGGCCGTAACTCCCATACTCGGAATCCCAAGCCTTTCCTTTTTCAAATGCTTTGGTGTTGACCACAGATCCTTTATTGTCTTTTACCATTTCAACACCGAAGTCCATTTTTAAAAAGGTATAGCCTTTATCCTTTCTTGCTTTCATACGGTCTGCAAAGACTTCTGGATCATTGGATTTAGTAGTATCTGAATACAAGCGGATGGAATCCCTGTATTTTCCCCCAAGCATTTGATAAATGGGTACATTATAAGCTTTTCCAGCTAAATCCCACAGGGCCATTTCAATCCCGCAGACACCCCCTGCCTGTCTGGCATGGTTTCCGAAAAGTTTTATTTTTTTAAAAAGCCTTTCTATCTGGCAAGGATTTTCTCCTAAAATACGGCTTTTCAGTACCAAAGCATAGTTGGCGCTGGCACCATCACGCACTTCTCCTAATCCATATATCCCTTGGTTGGTATCAATTCTGATAATCGGGCAGCGCATAGGTGCACCTGCAACTTCTGCAATTCTCAAATCTGTAATTCTTAAATCTGATGGATTAGAATTCCGGTTGACATCCTGCATAGAATGTGCGAGGGTATCCTCTATGGGTAAGGACATAAATGCACCAAGGCCTAAGCCTCCTAGTGCTGCCTTTTGAAGGAATGACCTTCTATCAGGAATTTCAGTTTCCTGAGGTTTGGTTGATTGTTGCGGTACCTCTTTTTTTGGTAAATTAGGAACATCGAAAAGGTTACGAAATTTTGGGTTGTCAATTGGTTTCATAGTTATTTATTTAATTAATTATACTATTCAAAAAAAGGAATGTCTTTAACTGCATATTTTCTCATACCCTCCTCATTGATTTCCACCCCAATACCGGGCTTTTCAGAGAGGGCAATGAATCCATCCACAGTTCTCTCACCGTCGTAGGTCACTATGTCCTGCCACATCTGATCCGTGTCCATGTAAATTTGCCATTCCATAATTTGAAAATTCGGAACGGAAGCACATACATGACAAGAAGCCATGGCCCCTAAAAATGAGGCAACCATATGAGGACTAAAGGGTACATAAAATAAATTTGAAAGGTTTGCTATTCGCTGGGCTTCTCCCAAACCGCCAGCTTTTTGTATGTCCGGCATGATTATATCTGCTCCTCCTTCAGTGAGTAGATTAACGAAACCGTAAGCCAGGTAAACATTCTCCCCTGTACAAATAGGAGTGCTGGTTTGTTGGGTGAGTTTTTGATACAGATTGGGGTTATCAGCAGGGATTGGCTCTTCTAACCACATTAGGTCAAGGTCTTCATACATTTGGGCCATCTTGACTCCCGTTACAAAATCATACCTACCGTGCATGTCTACACAGATATCTATTCCTTTGCCCACTTCTTCTCTAACAGCAGCAATGGCATTGTACATACGGTCAATTTCAGCAGGCCCTGCTGTCCAATTGAACCGATCGTATTTGTTGGGATCCCCACCATCGTCCACGTCAAACTTTACTGCGGTATAGCCTCTATCTACAGCTCCCCTGGCTGCTTCAGCATAATCTTGGGGACTTGGATTGGTGGCGGTATAAAGTGCTGTATCACAATACACCCTGATTTTATCTCGGAATTTACCACCTAGTAACTGGTAAACAGGCACACCGAATACTTTACCTGTAATGTCCCACAAGGCAGTCTCTATTGCGGTAAGAACTGCCACAAATACGCCGGATTGAGCGCCTCCAAAAAATGCGCCTTTTCTTAATTGTTCCGCAAGTCGGTTTGGATTGAGTGGGTTTTCTCCTTTAATTTGTCCGCCTAGTCTTTTGACCAGGTGGTAAGTACCATGGATGGCGTCAACTGCTTCACCACAGCCCACAACATCCTGATTGGTGTAAATTTTAACATATAAAGCGCCTCGTACATAACCACATTTCACATCTGTAATTTTGAGTGAAGAAGGATTAGAATGGGTAGGCATTTTATCCACAGCAGCAGAAAGCGTTGTACCATAGTTGGACAAAAAGGCTGTTCCGGTTAGCCCTGTCAATGCCGCTTTGGAAAGAAAGGACCTTCGGTGTATGTTTTTAGTCATGATAAATTATTTTGGGTTAATCGTTACTAATTAAAATTTGGTCAATAAACTTAAAAGTCAGTCAATTTTTACTTTACTCGAAATCATTATAAAGGTGCTAAACCTTCACCACTTTAAATTTCCATGCCAATGGGCCAGTCAATCCCAATGCTATTGCAAGACCCAAACTATAAAAGAGCTTAATTTACCAAGTTCTGTTTTGAAGAATTTCTCGAATTTGATCTCTAGGAATAGGCAAATCATCCATATGATCGTTAAGCCATTTAGAAAAATCCTTTTCTATTTCAGCAGACCAACGGGTATCTATTTGTCCAGCCGTATAAATCCCTTCTCTAATTCTACTATGGCCAAACATATCCCGAAGACGAACTACTTCTGAGGTAAGGATAACTTTTTCAGCCAGATGGGGAGGAATAAACGTAACCGCCCCATCTCTGCCCAATACTACATCCCCTGCCATAACAGTTACCTGTCTGATTTTGGTAGGTTTATTAATTCCAATTAGCATGGTATTTAGATCTCCTGACTGGTTGTGATGCGAAGGATGATAACTACTGAAATAGGATACAAAACCTCCAATGGCTTTCAAGCCATTGATATCTCTGATCGCTCCATCATACACGATACCATTTCCAGATTTCGCAAAGATGGCATTCCCAACATTATCACCGATAGTAGGTCCCCCACTGTGAAGGCCAAATTGGTCGACTACATAAACATCTCCAGGTACTAAAAGATCAACAGGCCAACTGTTTTGTCCACGTTTTCCTTCCGCTTTTCCTCTTTTGTCAATGGCGTCATGGATATCTGGCCTTCCAGGCATAAACGTCGCTGTAAGTGCCCTTCCCACCAATACACTGTCCGGGTGAATCGTTTCCCAGTTTTCCGCATACTGGTATTTATAGCCTTCATTCTTTAAAACTGCCCACGCTTCTTCGTGCGTCACAGCTTTCATACGTTCTAATATTGCCTCAGAAACTTTAGGCCTGCCATCTTCAAATCGTTCCCCTTTCCACTCTGGGGTAAGGAATAGCATTTCTTCCTTGCTAATCTGTTGCCCCTCACTTTGTATGGTTAGAAGGAAGAAAAAAGAAATTGCACAAAAGGCTTTTATCGTCATCCACTTTTTCATACTCAATCAGTTTATTTAAAAAACATATTTAATACCTCACCCAAGATGGGATACGTGAAACATAAACCCAGAGGTCTATTTACCACCTTACCTTTTGAAAAGTCCAGTCTGGTTGCACTTTTCTCATTTCTATTTGATCGTCCCTTTTGGATAATCCACTATCAAGATATTGCTGGTGGAGTTTTTCTAAAGCCTTTCGGTCCAATTCTACCCCCAATCCAGGACCATTTGGTACTTCAACAGCACCGTTTTCAAAAGCCATGCTTCCACCTGTAATCACTTCCTCTGACTGCCAAGGATAATGGGTATCTAGTGCATAAGGAACTTCCGGCAAGGCAGCTCCTAAGTGTACCATAGCCGCCAGCGAAATCCCTAAATGACTATTGGAATGCATGGATAGTTTTCGATCAAAAGTGCTACAAAGCTTTGCCAATTCCATAGAAGCCCTTAAGCCACCCCAAAAGTGATGATCACTTAGAATAATATCCTCAGCTCCTAATTGAATACTTGAAGGTATTTCATCAAATGAAGTGGTACACATATTGGTAGCCAAAGGCGTTTTAATCCGTTTTCTTAACTTGGCCATTTCCTCCTGACCACGTACCGGATCCTCCAAATATTCTAGAATTGGATCCATTTTTTTACCATATTTCAAAGCTGTTTCTGGCTTCCAAATGGCATTGGGGTCAAACCTAAGAGGCATATTGTCTCCAAATTCCTCATGCAAAGCAAACATTGCGTCAACTTCTTGTTCAGGTTCAAATGCCCCTCCTTTCAACTTTATAGATTGGAAACCATAGTGTTTACACATGGCCCTGGCTTGGGCTACGATTCCTTTTGGATCTATAGCTGCTTCCTGCCTGGCAGCATCCCAACCTGTAGCGTATTTTTCTTTCCCAAATCCCAAATCTCCCCCAGCTCCCTCGTATTTATAAAACAAGTAGGCAGCAAAGGGTACGGCATCTCGCATTTTCCCTCCCAAAAGGTCTACAATTGGCCGATTAACCACCTTCCCAATAATGTCAAGACAGGCGACTTCCAAGGCCGAGAAAACATGAACAAGCTTTCGCTGATCCCATGGTGCATCTCCCCTATCCCTTGTAGTATCTTTGCCAAAATGAGCATTAAGCGCCTGTTGTAGTTGGCCAAATTGATAAACATCTTTCCCAATGATGATTTTAGCCGCCTCAGCCAAAGAACTATTGATGGCATCATTTCCAGGTATTTCACTGATCCCAATAATTCCATCTTCCGTCACTAACTCCACAATTGTGCGCAAAGCATAAGGTGCATGTAATCCAGCTGCATTTAATAAAGGTGGATCCGTAATCGCGATAGGGGTAATGATCATTTCTTTAATGATCGGTCCTCTACCTGAAAAATTTTTATTCATAATTTAAGAAAATGAAGGTTTAGTCCACATTGGATAATTTTTCCATCAACAAAGCCAATGCACTATGGTCTTTTTCATCCCATCCCGCAGCTAAAGCGGCATCCATTTGACTTGCCACTAAAGCAGATCCATACAACGGCACTTTGAATTCTTTTCCCGCCATTAAGGCTATATTCATGTCTTTTCGGTGCAATTTTAATTTAAACCCTGGGTCAAAGTTTCGGTCAATTATTCTTTGTCCATGTAAATCAAGAATTCTACTTTGTGCAAAGCCACCCAAAAGTGCTTCTCGCATTTTTTCGAGGTTTACGCCAGCTTTTTTGGCCAATGTGAAAGACTCAGCCACAGCTTGTATGGTCATTCCAACGATCATTTGGTTACAGGCTTTCGTTAATTGACCTGCTCCTGCATCTCCAATAAGTACTGCGCTCTTGCCCATCACATCAAACAGTGGTTTCACGGTGTCAAAAGCCGATTGTTTTCCGCCAACCATTATCGAAAGGTTTCCAGTCTCAGCGCCGACCTGACCTCCTGAGACAGGAGCATCTAAAGCATCCACTCCTTTGATAAGCATGGCTTCTGCCACTTCCTTAGCCGTGGATGGTGCGATAGTAGACATATCTACAAATACACTTCCCGATTTGATTCCAGCCAAAACACCCTTATCACCAAAAACCACTTCATTTACCTCTGGAGAATCTGGAAGCATGGTAATAATAATTTCTGAATTTTCTGCTACATCTTTACAGGTGGAAAAAGCAGTTGCTCCTTTTTGGGTTAAGTCTCTAGCAGCTTTATTGCTGTCTAAAATATTTAAACTGTAGCCTGCATCGATTAAATTGATCGCCATGGGTTTACCCATAATTCCCAATCCTATAAATCCTACTTTTTTCATAATAGTTGCTCTTTATTAATTAAAAATTGTCACTTATTTTATAGCATTGATAGTCGCTTTTATTTCAGGAAATCAGGCCTCGTCTTTTAAAGCTTGTAGGATACCGATTATGTGCCCATAGGCGAAGGAAAATGCTTGAGAACCTGCCCCTTCTGCCTCATGATGGGGCACATGGTCAGGCATTATCATTCCATCAAATTCCACATCCCTTAAAGCGCGCATAACATGAAAGAAATTCATTTCTCCGTTATCAGGATAAACTTCCTGAAAATTGTTGTAATTACCTTTGATATTTCGCAAGTGAACATTAAATATTTGTTTGCGCTTTCCCACCCATTCTATGATAGGAAAGATATCATTCTTAGGATCTCTTAAACCCTCAGCAATGGATCCAATACAAAAATTAAACCCATGGTAAGGACTGTCGGACAATTTAGCAAACCTCTTCATACCTTCAAAAACTTCGGGACTATTCCATCTCATTATCCCTTTATACTGGTCCGGCACTG
>Ga0222651_1000311_pt1 | contig 34237 bp, 29 predicted proteins | sample AntAcemetagen369_FD_179855 | JGI IMG/M metagenome (GOLD analysis project Ga0222651, IMG submission 179855) | Saline water microbial communities from Ace Lake, Antarctica - #369 | ecosystem: Environmental > Aquatic > Non-marine Saline and Alkaline > Saline | place: Antarctica: Ace Lake...
TCCGAACCTTCCAGACCGTTCCCGACCCGTCCAACCCGTCTAGCGCCCCGACACTGCATCTCTGCGCCGCCGGTGAGGGGGGTTCTACGGTTACTGCACCCAGCCCGCAAGGGGTTTTTTCAGGAAAGATGCATTTTTTGTGACAGCCCTGATTCTTTCCGCTTTTTGAGGGGGTTAGAGCAATTTCCGTTCGCCGACCCTAGGTTCGATTGCAACTTTGTTAGGCGGATTGAAAATGGAACATACTAGATTTTGGGTTATCCTCAGAGTTACCCACAAGTGGCCACGTCTGACTCCGCCTTTGATGGTCCGATTCAACTACGAGTCGCGCGAATGGTGTCTTAGCGGACATGTGAGTCGGTCCTATGCTGCCTGCCTGCGCCAGGTGACATGCCTGTAGCGCAACGCGACCAGACCGATGCTAAGCACCAGATAGATCAGCGGTTCGACCTGAAACCCGCGTGACAGCCACAGATAGTGCAACACGCCGAGAATCACGGCGACATAGGACAGCTTGTGCAACTGCCGCCAGGCCGCTGCCCCCATCTTGCGGATCGCCAGATTGTTGGATGTCACGGCCAGCGGAATCAACAACACAAACGCCAGCATCCCAACCGTCACATAGGGCCGCTTAACCGTTTCGGTCCAGACGCGGCCCAAGCTTTGGACATCGAGCACGGCGAAGACCAGAAAATGCGCCAGCACAAAGAAGAAGGCACACAGCCCGATTGCGCGCCGGAACTTGATCAGGTTCACCCCGGTCCATTGCCGCAGTGGCGTGACCAGCAACCCCGCTACCAGCAGGATCAGCGCGATTTCCCCATAGGTCCGTTCCAGCACATTGATCGGCTCGACCAGATAGGGGCCTTGCTGCGTCACCGCACGCCAGAATTCCCACGCGGTATAGGCAGCCGCACTTATATAGAGAGGCCAAGCAGGAAATTTGCGCAACGCGCCGTTGATAGTTGCAGAGAGAGTCATGGGCTGTCCTATCCGGTTCGCAGGCGTCAGATGAACACCGACAGGTCCATGCCTTCGTACAAGGGCGCGACTTCGGGATAGCCGTTGAACATCAATGTGTCCTGCCGCGCCGCGAACAAGCCGCCACCGATGCGCCGTTCGGTGGCCTGGCTCCAGCGGGGATGATCGACGTTTGGGTTCACGTTACTATAGAACCCGTATTCGCGGGCATTCGCGATATTCCAGCTGATCGGCGGTTCCTGATCTGTCAGTGTGATCCGCACGATCGACTTTATCGACTTGAACCCGTATTTCCATGGCACCACCAGCCGGATCGGCGCGCCGTTCTGGTTGGCAATGGGTTCGCCGTAAATACCGGTCGCCATGATGGTCAGCGGATGCATCGCCTCGTCCAGACGCAGGCCTTCGATATAGGGGAAATCAAGCACACGGCGCTGCACGCCGATCATGTTTTCGGGCTGGACCACGGTTTCAAAGGCGACATAGCGCGCGCCCGACTGCACACCGACCTTGTTCAAGATGTCGGCCAGTTCGATCCCGTTCCAAGGGATGACCATCGACCACGCCTCGACACAGCGGAACCGGTAGATGCGATCCTCGACTGTCAGGCCCGCTAACAGATCGCCCAGCGCGTAATCACCGGGGCGGTCCACCATGCCATCGACCTTGATCGACCAAGGCGATGTGACAAGCTGATGCGCGTTCGCGGCAGGGTCACCCTTGCCGGTGCCGAATTCATAGAAATTGTTGTAACTGCGGATTTCCTCGAGCGTGTTGGGCGCCAGCCCTGTCTGCGCATCGGCCCCGCGTGGCACCAGACCGATCGCACCCAGCCCTGCAGTGCCCGCAAGGATCTGCCGCCGGTTAAGATATGCCGCTTTTGGTGTGATGTCTGCGTGGGTCAGCGTGTTCTTCCAGCGATAAGCCATTTTCTGTCTCCGATTCAGGTACGTTGTCAGTCTATACGACAGAAAGATGAATTTGTTTCTCACGATGCTGCCAAGCCTTGAAATGTTCCAGTTTTGCACGGAATTTTCACGACTTTTCACAGGAGGTTGATTTGAAATCATCGATGGGCGCGGCTTAGCCCGCGCGCGCATTCCGTCAAGCGGCACAGGCGGGAATCCCCGCTGATCCAGCCATAAACCACTGCGTAAAAAGCACGATGCCAGCGAAAAGGCATTTCCAACAAAAGGAAGATATCATGCTACGTAGAACTTTTGTCGCAATCGCCACCACCACCGCCTTGTCGTCGGTCGCCTTCGCTGCCGGACATTCCAAGGACATCGTGGACACAGCCGTCGAAGCCGGTACATTCACCACGCTGGTTGCCGCTGTCGAAGCCGCAGGTTTGGTTGATACGCTGAAGAGCGAAGGCCCGTTCACCGTATTCGCCCCCACTGACGAAGCCTTTGCCGCCCTGCCCGCAGGCACTGTCGAAGGTCTGTTGGCCGATCCGGAAGCACTGGCCGCAATCCTGACCTATCATGTTGTCGCAGGCAAAGTGATGTCGACCGACTTGTCGGATGGCATGACCGCAACAACCGTGAACGGCGCGGACATCACCATCAGCACCACGGATGGCGTGACCGTCAATGGCGCGAATGTCGTGACCGCAGATATTGAAGCATCGAATGGCGTGATCCACGTCATCGACGCGGTGATCCTGCCACCGATGTAAGACCTGTCCCCTTGGACAAGACAAAGCCCCGGTCAGTGACCGGGGCTTTTTTGTTTTCAGACGCTGCCGGATGCGGGTGTTGATGGCGCTGAAGCCTCCGGCGGGGATATTTCGGCTCGGAAGATGCGAAAGGCTTTGCCTTAATGCAACGGCAGGTTTGGCGGTGCGATCCGGCTGCTGGTGGCGACACGGTCGCCCACGTTCAATCCCTCCACTCCGGCCGTGACCTTGATCACAGCGCCTTCCAAAACATCACCGCCAAGGATCATTTCCGCCAGCTGGTCCTGCAAGGCGCGCTGGATCACCCGTTTCAGCGGGCGCGCGCCGAACACCGGATCATAGCCTTCATCGGCCAGCCAACGCAGCGCGGCATCATCCAGATCAAGGCGGATGTTGCGCCCCGCCAGACGTTTGGCCAGCAGACCAAGCTGGATCGTGACGATCCCCGCCATGTCGTCGCGCGCCAGTCGGTCAAAGATGATCGTCTCATCCAGCCGGTTCAGGAATTCGGGCCGGAAATGGGCGCGCACAGCGTCCATCACATCACGTTTGGCAGCACTGGCATCCACCCCGTCGGGCAACTGGCTTAGCGCCTGCGCGCCAAGGTTCGATGTCAGGATGATCAGCGTCTGCTTGAAATCGACATGCCGTCCCTGCCCGTCGGTCAGCACCCCGTCATCCAGCACCTGCAGCAGAACGTTGAACACATCGGGATGCGCCTTTTCAACCTCGTCAAACAGGATCACCTGATAGGGACGGCGGCGGACGGCCTCGGTCAACACGCCGCCTTCGTCATAGCCGACATAGCCCGGAGGCGCGCCGATCAGCCGCGACACGGCGTGTTTTTCCATGAATTCGGACATATCGATCCGCACCATGGCACTGTCATCGTCGAACAGGTATTCGGCGACAGCCTTGGTCAGTTCGGTCTTGCCCACGCCGGTTGGCCCAAGGAACAGGAACGACCCCAGCGGGCGGTTCTCATCGTTCAAGCCCGCGCGCGCACGGCGCACGGCATTCGCCACGGCCCGCACCGCCGATTTCTGGCCGATGACGCGCTTGCCCAACTCGTCTTCCATGCGCAACAGCTTGTCACGTTCGCCTTCCAGCATCTTGGACATAGGGATACCGGTCCAGCGTTCGACGACTTCGGCGATCTGTTCGGGGCGCACGGCCTCTTCGACCATCAGGTCGTCATTCGCCTCAACCTCGGCCAGTTGCCGTTCCAGCTGCGGGATCACGCCGTAAGACAGCTCGCCCGCTTTCGCGAGATTGCCTTCACGCTTGGCGATATCCAGATCGGCGCGCGCACGGTCCAGCCGTTCCTTGACGCCGCGGGTATCCTCAAGCTTGTCACGCTCGGTCTGCCATTTCGCGGTCATCTCGGACGCGCGGTCCTGCACATCGGCCAGTTCCTTTTCCAGCTTGTCCAGGCGGTCCTTGGACGCCTTGTCGTCTTCTTTCTTCAACGCCTCGGCCTCGATCTGCAATTGCAGGATCTGGCGGTCCAGCGCGTCGAGTTCTTCGGGCTTACTGTCCACTTCCATGCGCAACCGGCTGGCGGCCTCGTCCATCAGGTCGATAGCCTTGTCCGGCAGGAAACGGTCGGTGATATAGCGGTGGGACAGGGTGGCGGCGGCGACCAGCGCGCTATCCGAAATGCGCACGCCGTGGTGCAATTCATATTTTTCCTTGATCCCGCGCAGGATGCTGATCGTGTCGACAACGGTCGGTTCTTCAACCAGCAAAGGCTGGAACCGGCGGGCAAGGGCTGCGTCCTTTTCCACATATTTGCGGTATTCGGCCAAAGTGGTGGCACCGATGCAATGCAATTCGCCCCGGGCCAGCGCCGGTTTGATAAGGTTGGCGGCATCCATCGCGCCGTCAGCCTTACCTGCGCCGACCAGCGTGTGCATCTCGTCGATGAACAGGATGATTTCACCGGCGGCGGATTCGATTTCTTTCAGGACAGCTTTCAGCCGTTCCTCGAATTCACCCCGATATTTCGCACCGGCGATCAGCGCGCCCATGTCGAGCGCCATCAGGCGTTTGTTGCGCAAGGATTCCGGCACGTCGCGGTTGACGATGCGCAGTGCGAGACCTTCCGCGATGGCGGTTTTCCCGACACCGGGTTCCCCGATCAGCACAGGGTTGTTCTTGGTCCGGCGCGACAGGACCTGCATCGCGCGGCGGATTTCCTCGTCCCGGCCGATGATCGGGTCGATCTTGCCTTGCTCGGCGGCTTCGGTCAGGTCGCGGGCATATTTTTTCAGCGCATCAAAACTGTCTTCGGCACTGGCGCTGTCGGCGGTGCGGCCTTTGCGGATATCATTGATCGCGGCGTTCAGCGCCTGCGCGGTGACGCCACCGGCATCCAGCGCATCTTTGGCCTTGGATTTTACCAATGCCAGCGCAGTCAGCAAGCGTTCAACAGGGACGAAACTGTCGCCTGCCTTTTTGGCAATCTTTTCTGCCTCGTCCACCACCTTGGCTGTGAGATTGTCCAGATAGACCTGCGCAGCATCGCCCGTCACCTTGGGCATCTTGGCCAAGGTCGCGTTGACGGCGCCCAGCACATCGGCAGAGCTGCCACCAGCGCGGGTGATCAGGTTGGCGGCAAGCCCTTCCTCATCGTCCAGCAAGGCTTTCAGCAGGTGTTCGGGCGCAAGCCGCTGATGGCTTTCGCGCATGGCGATCGTCTGGGCGGATTGGATAAAACCGCGCGACCGTTCTGTGAACTTGTCCAAGTTCATGTCTTTTCTCCTTTGTTAAGCGCCCGGTGGCAGGCATGCCCGGCTTTGCGGCACATGCCCAATTGGGCCTCATTCCGTAAATGGGTGGGCAGGATTGATTGCGCAAGACCAGCGCGCAGGCTAGACCGCAACAAACAGACAAGGATAGCCAAGATGCCCGATGACCGCCTGATTGTTGCGATGGATGTGCCCAATGTCGTGGCAGGTCTGGAACTTGCAGCGGCGCTTGGCGACAGCGTCAGTTTCTACAAGATCGGTCTGGGGATGCTGACAGGCGGTGGTCTGGCGCTGGCCAACGAGCTGAAACAGGATCAGGGCAAGCGCATCTTTCTGGATATGAAACTGTTCGACATCAGCGCCACGGTCGAGGCGGCGGTGCGCGGGATCGCGGCCTTTGATCTGGATTTTCTGACCGTGCATGGCGACCCGCATGTGGTGCGCGCGGCGCGGCAGGGGGCGGCGGGGTCGGATATGAAAATCCTTGCCGTGACGATCCTGACGTCACTGGACCGCAATGATCTGGATGCGTGCTGCATCAAGACGGGCAATATCACCGATCTGGTGCAGGAACGTGCGGGGCTGGCGCTGATGGCGGGGGCCGATGGCGTGATCGCGTCACCACACGAGGCGGCCTTGATCCGCGCCCTGCCGGAATCGGCAGGCAAGCTGATTGTCACCCCCGGCGTGCGGCCTGTCGGTGCCGACCGGGGCGACCAAAAGCGGGTGATGACCCCGGCACAGGCCATGGCGAACGGCGCGGATCATGTCGTCGTCGGACGCCCCATCTGGCAATCTGCAAATCCGAAATCCGCCGCTGAAAGCATCCAGCGCGAATTGTCATCCCCGCAGGCCATGGTACCTAATCGTTGATGTCGGTTTCCCAGACCTTGACCTGTCCCTTGCGCAGCCGGAAAAACCGGCGCATCGCCAGATAGGACAGCAAAGACAGAACCGCAAAGATCACCAAGGTCAGCGCCAGACCGGTTGCATTGACCCCGAACAGGATCAGCAGGCCCATCAGCCCCGCACCGATGGCAAAGCCCAAAAAGATATAGCCGGGGATCAAGACCTCTAACGTCGCCAGAATCAGCGCGCCGGACATCCAGACCCACCATTGCGCCCACAACAGCATATCAGCGCCCTTTCAGCATCTTGAACGCATCGGCAAAAGCATCCAGCGCATTGGCGGGCAGCACAACGGTCTGGTTGCCCTGTCCCGCACCCATCTTTGATATCGCCTCGACCTGTTTCAGCGCGACCTGATATTGCGCTGCTTCCAGCCCGTTTTCGGCAATCGCACCGGCCACGACCTGCGTGGCATAGGCTTCGGCATCGGCCAACACGCGGCGCGCCTTGGCTTCCTGTTCGGCGGCGTAAAGATCGGCGTCGGCCTGCAATTCAACAGACCGTTTTTTGCCCTCGGCCTCGGTCACTTGGGCACGGCGGGCGCGTTCGGCATTCAACTGCTGCAACATCGCGGCGCGGGTCGCCTGATCCAGATTGACGTCAAGGATTTCGGCGCGCGTCACCTCGATCCCCCAATCATCGACTTGCTGGGATACCTGTTCGCGCACCGCTTCGATCAACCGGCTGCGATTGGCCTGCACCTGATCAAGCTCCATCCGGCCAATCTCGGACCGGACGATGCCCGCGACGGTGGTCGAGATCGCAGCATCGACGTCACGAATGCGATAAACCGTCTTTTCCGGTTCGATGATGCGGTAAAACACCGATGTTTCGACCTGCACCAGCACGTTGTCAGAAGTGATCGCATCCTGCGTCATCGGCGGCAATTGCCGTTCGAGGATCGACACTTGGTGGCGGACGCGATCCAAAAACGGCACGATGAAATTAATACCGGGGCCAAGCACCGATTGCAGGCGGCCAAGGCGTTCCACCACGAACTTTTCCGATTGCGGCACGATGCGCACACCCGCCATGACGCAAACGACGATGAACACCGCCAGCAAAAGATAAAGTATGTTCTGGCCGAAAAACTCGGCCAGAAATTGATCCATCGGCATTGGTGCGTCCCCTGCGTTGTCTTGGGCGTTAGTTAGGCACGATTGACGCGGATTTCAAATCATACCGCGGCTTGCTGTTGCTTTTGAAACGCGCGGCGATGGTTGCGCCAATGGCGTCCGCTGTCGCGGGGCTCAGCGTCCAGCCCAGATGGCCGTGGCCGGTGTTGTAAAACACGCGGTCGTTGCGGCCCTGCCCGACGCGCGGCATCATGTTGGGCATCATCGGACGCAGACCCGCCCAAGGCACACAAGCCTCGGTCGAAACATCTGGAAAATGGGTTTCGCACCATTGGATCAAGGGGCGCACACGGCGTTCCAGAATATCGCGGTTTTCGCCGTTGAATTCCGCCGTCCCCGCAATCCGCAGCCGGTCCTGACCCAGACGGGACGTGACGATCTTGGCCTTGTCATCCAGCAAGGAAGTCGTTGGCGCCGCCGCCTGACTGGCCGCGTCGGTCAGATGGACGGTGATCGAATAGCCTTTGACCGGATAGATGTTCACACGATCCCCCAGCTTGGCCGCGAATTTGCGGCTGGCGACACCGGCCGAAATGACGATACCGTCAAAGCGGGTCTCGTCACCGCTTTCGACATAAACCCCGTCGTCGCGCAGCTGCAGGTCCGTCACCGGCACACCAAGGCGAAAGGTCACGCCCTGTTTTTGCAGCCAATCGGCCAGCCCGACAGTGAATTTGTGAATATCGCCGGTGCTGTCGCTTTCGGTCCAGAACCCGCCGATGATATCCCCGCGCAGGGTGGGTTCGCGCGCCATCACCTGATCTACGGTCAGCTCGCGGCGATCAAGGCCCGCGTGGCGCAACAACCCGTTGACCATGCGGGCATGGCGCAGATCATGTTCGGTCTTGTAGAAATGCAGGATACCCGCCGGGCTGAAATCGAAATCCACGCCGGACCTGTCCGCCATTTCCGCCAGCCCCGCGCGGGCGGCAACGGCCAGACGGGCGGTCTTGACGGTGTTGGACTTGTAGTTCGGGATATTGCCCAGAAATTCCATCATCCAGCTGACCTTGTGCCAGCCGGGGCGCGGGTTCACGAAAAGGGGCGCATCGCCCTGCAACATCCATTTGATCCCTTTCAGGACGGTGGACCATTGATTCCAGACCTCGGCATTGGACGCACTCAGCTGGCCACCATTGGCGAAACTGGTTTCCATACCGGCGTAACGCTGGCGGTCATAAACCGTAACGTCAAACCCGCGGATCATCAGGGAATAGGCAGTGGTGACGCCGGTAATCCCGGCACCGATAACAGCAATCGAAGGCATGGCATTTCTCCGCCATTGGCGCTTGCGCGCGCGCCCCCACCGTTGCTGTGCCTGAGAGATTCACCCAGTTCGCGGGGCTTGCTCCTTCGGCGGACCATCAAAGGCCACTCTTCGGCGTGTTGCACCCCAACCGGTCCTTTGTGCCTGAGAGTGACCGGGGCGGTTGCTCCTTCGGCGACGGGACATCCGTTCTCTCCCGGATGGCGTGTGATATGGCGGGGTTACGCCGGAACACTGCCCCAAGCAAATGAAAATCCGCATCTTCCGAGCATAAATATCCCCGCCGGAGGCCAGAAGTCTCTTTTTTACGCAACCGCCCAGTCTATGATGCGACATGCCTGCATTATGCCGCGATTGCCTGACGACATTCGACAGCGAAGCCCGCTGTCCCGCCTGCCGGTCACCCCGCGTGACACGGCACCCCGAACTGTTCGACCTTGGTATCGCGCATATGGATTGCGACGCCTTCTATGCTTCGGTCGAAAAACGCGACAATCCCGATCTCGCGGACAAACCGGTCATCATCGGCGGCGGCAGGCGGGGGGTCGTTTCCACCGCCTGCTATCTGGCGCGGATCAAGGGCGTCAAATCCGCGATGCCGATGTTTCAGGCGCTGAAACTTTGTCCAGAGGCGGTCGTCATCAAGCCGCGGTTCGACGCCTATGTCAAAGCCTCGCGCGCGATCCGCGCGATGATGGATGAACTGACGCCACAGGTCGAACCTTTGTCATTGGACGAGGCGTTCATGGACCTGCGCGGCACCGCAAAACTGCACCATGCGCCACCCGCCGTGATGCTGGCGCGGCTGATCAAGCGGATGAAGGACGAATTGGGCCTGACAGGGTCGATCGGGCTGTCACATAACAAATTCTTGGCTAAGGTCGCGTCCGATCTGGAAAAGCCGCGCGGCTTTTCGATCATCGGCAAGGACGAAACCACGGCCTTCCTGCGGCCCAGATCGGTGCGGCTGATCTGGGGGATCGGCCCTGCGGCGCAGGCCAGCCTCGATGCGGCGGGTATCCGCACCTTTGACGATCTGTTGCGCTGGGACCGGCGCGACCTGCACGCGCGATTCGGCAGCACGGGGGAACGGCTTTACGCACTGGCGCGCGGCGAGGACGGGCGTCGGATCAGCCCCAACGCCCCCGTCAAGACGCTGTCCAATGAAACCACCTTTCACGAAAACACCGCCGATCCCGATATTCTGGACGGGCATCTGTGGCGCATGGCCGAAAAGGTCAGCGCGCGGGCCAAGGCGACTGACAAAGCAGGGCGTGTCGTACAGCTGAAACTCAAGACAGCGGATTTCAGGCTGATCTCGAAACGGCAAAGCCTGCATCACCCCACACAGCTGGCCGACACGATCTATCGGACCGCGCGGGGTCTGTTTGATCAGGTGCCGGGGTCGGGGCCTTACCGTTTGCTGGGTGTCGGGCTATCGGACATCACGGCGGCTGCGGATGCGGACCGGACTGGCGACCTGCTGGACCCCGGGGCGGACCAACGGGCCAAGGCGGAACAGGCCACCGATGTGATCCGGCAGAGATTCGGGTCCGATGCGATCATCAAGGGGCGGGCGCTGCGGTAGGGTGGATCATGATCCACCCTACTCGGCGGCGACACGCACCGCAGGCACGCGTCCGATATCGGTAAGCGCGGCGATCACCCCGTCCAGCAAATCCCGGAACGCATCAAAACCGGCACTGGGCGTCAGCGTTGCTTCATCCATGTAAAGCGCGCGGTCGATCTCGACCTGAATGGCGTGCTGGTGGCGCGACGGGCGGCCATAATGCTGCGTGATATAGGCCCCGGCAAAAGGCATGTTGCGCGCCACTTTCAGCCCCGCCGCGATAAATGCCGCCTCGACCTGATCCATCACCGCACCCGACGCCGTCGCACCGAAACGGTCCCCCAACACGACATCAGGACGGCCTGCACCCGGCGGCCCCATATTTTCCAGCGCCTCATGCGGCATCGAATGGCAATCGATCAGGATCGCTTGACCAAAATCAGTGATGCTTTGGTCTATCAACATCTGCAAACGGTCATGATAGGGCCGCCAATATTGAATAACGCGGTGATGCGCCTCGACCAGTGTCAGCTTGCCGCGATAGATTTGCCGGCCATTCGCCACAACGCGCGGAATCACACCCAAACCGCTGGCGATGCGCGGGTTATGCGCGTTGCGCCGAACGCCTTCGATCAGGGCCGGGTCAAATTCATCCGGCCCACGATTGAGATCAAGAAAAGCACGCGGCGCAGTCGCGGTCAGGAACGGGGCGCCATGCAGCGGTGCTGATGCGAACAGCAGGTCGACGAATGCATCTTCCGACGACCGAATTTCCTGCGCATCCAGCACCGCGCGACGCAGAAATGACGCAGGATAGTCGCGCCCGCTGTGTGGCGAGGCGAAAACAACGCTGGTCGAACGCAACTCTGGCAGCAATAGGTGATAGGGCGATGTCGGCAATGAAACACTCCTTCAGACCCCCAAGCTAGCGCATTTGTGGAAATGAGCAAAAGCCCTTGATCCCCGTTCCGACTCCTTTTATAGACCGCACGACAGACGCGGTTCATGCCGCGTCCTATTTCTTTTTAGGACGCATCAGACCGCTGACGGCATGGATGATTAGCTCAGCGGTAGAGCACTTCGTTGACATCGAAGGGGTCACTGGTTCGATCCCAGTATCGTCCACCATGAATTCGCGGGGCTTGCCCCTTATTTTAACCCAAGGCGCAATCCGCGCGCCGCGACATGAAGGACACGCACCATGAAGGTCCGTAACTCCCTCCGCTCGCTCAAGCAGCGCCATCGCGATTGCCGCGTCGTGCGCCGTAAGGGCCGCGTCTATGTGATCAACAAGACGCAACGCCGGTTCAAGGCCCGTCAGGGCTAAAACCTGCAACAGCAGCAGATCAAAAAGGTCGCATCCTTCCGGGCGCGGCCTTTTTCTTTGTGCCGGGATCAGAAAGTTGCGGGCAGATCGCCGTCTAGACTGGCAAAGCACGTAATAGTTGCATTAACGTGGTATGATGTCTTTTTTTGATTGTCGCAAAGGAAAGCAGATGGCGCTTAGATCCATTGTCCAACCCACCACACTATCCGTCATCTTACTCAGTCTTGCCGCCCCCGCATTCGCACAAGACTTCTGCGGTGGCGTAGGCTCCGGCGGGCAATGGATCGGCGGCGACGCCGCCAATTCAGACATAACAACCGCTGACAATTTCCACGAGCAGATGGCGCTTGTGTTGGGTGGCAATGATTACGTCGCCCTGTTCACCCTGTCTGCGACGACCGATGTCCGGCTTGAAGCGGCAGGCCGAGGCGCGGGTGATCCGATGATCGACTTGCTACATGCGGACGGTAGCCTGATCCTGTCGGATGATGATTCCGGTGGCAATGCCGCAGCACGGGCCGAAACAACGCTCGACGCAGGCAGCTATTGCATGGCGATGCGCAGCTATGACGGTGGTCCGATGACCGCATTCGTCCGCATTGGGCGGCAGGACCATGAACCGCTGACCGAGGGGATCGCCATGCAGGGTGATCCCGGTAGCAGCGGCAGCTGTGCCGAGGCGGTGCCGATCGGCCCGCTGGGGTCCAGCGCCAACGGGTCGGCCATTGACGCCCCCTACTGGAGCTTCACGCTGGATCAGCCCACCGCGGTGACTATTACCGCCGTGAACGAAACCGCCGATCCGGTGATCACGCTTTACGACGCCGCCGAAACTTACATCACAGAGAATGACGATTACGACGGGTTGAATTCACGCATCGACATGACGGACCCGCTGGCCGCTGGCACCTATTGTATCAATCTGAACGCATTGGCCGATGAAGCCGCGCCGATCACCTTGACCGTCAGCGCCTTTGACCCGCAGGCCGCCGTGCTGGCGATCTACGACCGCGGTGAAGCGGCACCACCGCTGGACGGGACGGTGCCTGTGACCGACCTTGGCCTTATCGGTACCCGCATCCGGCAGGATGTGAACGCCAGTTCTATCGCATCATGGTTCACCGTTGATGTCGACGCACCCGGCCTGCTGATGCTGGAGGCCATAGGCAATGCCAGCGCCGATCCGGTTCTGGTGATCTTTGACGATCTTGGCCGCGAGATTGGCCGCAACGATGACCACGGCAACGCGACCGACAGCCTGATCGCGGCACGGGTGGACACCGGCACCTATGTCATCGGCGTATGGAAATACGGCGACGGTCTGGGGCTGATCCGCCTGCTGGTCGAACGCTACGTCCCGGCCCAGTAAAAGGCGGGCGTCCGTGTAGCGGCCCACGCCCATCAGCGGGGCCGCATCATCGGCAAATGCCGCACTAAGGATCAACCAGCGCGTGATGCGTTGTGCTTGGCGTCAGGTGTCATAGCTGCGGCGATCCTCGATCACCAGCCCGTCGCGTGGTAGCGTGCCGGGCGCACAACAGATCACCTCGCCCTTCAGTTTCAGGATATCGACGACAGCGGCAGCGATGGCCGTGGCATCCAGCCCGGTGCCTTCGACATGGACCTGCATCGTGTCGGCATCACCCGCGCGGTCGGCGATGACGCGGGCACGCGCAGCACCCACCCTGGCGACAAGGGAAGCCACCTGTTCGGGGCGCACGAACATGCCCTTGATCTTGGTCGTCTGGTCGGCGCGGCCCATCCAGCCTTTGATACGCATATTGGTGCGCCCGCAGGGGCTGGTGCCGGGCATCGCGGCGCTCATGTCGCCGGTGGCGAAACGGATCAGCGGGTAATCAGGGTTCAGGGACGTGACCACCACCTCGCCTACATCGCCGGGGGCGACCGGATCACCGGTGCCGGGGGTGACGATTTCGACGATCACGCCTTCGTCGACGATCATGCCTTCGCCCGCAGCCGTTTCATAGGCGATATGGCCCAGATCGGCGGTAGCATAGCATTGCAGGCAGGCGATGCCACGGTCGGCGTAATACTGGCGCAGCTGCGGAAACAGCGCACCGCCTGACACGGCGGCCTTGCTGATTTTCAGGACGACACCCATCTCGTCGGCTTTCTCAAGGATCACCTTGAGGTAATCAGGCGTGCCGGCATAGGCAGTGGTCCCGATATCTGCAGCAGCACGAACCTGCAATTCGGTCTGGCCGGTGCCCGCAGGCAAGATCGCAGCACCGACAGCGCGAGCTATGGTTGAATTTGGGTGATGCGCACTTTCAGGCGGCGCGGTTTTCGGCGTCGCTGGTCGGCTCGACACCGTCTTTGAATGTGATTCCTTCGATGACTTTTGGCAACTGATTTCTGCCCTTAAGGCGCAGCCATTTCTTTGAAGCGGCCAAAATGAGGGTGAACACCATCAACTTCGCAGTCTTTTGTGACAGCGCTCCTTTGGTGCGCACCGTGCGATGCCGCACAGTGGCAAACACGCTTTCAATCGGGTTTGATGTGCGCAAGTGACCCCAATGTTCCGCCGGGAAATCGAAGAATGCGAGCATGGCGTCTTTATCTTTGGTTAGACAAGCCACACCCTTTGAGAATTTGATCGCATACTTTTCAGAGAACAGGTCCAATGCATCTTCGGCTTCTTTGCGCGATGCTGCATGCTGAATATCATTCAAATCTGATTTGACCGCTGGAGCCATCTGCTTGGGAAAGCAGTTCAGAACATTCTTTACCTTATGCACCCAGCATCGCTGATGTTTGGTGTCTGGAAATGCCCTGTCTAGCGCGTTCCAGAACCCCATAGCACCGTCGCCAACTGCAATTTTGGGAGGGATAGATAGGCCGCGCCCTTTGATATCAGTCAGCAATTCATGCCAGCTCTGCGTGCTCTCCCGCAAGCCGACCTGAAAGCCAATAAGCTCTTTCTTGCCTTCCGGCGTTGCACCAATAATCACCAGTATACATTCGGCATTTTCCGCCATACGCGCTTGCAGGTAAACGCCATCCGCCCAGATATAAACATAATTGCGGGCAGACAGATCGCGCCGTACCCACGTGTCATATTGTGCCTGCCACCCTGCTGTGAGCCTTGATATCACACTCGGTGACAAATTGGGCGCGTCAGGCCCCATAATGGCCGCCAGCGCATCTTGGAAGTCGCCCGTTGAAATACCTTTCAGGTACAGCACCGGCAGTAATGCATCCAGGCTCACCGAGCGGCGCGCCCACTTGGGCAGGATGTTCGATGTAAAACGGATTCTTTCTGCCGGATCGGTTGTGGCCATCCTATCGCGCACCTTGGGACGCTGGACATCCAACGCGCCAATCCCAGTCTGGATCTTCCGTTCCGGACCAAATCCATGCCGTACAATCCGTTGGCGGCCATCTTCCAGCTGTTCATCGGCAAAACTGGCTACAAACGCATCAGCTTCTGCCTTCAGCGCTTCCGCCAGCATCCGACGCGCGCCTTCGCGCGCAAGCTCTGTTAAAGGATCCGCAACCGTTTCTGATTGGCGAAAAGGCAGGATGGTTGTATCGTTCTTCATAGGCGTATTGCTCCTTGTGAGGTTCTGGCCGGCTTCAACACCGCCACAATACGCCGCCTTTCAAATCACGCCATCACCCAAATTCCCGCATAGCTCCGACAGCGCGCGCGCCATTCTCGAACATCGTTCCTGCAGGGGTCAGATGATAGCCGAAACAATTCTGCACGATATCGCCCAAACCGATCCCGCAGGCATGCAGGAACCGCCCGAACCGCCACCAGTCATGCGACGATCCCCCGGGTTCATAGATCGGGCCGGGTGACTGGAACACATGGGTCATGTTGGACACATGCAGCCCGCCAAAGGGTGGCTGCGCCTTTTGCCAGTTGCCAAGCTCGGATTTGCGCAGGACAGGAAACTTTGCCAGATCCGTCATCGACGTGACCACGACATCGGGCAGACAGGCCCCCGGCATCGCGCGCACCCGCGCGATCTGTGCGCGCAGTGCGTCAAGCTGGGCGGCGGCACGGGCCTGTGGGTTGCGTGTTTCCAGATCGTCAAAATAGCGCGTCATCAGTCTCTCCTGTCCACATCCATGCAGCGACGTGGATCAGGGCAGGTCTGGCCTTGCACGCACCACTATCAATGCGCCCCCCTCAGACGGGCGCGATCATCATGCCAACCACCGCTTGCGCCGCCGGTAGCTGCGGACGTCACGAAACGATTTGCGCCCCTCATCCGACATGCCCAGATAGAATTCCTTTACATCGGGGTTTTCGCGCAATTCGGCGGCGGGGCCTTCCATCACGACACGCCCGCTTTCAAGGATATAGCCTTGATGCGCGAAACGCAGGGCGACGTTGGTATTCTGTTCGGCAAGCAGAAAGGACACGCCTTCGTTTTCGTTGAGGTTCTTCACGATGGTGAAAATCTCCTCGACCAATTGCGGCGCAAGGCCCATCGACGGCTCGTCCAGCAGGATCGTCTCTGGCCGCGACATCAACGCGCGCCCGATTGCGCACATCTGTTGTTCACCGCCGGATGTATAGCCCGCCTGACTTTTGCGCCGTTCTTTCAGGCGCGGGAAATAGGTATAGACCATGTCAAGATCAGCCGCGACCGCCGCCCCGCCGTCGCGGCGGGTATAGGCGCCGGTCAGCAGGTTTTCCTCGACCGTCAGATGTTCGAAACAATGCCGGCCTTCCATGACCTGAACGACGCCTTTCTTGACCAAGGCCTCTGGTGACAAATGATGCACGGGTTCACCACGATAGATGACCGATCCTTTCGTCACCTCGCCGCGTTCAGAATGCAAAAGGTTGGATATCGCCTTGAGCGTGGTGGTCTTGCCCGCGCCATTGCCACCCAAAAGCGCAGTAATCCCACCCTTAGGCACGTTCAGCGACACGCCTTTCAGCACCAGAATGACGTGATTATAGATCACTTCGATGTTGTTGACCTCTAGCAGGGTCTCTTTGCTGTCCGGCATTACTGGCTCCATGGAAAACGGACGGCCCAAAGGCCGCCCGTGGTGATCTGTTTACAGACAGCCGGGGGTGATCCCGCTTTCCGCGGCAAAGGCGGCGGAATCCTCGGCCACCAGCGGCGCGATGACAGCGGCATCAGGCGAGATGAACCCAGTCAGCGGTTCCCAGATGCCGGACGACGCGTTCCACTGCTGCACAAGGCCCTGGCCCGCTCCGCCATGGTTCTGGCAGGTGACCGCGAATTCCGGCCCGATGCTTTCCATGCCCAGTTCGGCCATGCGCGCCTCTGTGATCTCCAGCGCTTCCATGCCGTCACGCACCATCGCGGGCGTCACGTCGGCGACACCGTGGATTTCCTGCGCCTTGGCGATGGCTTCGGCGGCCAGCATCGCGGCATACATGCCCCGCACATATAGCACCGATCCAAGGTTCGACCCGTCACCGGCGGCATTGCCTGCCTCATGCACAAGTGTCTGGATTTCCGCCAGCACAGGATAATCCGCAACGGGGTTCATGTTCAGCGACTTGTAGCCGTTCGCCGCCATGCCCGCAGGGGTCACGTCATGTTCGGCACCCGCCCACCAGTTGCCGATAAAGTTTTCCATCGGGAAACCGATATTCGCGGCTTCCTGCACGGCAACCTGGTTCATCACGCCCCAGCCCCACATCAGCACATAGTCAGGCCGTTCGCGCCGGATTTGCAGCCATTGCGATTTCTGTTCCTGACCGGGGTGATCCACGGCCAGCTGCGTCAGGGTAAACCCATGCAGCGCAGACAATTCTTCCAGCGTGCGGATCGGTTCCTTACCGTAGGCGGAATTGTGGTAAACCAGCGCGATGGTCTTGCCATCCAGCGACCCGCCGTTTTCATCGAGCAGGTAATTCACCGCAACGGATGCAGCATCCCAATAATTGGCGGGATAGTTGAACACCCAGTTGAACACCTCGCCATTGGCGGCAGATGTGCGGCCATAGCCCATCGTGTGCAGCGGGATGTTGTCAGCCGTCGCCTTGGGGATCAACTGATAGGTGATGCCGGTCGACAGCGGTTGATAGATCAGCGCGCCTTCGCCCTTGGTCGCCTCGTAACATTCGACACCACGTTCGGTGTTATAGGCGGTTTCGCATTCGATCACGCGGACAGATTCGCCGCCGATCCCACCATCACGGGCGTTGAGCAGCGCGAAATAATCCTGATACCCGTCCGAGAACGGCGTGCCGCCCGCCGCATAGGGGCCAGTACGATAGCTCAGATCCGGGATCACCAGATCGGCCATGGCGGTCCCTGCGGTCATCGACCCAGCCAGGGCCATTGCGGCCAGTGTCTTCATCTTCATCGGTCTCTCCTCCCAATGGTTAAGATTGTTCTGCCGGGGTGTACCCCGATCTGTCTTTTAATACGGGAACGGCCAAAGCCGCAGCTTCTCTTTCGCCAAGCGCCATAGCTGGGCAAGACCATGAGGTTCCTTGATCAAAAAGAACATGATCAACGCGCCCACGATCACCAGTTGCAGATGGGCCACCAGATCCGTGGGCCAGCCCAGCAGGTCGACGCCGATCACCTTTAGCGCGACAGGCAGCAGCACTAGAAACGCCGCCCCCGCGAAACTGCCAAACAGCGACCCCAGCCCGCCGATAATGATCATGAACAGCACAAGAAAGGATTTCTGGATGCCGAACGCCTCGCCCACTTCAACCGCGCCAAGATAGACGGCAAAGAACAAAGCACCCGATATGCCGATAAAGAACGACGACACAGCAAAGGCCGTCAGCTTGGCCTTCAGAGGGTTGACCCCGATGATCTCGGCCGCGATATCCATATCCCGGATCGCCATCCATGACCGGCCGATCGTGCCGCGCGTCAGGTTGCGCGCGATCAGCGCGCAGATCGTCAGAAACACCAGACAGATCATATATTGCGCCCAAGGCGCGGTATTCGGCCCGGTCACAGCGATACCAGCGACAAAGCGTTCCGGCGCGTTGATCTGGCCCGATGCAGAATAATTATAGAACCAACTGACCTTGTTGAACATCCAGACCAGAAAGAACTGCGCCGCCAGCGTCGCCACTGCCAGATAGAACCCCTTGATCCTCAGGCTGGGCAGCCCAAAGGCCGCACCGACCGCGGCGGTGATCCCACCCGCCAGAATGATGTGGATCACGATGGATACGTCCGGAAAGGACGTCATCAATTTATAGCAGGCATAGGCACCCACCGCCATGAACCCGCCGGTGCCCAGACTGACCTGCCCACAATATCCTGTCAGGATATTCAGCCCGATCGCGGCAATCGCATAGATCAGGAACGGCACCAGAATGGCATTCGCCCAATAGGCATTGACGAAAAATGGCACCACGCAAAAAGCGATGACCAGCACAGCCCAATACCGCCAGCGATCAAAGGCGATGGGAAAGGTCTGGCTGTCCGCCTTATAGGATGTCTTGAAATCGCCCGCCTCACGATACAGCATGAATCAATCCCTTCCCATCTTCCGAGCCCAAATATCCCCGCCGGAGGCCAAAAAGTTCTTTTGAAATGACGCTTGCATCACACACGTTCGATGATCCTTTCGCCAAACAGCCCCTGCGGACGGAACACGAGGAACACCAGCGCCAGCATATAGGCGAACCAGTTTTCCGTGGCCCCGCCCAGATAAGGTGCGCCGATTGTGTATTCGAACAGCTTTTCGCCGACCCCAATGATCATGCCCCCCACGATGGCCCCGGGGATCGATGTGAACCCGCCCAGCATCAGCACAGGCAAGGCCTTCAGCGCGATCAGCGACAGCGAAAACTGCACGCCTGATTTGGCACCCCACATAACCCCGGCGACAAGGGCAACGATCCCTGCCAGCGACCAGACCAGCACCCAGATATAGCTCAGCGAAATGCCGACGCTCAGGGCGGCCTGATGGTCATCGGCCACAGCCCGCATCGCGCAGCCTTGCTTGGTATATTGCGCAAAGGCGACCAGCCCCGCGACCAGCACCAGCGCCACAAGGGTCGCAACCATATCCAGCTTGTCGATGAAAAAGCCGTAGAAATCATCGCCGCCCAGCCCGTTCGTCATCTCCTCGACCCAGATCGACCCACCCTGTGGCAGGCCCAGCGCCAGCGTGCGGATGCTTGACCCCCACATCAGATCGCCCACACCTTCAAGGAAATAGGCCAGACCGATGGTCGCCATGAACAGGATGATCGGTTCCTGTCCGACCAGATGTCGGAACACGAAATGCTGCACCGCCCAGGCAAAGGCGATCATCACCAGCACCGTCAGGAAAATCGCAAGGATGGCCGGCACCTGCCAGCCGAAATGGTGGATGCTGGTGCCAAAAACCGCGTTGATCAGATGGGCAAAGGGCACCTGCCCTTCCATGATCCCCACCAGTGTCAGCGCCGCGAACAGTGCCATCACCCCTTGGGCAAAGTTAAAAATGCCAGACGCCTTGAAGATCAGCACAAAGCCCAGCGCCACCAGCGCATAAAGCACGCCTGCCATCAGCCCGTTGATGATAACTTCTATGCCGTAAAGAAAATCAGCCGACATGGCGTGCCTCCCCGCCCAGGGCCTGACCCGAGGCCTCTTGCGATTGGTGGTCGAGGTCCCGGATCAGGTCCGGGACGGCGAAGGGGCTAATCATGCGCCACCCCCAGATAGGCGTCGATCACCTCTTGATTGTTGCGCACCTCGTCGGGGGTGCCGTCGCCGATCTTGCGGCCGTAATCCATCACGACCACGCGGTCAGACAGGTCCATAACCACGCCCATGTCATGTTCGATCAGCGCAATCGTCGTGCCGAATTCGTCGTTCACATCCAGGATAAAGCGGCTCATGTCCTCTTTCTCCTCGACGTTCATGCCAGCCATAGGTTCATCCAGCAGCAAAAGCTTGGGTTCGGCGGCCAGCGCACGCGCCAGTTCCACCCGCTTTTTCAACCCGTAAGGCAGACGGCCCACGGGGGTCTTGCGGATCGCCTGAATTTCCAGAAAGTCGATGACCTTTTCCACGATTTCGCGGTTGGCGACCTCTTCAGCCTCAGCGCGGCCTTTCCAGATCGCCTGCGCCAGCAAACCGGTTTTCATATGCGTCAACCGGCCGGTCATGATGTTGTCGAGCACGCTCATCCCCTCAAACAGCGCGATGTTCTGGAACGTGCGCGCGATGCCAAGGCGGGCAACCTGATAGGGTTTCATCGGCTTGCGCTGTTCGCCGCGAAACCAGACCTCGCCGTCTTGGGGATGATAGAACCCCGAGATCACGTTCAGCATCGACGATTTGCCCGCGCCATTCGGCCCGATGATCGCCCTGATCTCGCCTTCGCGGATATCAAACGAAATGTTCTTGATCGCCTCCACCCCGCCGAACCGCAAGGTGATGCCGCGCATGTCCATCAACACGCCACCGATCTGGCGACCATCCGCGGTCACATAGGGTGCAGCACCGTCCATCATTCCGCCGCCACCTTGTGTTGTTCCGCCGCGACCAGAGCGTCGCAGATCACCAGCGTCGCCGTGATCTTGCCCTTGCGGCCGTCCTCATAGGTGACTTCTGTTTCAGTGTAGATTTCAGCCGCCCCGCCATAGAGCGCCGTAATCAGGTCGTGGAATTTCTCTTCCACGATCCGGCGGCGGACCTTGCGGGTGCGGGTCATCTCGCCGTCATCGGCGTCAAGTTCCTTGTGCAGCACCAGAAAGCGATGCACCTGACAGCCTGCCAGCATAGGGTCGGCGGCCACAGACCTGTTCACCTCGGACACATGACCAAGAATCATGTCGAGCACGCGGCTGTGCTGCGACAGTTCCTGATAGCTGGAATAGGCGATATTGTTGCGTTCCGCCCAATTGCCCACCGCCGTCAGGTCGATATTGATGAAGGCGGTGCAATAGTCGCGGTTCGCGCCGAACACGACCGCCTCGAGGATATTGGGATAGAACTTGAGCTTGTTCTCGACGTATTTGGGGGCGAACAGCCGCCCATCCGCCATCTTGCCCACATCCTTGGCACGGTCGATGATCCGCAGATGGCCGGTGCCATCCTCGATGAAACCGGCATCCCCTGTCGCGACCCAGCCGTCGGCATCCTTGGTGGATGCTGTGCTTTCAGGGTTTTTGTAATACTCAACGAACACGCCGGGGCTGCGATAGAACACCTCGCCATTCTCGGCGATGCGCAGTTCCACGCCGGGGCTGGGCACGCCCACGGTATCGGACCGGACTTCGCCATCGGGTTGCTGGGTGATGAACACGGTCGCTTCGGTCTGACCGTAAAGCTGTTTGAGGTTGATGCCCAGCGCGCGGTAGAAATCGAAAATCTCCGGTCCAATCGCCTCGCCCGCGGTATAACCCACGCGCACGCGGCTCAGGCCAAGGGTGTTTTTCAACGGCCCGATCACCAGCAGTTTCGCCAGCATGTAGTTCAACCGGTCGCCAGCGCTGACCTGCTTGCCATCCAGCAACAGCGCACCGACCCTGCGCCCCACCGCCATATAGCGATGGAACAGCCATTTCTTGAACCGCCCCGCATCTTCCATACGGATCATCACATTGGTCAGCTGCTGTTCGAACACGCGTGGCGGGGCAAAGAAATAGGTCGGCCCGATCTCGCGCAGGTCCAGCTGCATTGTGTCAGCGCTTTCGGGGCAATTGACGCAGAAACCCGTCCACATCGCTTGCCCCACCGAAAAGATGAAATCCCCGACCCAGGCCATGGGCAGATAGGCCAGCACCTCGTCATCGGCGCGCAGATGGTCGAACTCAGACGAGTTTTTCGATGTTTCGATCACATTGCGGTTGGACAGCACCACGCCCTTGGGCCGTCCCGTCGTCCCTGATGTGTAAAGCATTACGCAGGTGTCGTCATAGGTCCGCGCGGCGCTGCGCGCATTGACCTGATCCAGCAGACCGGACGCGCGCCCAGCCTTTTGCAGATCGGCATAGCTGGTCATCGCGGCATGGTCGTATTTACGCAAACCCCGCCCATCAAGGTAGATCACATGGTCAAGCTGGGTTAGCCCGTCACGGACATCGGCGATTTTGTCCACTTGTTCCTGATCACCCACAACCGCGAACCGCGCGCCGCAATGGTCTAGCGCATAGGCGATTTCCTCGGCCGCGGCTTCGGCATAAAGCGGGACGGGGATACAGCCGATACGCTGTGCCGCAACCATCGCCCAATAAAGCGCAGGGCGATTCCGACCAGAGACAGCAACATGGTCGCCCACATTCGCCCCCAGCGTCAGCAAGCCCATCGCCAGTGCATCGATCTGTTCAGATGCCTGCGCCCAGGTCCAGCTTTGCCATATCCCGAATTCCTTTTCACGATACGCAGGCTTCGCCCCGTGCCGGGCCACGTTTCGGGCCAGCAGGTCGGGTATTGTGACAGGGCCTCCGTCAGCGGGTGCGTGCATCTTGATGATCCTCCCTCTGGGCGGTTGTCCCGCACTTGGCCGCGAGTCGCCTCCTCGCAACGCGCAGCCTTGGGGTGATCTTGCGGACCGTAGGGCGATCCGTCAAATCTTTTTTTGAACGGGCGTTCAGTTAATGGCTGTGGCGCAGCGCAGGAACGCAGCAGACAGAAGCAGGCAAGTCCAGCGCTGCGACCGACCACCAACTTCAACGCGCGGCATGTCAACTGCAAGTGACGGCTTAGAGCCCAGAAGGACAGAGAATCGGATTTAGAACGCGACATGCATCGCGTTGCTGCCTACCGGTTCGTGCTTTGTAGTTGCCTATTACTGGCGGCGCAGTAGTGTCTGGCCGATGACAACGAAATACACCGGAAAATGCCTGTGCGGTGATGTCACATACACTGTGGTGGGATCGCCCGTCGTCGTCGCACAATGCCATTGCGAAGAGTGCCGCCGACTGAGTGGCACCGGGCACACCATAGGCGCCATGTTTGCTTCAGATGCCGTTAGGGTGAGCGGAAAATTAAGCATATTCAAGTATTCCTCCGATAAAGGTTCGGAAGTAAGCAAGGCATTTTGCGCGAATTGCGGTAGCCCCATTTATGGGCAGAACACGCGAATGCCGAACCATTTGACACTATCGCTTGGCACTATGGACGACGCTAGTGGTTTGAACGTTGAAGTCGTCATATTTGAACGTGACAGGCCTCATTGGGATCGGCTTGGTGAGGAAGTGGCTTCCTTCCCGACGCAGCCAGATTGGAAGCCCTAAATCTTAACTGTGTCATACGCAGGAAGCGAGGGCAGCTCCGTCCCGTATGGCTGACATCCAACCTCCGACAAACACCTTACACGGCTACTCCAGCTGAGCGCTACTCCGCCGCGACCTCACTTTGTGCTTTCTCCACCCTGACGGCGGCGAATTTGAACTCGGGGATCTTGCCATAGGGGTCGATGGCGGGGTTGGTCAGGATATTCGCCGCCGCCTCGACATAGGCGAAGGGGACAAACACCATGTCCGGAGCAACCGCGCGGTCGGACCGCGCCATGATGTCGATGCTGCCGCGCCGCGTGGTCAGGCGGACGATGCCGCCCGGTTCCACGCCCAGCCTGCGCAGGGTCGAGGGATGCAGCGAACAATTCGCCTCGGGTTCCATCGCATCCAGCACGCGCGACCGCCGCGTCATCGACCCCGTGTGCCAATGTTCCAGCTGCCGTCCCGTGGTCATGATCATCGGATAGTCAGCATCGGGGGTCTCGTCGGGTGCGATCACGCTGGCGGGGGTGAATTTGGCGCGGCCATTCTCGCGCGGGAAACCGTCGGCAAAGACGATCGGCTGGCCCGGATCATCGGGCGTCAGCGACGGATAGGTCACCGCGCTCTGCGCCTCGAGTCGGTCCCATGTGATATTGGTCAGCGATGCCATGACTTGGGTCATTTCACCGAACACCTCGGACGGATGCGCATAGGTCCATGGCAGGCCCAGCCGTTTGGCCAGTTCCACGGTGATCCACCAATCCTCGCGCGCGTCACCGGGGGGCGGCACGGCGGGGCGGCCCATCTGGACCTGCCGGTTGGTATTGGTCACGGTGCCGGTCTTTTCGGCGAATGCGCTGGCGGGCAGGATCACATCGGCGAAATTGGCGGTTTCGGTGATGAAAATATCCTGCACCACCAGATGCGACAGCTTGGCCAAGGCCGCGCGGGCATGGTCCACATCGGGGTCTGACATGGCGGGGTTTTCGCCAAGGATATACATGCCGTGGATGTCGCCATCATGCACGGCATCCAAAATCTCGGTCACGGTCAGGCCCTTGGTGGCGTCGATCTCGCCATGCTGCCAGACATCCTGAAACGCGGTGCGCACCCCTTGGTCGCCGACGGGCTGGTAATCGGGCAAAAACATCGGGATCATGCCCGCATCCGACGCGCCTTGTACGTTGTTCTGCCCGCGCAAAGGATGCAGCCCCGCGCCCGGACGCCCAACCTGCCCCGTCATCAGCGCGAGCGAGATCAGGCAGCGCGCGTTGTCGGTGCCATGGATATGCTGGCTGACGCCCATGCCCCAAAAGATCATCGCGGCCTTGGCACCGGCAAAGGTGCGCGCCACATCACGCAGCGTTTCGGCGTCGATCCCGCAGATACCGGCCATCTTTTCAGGACTGAAATCGGCCAGATGCGCCTTTTCGGCCTCCCAATTCTCGGTGTAGGCGGCGATGTATTGCTGGTCGTAAAGCTGTTCCTCGACGATCACATGCATGATCGCGTTCAGCATCGACACATCGGCACCCGGACGGAATTGCAGCATATGCGACGCATGCCGTTTCAGCGCCTGCCCGCGCGGGTCCATCACGATCAGCTTGCCGCCGCGTTTGGCGAATTGCTTGAAATAGGTCGCGGCGACCGGGTGGTTCTCAATCGGGTTGGCGCCGATGACGATGGCAACATCGGAATGTTCGATCTGGTTAAAGGTCGCGGTCACGGCACCGGAGCCTACATTCTCCATCAAGGCCGCCACCGATGACGCATGGCACAGCCGCGTGCAGTGATCGACGTTGTTATGCCCGAACCCCTGCCGGATCAGTTTCTGGAACAGATAAGCCTCTTCATTGGTGCATTTGGCGGACCCGAAACCCGCGACACCCTTGCCCCCAATCGCACGCAACCCGTTTGCGGCGGCGTCCAGTGCTTCGTCCCATGTCGCCTCGCGGAAATGGGTCTGCCAGTTACCGGGGTCGACGTTCAGCCCCTTGGCGGGTGCATCGGCGCGGCGGATCAAGGGTTTGGTCAGGCGGTGGGGGTGGTGGATATAGTCGAACCCGAACCGCCCCTTGACGCAAAGCCGCCCTTCGTTGGCGGGGCCATTGATGCCTTCGACGAACTTGACCCTGTTATCTTTAATCTTGAGACTGACCTGACAACCGACACCGCAGAACGGGCAGACGCTCGCGACCTCGCGGTCGTAATCGCGGGTATCGCCGTGCTGGTTTTCGTCCGTCACCGTCGCGGGCAGCAGCGCCCCTGTCGGGCAGGCCTGCACGCATTCGCCGCAGGCGACGCAGGACGACCCGCCCATCGGGTCATCCATGTCGAACACCGGATAGGCCGTGCCACCCCGGCCGGCCATGCCGATCACGTCATTGACCTGCACTTCGCGGCAGGCGCGCACGCACAGCCCACATTGGATACAGGCATCAAGGTTCACAGACATCGCGACATGGCTGTCATCCAGCAGCGGGATATGGTCCGCCTTGGCAGGGAAACGGCTGACAGCCACACCTTGCGCGCCTGCCATGTCCCACAGGTGGCTGGACCGGTCATGCGCCACGTCTTGCGCGGGCTGGTCGGCGACCAGCAATTCCATCACCATGCGCCGTGCCTGCACCTCGCGCGGGCCATCAGTGGTGACAACCATGCCGTCGCGCGGTTCGCGGATGCAGGATGCGGCAAGGGTCCGCTCGCCTTCGATGGCGACCATGCAGGCACGGCAATTGCCGTCGGACCGGTAACCGGGCGCGGGCTTGTGGCACAGATGCGGGATCACCAGACCGCGGCCGTTCGCCACCTCCCAGATCGTCTGGCCGGGGACGGCGGTGACGGTCACGCCATCAAGGGTAAAGGTGATCTGGTCGGACATTGCATCGCTCCGCTTGGCTTGGCCTGACTAGACCACGGCTACCGCGATGCGGAAAGGTCAGGCGCGACCGCCAGCGGCATTTTTGCGCCATGCCGTCCGTCGTGGCGTCAGATACAACACGGCGCAGCCAAGGCCCTGCAATCAGACAAAGGCGCCGATATTGTTGATCAGGAAGATACGCAGGATTTCCAGACCGACCAGCACGATCACCGGAGCCAGGTCAATACCACCCATGTTGGGCATCATGCGGCGGACCGGGCCATAGATCGGGTCAAGCACCCGTTCGAGCGTGTACCACACCTGCCCCACGAATTGCTGACGCACGTTCAGAACCTCGAACCGGATCAGCCAGCTCATGATGAAATGCGCAATGACGAAAAACCGCACGACGCCGATGATCACGAGCAAGGCCTGTATGACGGTAAGCATGAAAAGATCGCCCTTTTGAAACTGTAGTGTTGACCTAAGCGGTTCAGCCTTGTCCGACAAGCCCAAGGTTGCCCCAAGGTCAAAATTGACGTTAACGTCAGGTGGGATCACTTTGCGCCCAGCAGCAAAAGGCGTCGCATGTATCCGGTTATCCGCACACTCAAGGAAATCATCCTCAACCGGCGCAGGCCCGCACTTGGGCCGATGGAGGCGCATGTGTCATGGCACCGCTGCTGGCCGCAGGATATCGACGTTTATCTCGAGATGAACAACGGGCGCATCCTGACGATCATGGATCTGGGGCGCACCGGGCTGGGTATCCGCACCGGTCTGGTGGCCGCGTTGCAGCGCAACGGCTGGGGGCTGACCATGGCGGGGGCATCTGTGCGGTATCGCAAACGGATCAGGCCCTTCACCCGGTTCCGCATGGTCAGCAAATGCATCGGCTGGGATGACAAGTTCATTTATCTGGACCAGTCGATCTGGATCGGACAGGATTGCGCCGCCCAGATCCTGTACCGGTCCGCCGCGACGGACAGGAACGGGATCGTCAAACCTGAACGGCTTCTGGCGGAAATGGGCATGAGTGATCGGCAGCCACGCCTGCCCGACTGGGTGCAAGGCTGGATCGACGCCGACCGTGCGCGCCCATGGCCGCCGGTCGATCACGGCGCACAACCTTAAAGCTTGTCTTGCAAGCTACATGATTTGCAGTGTCTAGTTCCTGAAAAGGGATGCAGAGGCGGGTCATGGCAGTCAGCAAGAAACGGATCTGGGGATGGATGGCGTTCGACTGGGCGTCGCAGCCGTTTTACACGCTTGGCCTGACCTTCATCTTTGGCCCCTATTTCGCCGTCGTCGCCGCGCAATATTACCTTGGTTCTGGGCTGGAAGAATCTGCTGCAAATGCCCGTGCGCAATGGATCTGGTCAGCAGGCCAGACCGTCGCGGGGTTGCTGATTGCCTTCAGCGCGCCGTTTCTGGGGGCCTTTGCTGACCGGTCGGGGCGCAAAATGCCGTGGATCGCCTTTTTCTCGGTCGTCTATGTGGTGACAACATGGATGCTTTGGGGTCTGACGCCGGATGGCGGATCGCTGATCCTGATCCTGGTCCTGTTCTATATCGGCTTTATCGCAGCAGAAAGCGCGCTGAACTTTGTCAATGCGATCCTGCCATCTTTGGGCAATGACCGCGAGGTCGGGCGCATTTCGGGGTCGGGTGCGGCCTTTGGCTATTGGGGCGGGGTGGTGTCGCTGTTCGTGATGCTGCTGTTGCTGGCGGAAAACGATCAGGGGGTTACCCTTTTGGGCAATGCGCCGTTGTTCGGGCTGGACCCTGACCTGCGCGAAGGCACACGGGCGGTCGGGCCGTTCATCGCGATCTGGTATGTGATCTTTATCATCCCGTTCTTTTTGTATGTCCGCGACGACCGCCATGCGATCCGTCAATCCACCAACCTGCGCGCCGTGACGGGCGAATTGATCGACACGCTGCGATCCGTGGTGAAACGCAAAAGCCTGTTCAACTTTCTGTTGGGGTCGATGTTCTATCGTGATGCGCTGAACGCGGTCTATGCATTCGGCGGGGTCTATGCGGCACTTGTGCTGGAATGGCAGACGATGCAGATCGGCGTCTTTGGCATCATCGCGGCCATCGCGGCGGCGATCGTGACATGGCTGGGCGGTCTGGGCGATGCACGCTATGGGCCGAAACCCGTGATCACCGCCTGCGTCTGGGTGCTGATCGGCGTGTCCGTCATCATCGTCGGCATGTCGCGGCAGGCGATGTTTGGCATCCCGCTGACCCAAGGATCCCCGATCCCCGATCTGGTGTTCTATTTCTGCGGCGTCTGCATCGGCGGGGCGGGTGGCGCGCTATATTCCGCATCGCGGTCGATGATGGTGCGGCACACCCATCCCGATCGTCCCGCCGAGGCGTTTGGCCTGTTCGCCCTGACCGGCAAGGCGACCGCATTCCTCGCCCCCGCGCTGATCACGATTTTCACAATCATGACCGGCAGCAACCAATTGGGTTTCCTGCCGATCATCTTTCTTTTTGTGATCGGGCTTTTCTTGCTACGGTCTGTCAACAAGAACGGAGATCGTGACGCATGGTCCGCCTGACCGCAGCACTCATCCTGAGCATGGGGCTGGCCGCTTGCCAGCAGGATACACCACGGATCGCAGTGACGCAGAATGCAGGCGACACCCGCGTGGCAAAGGTGTTGTTCGGCGCGGCCCCGCGCCCGACCGCGCAATCGCCCGCTGCTTTGGGCGGCTACGCACAAGGCTGTCAGGCCGGCGCAGTCGCCTTGCCTGAAACCGGCCCGACATGGCAGGCAATGCGCCTGTCGCGCAACCGCAACTGGGCGCAGCCGGTCACCGTAGAATATATACAGGACCTCAGCCGGTTTGCCGCGACCTTGCCGGGGTGGAACGGCATCTATGTCGGCGACCTGAGCCAACCACGCGGCGGGCCGATGCTGACGGGCCATGCCAGCCACCAGACCGGGCTTGACGCCGATATCTGGATGCTGCCCGCCACACAGCTGAATCTTTCGCGCGCCGAACGCGAGGCGATTTCGTCGATCTCGATGCGGCGGGCCAACGGCGCCTATGTCAACACCGACTGGACCCCGCAGCACGAGGCGCTGATCCGCGCCGCAGCATCCGACCCGCGCACGGCGCGGATTTTTGTCTTTCCAGGGGCCAAGGTCGCAATGTGCCAGAATGCGACAGGCGACCGCAGCTGGCTGAACAAGGTCCGGCCTTGGTACGGGCATCATTACCATTTCCACGTGCGGCTAAACTGCCCCGCAGGGGATGCGACCTGCGTCGATCAGGCCCCGCCGCCAGCCGGTGACGGCTGCGCCGAAGCGCAGGATTGGGTGAACACCATCCTGAACCCGCCACCGCCTGACCCGACAGCACCGCCTGCCCTGCCACGGGGTGAATTGACGATGGCAAGCCTGCCGGGCCAATGCCTTGGCGTGCTGAACGCCAACTGATCTGCATAAAGCGATCTTAACCCTGCCAGACTATGGTCGGCTATGACGCCCGCCCCAATGAAATGATCCCGCCTTGCGCCTGACCGCACTATTGCCCGCCCTCTGGTTCGCCCTTCCCGCCCAGTCAGAACCTGTCTTGATCGGCAGCCATGTCTGGGTTCTGGATGATCCGCGCTTTGGCGGCTTTTCCGCGATTGAAGTATCAGATGATGGGGACAGTTTCCTCGCTCTGAGCGACCGCGCCGTGTTTGTCAGCGGGCAGTTTGCACGGTCTGGCGACCAGGTCGCCGGTATCACGGCAGGCCCCATCGTCACGATGTCAGGCCCCGGCGGGCGCGCCCTGACCCGCGCGGAAAGCGACAGTGAGGGGCTGGCCACCGGTGCCGACGGGACGATCTACGTGTCCTATGAATGGACGCATGGCATCCGCAACTTTGCCGCAATTGACACACCCGGGTCCGATCTGATGACGACGCCCGCGTTTGACGGGATGCAGACCAATGCATCGCTGGAAGCCTTGGCCATCGACAGCGATGGCACGCTTTATACCATCCCCGAACGGTCTGGTGGCGCGACGCAGCCGTTCCCCGTTTTCCGGCTGCGCAATGGTATTTGGGACCAGCCGTTCAGCATCCCTCGGCGGGGTGCCTTTCTGGTCACAGGCGCAGATATCGGGCCGGACGGACAGCTTTACGTGCTGGAACGGGATTTTCTTGGCATCGGGTTTCGCAGCCGGGTGCGGCGGTTCGATCTGACCGGCGGGAACGAACAGATCCTGTTGGAAACGCGCCTGCGCCAGCACGATAACCTTGAGGGTATCAGCATCTGGCAGGACGATCAGGGCGTGCGGATGACCCTGATCTCGGACGACAATTACCGCGCCTTTCAACGGACCGAGATCGTGGAATACAGGTTGACGGACTGACAGGCGGGCGTTAGGTCGCGCTGTCCCCTGTGGGGGCCAAGTGCCGCACCCTTGTCAAAACGGAAACATTCAAATGACACGCATCCTTCCCGGCGTTATCGCCATGGCCGCCATCGTTGTGGCCTCTAACATCCTTGTGCAATTCCTGATCCTCGACGGTCTGTTGACCTGGGGGGCATTCACCTATCCGCTGGCCTTCCTTGTCACAGACATCATGAACCGCGTCTACGGCGCCCAAGCCGCGCGCAAGGTCGTGTTCGCGGGGCTGGTCGTCGGGATTGTCTGTAGCCTGATTGGCAGCCAGATCATGCTGCAAGGCGACGGATACGAATTCCCCGCGGTTGCATTGCGGGTCGCGGTCGGGTCGGCGACCGCCTTTGCCGTGGCACAAATGCTCGACATCGCCGTGTTCAACCGGCTGCGCGACGGGTCGTGGTGGAAAGCCCCGCTTGGCAGCACGCTGGTCGGGTCCACCGTGGATACGGTAATCTTTTTCTCGATCGCGTTTTCGGCGGTGTTCAACGGGCTGTCGGCAGCCGCGGCGGATGAAGTCATCTGGGCGCAGGACGCTGTGCCGTTCCTGAACGCAGGGCCGCTGGTACCGCTGTGGGTCTCGCTCGCCGTGGCGGATTGGGGGGTCAAGCTGACCATCGCGCTGCTGGCCCTGTTGCCATTCCGCCTGATTGTTGGGCGAATGCAGCGGGCGCAAATATAAACGCGAGTGGTGGTATATTTTTACTTGAAATATACCAAATCTGTGCGACTCTACAGATATCGAAACATTTGAAAGGAGGTGATCCAGTGCATCATGAAGTTCTGGAGACGTGTGGCGGGACAACTTGGGGGACGCGCAGCTAAGGCAGCCCTTGGCTGAATTAACCCCAAGGTGGAGATCCTAACCGACCCACCTCCGACATTCAGGAAAGGGCTATCCCAACGCGGGGTAGCCCTTTTTGACTTTGAGGCCTCCGGCGGGAGTATTTCGAACAAAGCGAGGCGAGATGCGCATCACCGACCAGATCACCATCGCCGATTGGGAGCTGACGGAAAGCTTTGCCCGCGCGTCCGGTCCCGGCGGGCAGAACGTGAACAAGGTGTCCACCGCGGTCGAATTGCGGTTCGAGGCGGAACGGTCCCCCAACCTGCCCGATCCGGTGAAACGGCGGCTGCGGCGGCTGGCGGGGCGGCGCTGGACGAATGACGGGGCCATCGTGATCTTTGTGCAGGACACCCGCAGCCAGGCCCGCAACCGCGACATCGCCCGCGAGAGGCTGGCAGACCTGGTCCTGTCCGCCACCGTGGTCCCCAAACGCCGCGTCGCCACGAAACCGACCTACGGGTCGGTCAAGCGGCGGCTGAAGGAGAAGAAAGTGCGCGGGGAAGTGAAGGCGATGCGGGGGAAGGTGGATGAGTGAGGTACTGTTTATCGGTACCTTGGAATACCTAACTTGCTCTAAATCGGCCCACTAACTGAGCCCTTGTCGAAGCTGACTGCATTCTTATAGCAGCCTGAATTTGCTTGATTTCTTCCTTCAGTTCAACCTTAACTTGAGCGGCAGTCTTAGACTCATCTCTTTTCTTCGTTGTTGTGGCTGTGTCGGACATTTTGAACTCCCTTTTCTCCAACATGAATCAACAAGTGAATCGTATCAAGACCCCATAAAAACCAACTGAACTAATGTGACAGGATTGCCAAGCGAGGACGTAGCGTGATGGAAAACAAGAACTACCCTGAACTCATCTTCGGCTTGGTCGGAGCGATTGGCTGCAACATACATGGAGTCCAAACAGCGCTAGCAGATGCACTTAAGGAGGTCGACTACACGCCTCATGTCATTGAACTAAGCGAGTCCATCAAGGACCTGATCGCGATGAAGAAGGACTGTAGACCAGAGTTAAAGACCTTGGAGGAAAAGATCGACGCAGGAAATGAGGTTCGCGCACTGTTTGCACAAAAAGGCATCCTCGCTGTCGATGCCGTGCGAAAAATCCGGCAAGCAAGGTCAGCACAACACTTGCGTCAGGCAACAAAAATGCCAGAGCTCGAAGATAACCAGGGAAATAAAGTTACCGTCGAGCCAGAGGACTTTCCTGCTGAGAGAACAGCATACATCATTCGCCAGCTGAAAAGGAAAGAGGAGATACAACTACTCGAAAAGATTTATGGAAAGCGATTTATTCAGGTTTCGATCAGTCAAGATAAATCATCACGCATCTCAAATATCGTTCAGCGATCAGGTATAGAGCAGCCAGGATTAAACAATGATGAAAAAGAAAATTTAGCAAGAAAACTCGTCAAGCGTGATGAGAATGAAGACGAGGATGAATTTGGAGGGAAGGTCATATATGGCCAAAAACTTAGTGACATCTTTCATTTAGGTGATGCCTTTATCGATGCTGCTTCTTCAGATACAATTACAAGAACATGTCGAAGATTTATCCGCGCTTTATTTGGTCAAACTGATATTGGACCAACAAAAGACGAATATGGCAGTTACTTCGCGAAAGCCGCTTCACTACGATCTGTTGATCTTTCTCGTCAAGTTGGTGCTGCAATAGTCTCAGTAGATGGCGATCTGATAACAGTCGGTTGCAACGAGGTTCCAAAGCCGCTTGGCGGAAATTACTGGGATGAAGACATGCAAAAGGCTAGGGACGTTGACAAGCGAGCTGAGGCTAACAAGAACGAAACAAATAGAATTATCTTTGACTTTCTTAGAGTCTTGGAAAAACACGATGTTCTTCCAGAAGGACAAACTGCAAGCAGTATTCTTCAAAATGGAGAAATCAAGGAAGCCATTAATGAGTCTTTGATAGGAGACATAACTGAGTATGGCCGGATGGTTCATGCTGAGATGAATGCTGTTGTAGACGCAGCCAGACTCGGAAGGAGTGTTAAAGGTGCTACTTTATACGTTACTACGTTTCCATGTCATAATTGCGCCAAGCATATTATTGCTGCAGGGATATTGAAAGTGGTCTTCATAGAGCCGTACCCAAAAAGTCGAACAGAGCTTCTTTATGGTGATGCAATCGCCTCAACACCTACCGAAGTAGATGCAGTGCATTTTTCCCATTTTTCCGGAATTTCCCCTAGGGTCAGGACCCATTAAATGCCTTGATGCTGGTTTGTCGTCATGATTCACGACCACCAATGATTTGGGGGTACGATGAGCAATCTTTACTGGCTGACAGAAGATCAGATGGTGCGGCTACGGTC
>Ga0222651_1000313_pt1 | contig 33959 bp, 35 predicted proteins | sample AntAcemetagen369_FD_179855 | JGI IMG/M metagenome (GOLD analysis project Ga0222651, IMG submission 179855) | Saline water microbial communities from Ace Lake, Antarctica - #369 | ecosystem: Environmental > Aquatic > Non-marine Saline and Alkaline > Saline | place: Antarctica: Ace Lake...
GCCAAAAAATTGTTCACATGATTGGGCGCGGCATTAGAGAGTAACTCCACATCGAAGTCACCGAAGACCGTTTCCCAGCGCACCAGGGGTCCACTGACCCCTTCGAGCTCGAAGTGATTACTCAGATCGACCACCGCAGATTGCCCAACCGCGACCGATTGAGCCGCGATTGCGGATTTGGCCGCAGGCGCCAGAGACTGAGCTTGAAGTGAAACCGCGAGCAGACAGCTCAGCGGGATAAAGAAACGAAGGGAACGAGTCATGGGTAAAGTCTAGAGACGGTGCACCGCCTACTCGGTTCCGCCAAGAGGCTTATTTCATGAATTTCAGGCCAATTTGAGCCTCTGCTTAAGGCACCGCATAGACTTCTATCAGGGTATCGCCCACCGAATTCCCCTTGCGCTCCACCTGCACGGTGTAGTTGCCCGTCGGCAGTGTGACCAGCACCGCCGCGTCAGCACTGCCCGCCTCTAACGGAAATGCGCCGACCGACGCAGCCACGGTCACGATCTCCGCTGCATTGCCTTCCGTCGGCCAATCATCATTGGACAAAACCACCCCAGTCGCCTCCCCCGCAGGACCGATTAATCGGTTGAGCGTAAGGATTGTATCATCCAATTCCGCTCCGTTCAAAAACTGATTCAGCGAAGGCCCGACGGCCCGGATTAACACGCGTTGAGGCACGTTGCCGTTGATCGAAAAGCCTGCCGTGAGTAACGGATTGGAAGCATCAAGTCGCTTCCGAGCCGAAAGATTAACCAATTGGCCGCTCCCATTTCCCGAAGCATAAGCCTCGACGATCGCGGTGCCGCTCGCCGAATCTCCACTCGTAATCACTGCCGTGTAAGGTCCGGCATCCAGCGTCACAAGCACCGCGGCATCCTCGGGTGAACTAAAGGCAAACGCGCCTACCAGCGCTCCGGCCGAAGCGATCCCAGCATTATTAGCCCAACCTTCATTCGTCGCGACCACGCGGGCATTCGCCCCCGTCGCATTGAGCTGAAGCACCGGCTGCGGCAACACGCCGGACAATCCAAATGGAGGGAGCCCCAAGGTGGGGCCTGCGCCTCGAATCAACATTTCCCGACTTCCGCCATCGACCACAAATCCAACCGTGAGCGACGCTCCCGGCCCGACTGATGTGTTGACCGATTCATTCACAATCGCGCCCGGCTGAGGGGCGGCGACCAGGAGATAGGCATCGCGACTGACTTGTGATCCCGCGCTGTCAGAAATCACGACGACGTATTTACCGGAATCCCCGCCCGAAACAGCATTGAGGACCAGCGTGGCGGATGTCTCTCCCGCGAGCACTTGACCATTCTTCCGCCATTGAAAACCGAGAGAACTCGCCCCCGTGCCGGTAACCCTGAAAGTCGCGTCTCCACCCGGAGCAATGGTCTGACTCACCGGATGGCTCGTGATCGTGACTTCACCCGAAAGAACGTTAACCGTCAAATTCGCGGCCGCGCTCGTCACGTTTCCAGACCCATTGGATACCACGACCGTGTAGGCTCCCGCGTCACTGGCCGCGACGCTCGATATCGAAAAGGTGGATGAGGTGGCTCCGGTGACCTCAGCACCGTCCTTGCGCCACTGAAAAGTCGGCGCCGGATCCCCGCTGGCAGTCACGGAGAATATCGCGCTTTGCCCATCGTCGATCGCCTGGGATTGAGGTTGACCGATAATCGCGGGAGCAACCGCCGCCGCCGTTACGGTCAATGTGGCTGACGCGCTCGTCACGTTTCCGGACGCATTGGAAATCACGACCGTGTAGGCTCCCGCGTCATTTGTCGCGACGCTCGATATCGAAAAAGTAGACGAGGTGGCCCCGGTGACCTCAGCGCCATCCTTGCGCCACTGAAAGGTCGGCGCCGGATCCCCGCTGGCAGTCACGGAGAATGTTACACTTTGTCCCTCATCAGTCGTCTGCGTCTGCGGTTGCGCAGAAATAGCCGGGGCCGTCCCCTGCGCCGCCGCAACCTCGATGGTATACGTGAAAGTCGGAGACCCTCCCTGCCCCGTTCGGTTAGCCCCTTTCCAAGCCGTGACACTCAGTGGGAACGTGCCTGATTGCGTCGGAGTTCCCGTGATCGTGACCACGCTGTTATTGACCGTCTGCGCATCAATACCGGTGATGGTCAGCCCCGCGGGAACGGTTCCGGTTATCCGGTATGAACCTGCCACCGCGGGCGCTCCCGTGACCGAGAATCCGCCGGCGAAAGACTCGCCCACCGCGCCTTGAACTGGGTTGCCCCCCGATCCGGCGTTTAACTCCGTCGCCCCGGCCAAGGTATGCACCGTGCCCATTGCTGCCGCGCTTGCGATCATGCCTTTGAGCACCGTCCCGGCGGTCGCATGCAGCGTGAACTCAGTGGTGATAATTGTGCGCAACACGGGAGTGCGTTGCATCACGAACATCAGCACCATCGCGGGAAACTGCATCCAACGGAAGCGCATGTAAGTTTGGGTTAAAACAGTCATGATTAAATCGAAGTTATATTGGAGTTAAAAATCAGTTACACCCGCAGCCGGAACCGCCCACCCCTCGGCCCCCCGAGGAGGATTCCCGCGAAAAATAAATATGTTCAGACATCGCGTCATGCAGTGAATCACGATCAGGGCGCATCGAATATTCCGCCATCATCCCGCGCTCCCAGGGCTGCACGGTCTGGCATCCCGAGAAAAACAATCCCCCCGCGCCCACCAATAATAATATCACAATTCTTTTTCTCATCAGGCGTCCTCCTTCAACAGCATTTCAATTTCCAAACTGAGTTCCTCCACCGTGCTATCACCATGGAAACCACGGTGAACAGAACGGAGCTTTCCATCACGACCAAAAATAAAACTCGTCGGCATCGCTGGTGGATTTAATTCAGCGACCAGTTTTTGGTTTCCATCTCGAACCGTCGCGAATTTCGGTTTTAGCCGTTTCAAAAACGATTCATAATCCTTCGCCTTGCGATCCACACTTACCGCGAGAATCACCAGGCCATCGTCCACTTTCGCTTCGTGCATCGCATCGAAAGCTGGGAACGACGCTTTGCATGGCGCGCACCATGACGCCCAAATATCAATCAGCACGACCTTACCCTCCAAGTCAGGAATTTCTCCTTCCAGTCCAAACGATCTGAGATCAGGCATCGGGTCATTCACCGCCACCGCCGCACCCAGATTTGTAACGCCCCAAAGCAACATTATGAGTCCACCGGCTAACCGAAATTTCTTAAGTAACGACATAATGAAAAAACCCTCTCGTTTGATGTTTAGCGTGGGATGAGACCATGCAGCCCTCCGCCCCCATTGTTTCCTGGATCAAATCCAACCCCGCCTCCGCACCCAACACAAACGCCGTCGTCGCCAGCATCCCCGCCTGTAAACACGTCGGAGCAATCACCGTCACCTGCCTCAACCCATGCGTGGCTGGCCGGCCATCACGAGGGTCGATGATGTGGCCATACCGTTGGCCATCGATCGTAAAACCTCGTTGGTAATCGCCGGAGCTCGCCACCGCACAATTCAACCCTGCTACGCTCCCCCAAATCTCCCCCGGTTTGGCCGGGTCTTCCAAACCAATATGCCAAGCCGGCCGCCCAGGAGGCTGCCCGATCGCTCGGATATCGTGGCCAAAATCGACCAAAACACTTTCGACGCCGAAATCGACCGCCATCGTCGCCACCGTATCCACCGCAAATTCTTTCCCCCACCCGCCGAAGTCCAGTGACATGCCTTTGCGGGGCAATCGAACCCGGCCAACTTGTCGCTCAACTCGGTTCCACCCCACCAGCTCCCTGGCCTGATCCACTTCAACTTGGGCAGGCAGTCGAGGTTCAGTCGTGTGGTAGTCCCACAAGCGAGCGAGCGGCCCCGCCGTCACGTCCACCACCCCCTGAGTCATGAAATGCACGGTCCCGCACATATCCAACATCCGGTCCATCTCCTCATCAATATCAACCCAATCTCCGGCCGCCTGATTGATTCGCCCCACCAAACTATCGTCGCGAAACCGGGTGTAACGTGATTCGAATTTTTGCACCCACTGCCGCGCGGCCACTTCGTAGCGCTGCGCTGCCAGCTGATCGTCGCAGGCATACTGCAGCGAACATGGCGTGCCCATCGCATGGAAGTTAAAGCGCCGCAGCAGCCCACTCCCATCCCCCGCCCTCGACCCTCGAGTGGACTGATTGGATTGAGCATGACTTTGCACTAGCGCCATAACCTAAATCCAATCGTGAACACATTCGCATCGGCATAAGCGCTATCGGAAGTCACCTGATCTCGCCCTTGCATCAAGTAACGCTCCACCGTCGCATCAATGGAACACCAGTCGTTAATCTCCCAAACCGCTTTCACCCCGAGCATCCAAGTGCGCATCTCGGAGAGTCGGTAATCGGCCGAGTAATAGGGGGCCCTCCCCGTCGCTTCATTGGGCGCGCTGATTGGCGAGCCGTTGAGATCCACCCGGTAAAAATCTGCCGCGGATTGTTGGTAAAAACGCACCGCCGGGCGAATAATCAGCCGATCGCCAAATTTTTGAAACCACGCAAACTCAAGCGTATGGCTCGTCGTTCCAAAAGTATCATCCAACAATCGGTAGCTTCCTTCGACCGCGGCGTTTAGATTTTCTAGCGCGTGATTTACACTCACGAACCCAACCCACTTGTCTTTAGTCGAGGGGCGATTTTCTGGGAACGTAAGATCGAGAAAAAACCCCGGGAGCACCTCAGTTCGCTTCTCGACGATTTTGTAGGGATCCGAAATGTAACCTGAGGCGTAGCCATAAGTCAGATTCGCGGTGATGACGGTCCGGGGACTCAATAGCTGCGTCACGCCAATAATCAGGTCGTCCGAACTTTTTTGCCGTGGCGCTGGGAGAAACGCCGCCGTGATATCATCGTCGGACCGAGCATAACCGACCTGGAGTGTCGTGTTCTTTTGGTTGAAATCGATCAACGCCTTGGCCGACCACACATCGGACAGATAGTCGCTTTCCCTACTGTTCGCAAAACTACCGACCAAAGTGAACCGCTCAAAGGGCTGCATCACCTCGAGCTGCCAGGCCTCACGTCGATCCGTCAGCTGCGATAATGGAACTTGATCGCTACCGGCCCGGACAGGCTGCCCTGAAGGCGTGGCCCCAGAGATGGTGTCGATCAATCCCACCAACTTCAGCTTGGTCTCGGTCGAGAGCACGGTCTCTAACTGCGCGTAGTGAGCATCAACCCGAATTCGACCATCGTCCTCCTGCCAGCTCTGGAATTTATAGGTAATACTATCTTCGGCTCTCGCATCACGCTGCGTCGAAAGCAGCCAAAGCAGGCACATCAAAAAGAGGATTCGCATTCGCGAAGCAGTATCACTGTCTCTGGACCAAAAAAGAGTCATGTTCGGGATAAATTGAGGGGGTAATCTGACTTCGCCAATTCCGCACTGACCGGAGGATTGTTTGGAGATCGCGAGCCGTCCTGATTTGTTCCCCGAATCTATCCTACCCGGCGAAAAAAAGCGAAATATTCACCGACGAGTGAAACTCTACGGGCTGGAAGCAATTTCCACCGAGGAAACCAACAAGCTGGCACTCAATTCGTCCGAATCACTTCGCGCCGACCGCAGCGTAAATTGCTCGATGCTGATGTAGGGCGCCCGAAGCGACAGCGCATCATAAAATTCCAGCAAGCTCGACCAAGTCACTTTGTTCAGCGTGAGCCTCACCGAATTGACGGAAAACTGAGCTGTTCGCTGGGAAGGCTGGGCTTCACTTCGCAAATTCGAATCGATCTTCGCTTCCCGGGCGAGCGTGCTCAATTCTGCTGAGAGTCGCACACTATTAAAAGTCCGAGAACTATCGAGATCCTCGATCGCCGCCCGCGCCCGCGCCTCGATCTCATCTTTTTTCAGCAGCCATTGTTCTTGCACCTGCAGGTCGGTCGAAGTCTGACGCGCCGCTCCCCACAACCCATCCCCTCGCTCCCACACGTTCGACGCCCACACCAACGCCACCACGCCAACAAAAAGAAGGAGCAAAGCTTTTTCGCGGGCTAAACGCCCCATAAACCAAGCCCTCATGATTCCACCTCCCCCATTAGCCCCATGTCGAACGCATCAGGACCAAATACCACCAAGAGTCGCATCGTAGACTGTGAACCTCTCGAGTCCAAATTGAGCATCTCAACGCTCTCCGTCCCCGCCAAATCGGTAAGCTCCGATATGTAGACGTTTATATCATTCGGGCTGTCAGTGACCGCTTCGATCTCCAAGGAATAAAGACCCGTCGCAGCCGTGCGCAGGAATACAATCGTCTCGGGCCGCGGCCCATCAACCATCGCAATCATCTCGAACGGGCGCAGTCGCTTGGTCTTCAACTCCTCGATCCGATTTGCCAACCGATCGGCAGTTTCAATTTCACTCACCAACGGAGTCTGTAAGCCAATCCGCTCGAGTCGCCCTTTTTGCCAAAGATCAGTCGCGAAAACGGCGCCCTCGCCCAATCCCGCCAGTAGGATCAGAAGCAGGGAAACAAGCCAAATCCGCCACATCCACGTATCGCGAACCCTCGCCCGTCGCCTCGCCACGAGTTCGGCGGGGTCTCGCACATCTAGCATTTGCGCCTGATCTAAACTCAAACGAGTGGTGCTCGAGTCACGCCTCACGACCAACTCATTATCGCCCGGTGTTCCCGCATCAATTTCGAGAGATTCCACATCCACTACGGATCGGCAATCTCCACACTGCTTGATCAGCGATTCACGCGCGAGCGCAAGCGCCGCTTCGTCCGCTTCCTCGGCCAAGGGCGTTGAACGCACCAACGTAGGCACCCCGGAATCATCTCCAAAATAAAGCGCCGTGACCTCTCCACTCCCCGCCAAGATCCATACCGTGGCTGGAGACGGGGAACGCTCTGCCAACATCGCACCTAAACGCGGTGCGACCCACTCCGCATCGCCCCAATCCTCCAACTCTTCGGCCGCAAACCTTCGCCGGTAAGCCCCATAGACCAAGGCACGCTTGCAATCCGGCTTAGTCCAATACCCCCAATAAAGCTGCGAAAGCGGAAACGGTGACATCGATTCGAGTGCCAATTCAATTTCCTCTCGGCTCGCCGCCGCATCAGCCCCTCCCTCCACCGGCACCGAGCGCACAAAAAACCGATGCCCCGGCAACACCACGACATGACGCCGTCGGGCCTTGAGCACCGGAAGATTGAGGGAAGTGGACATTAGGGAGTAATTTGAGCTGCAGACATTTCGGCTCTGCGCACAGGAGCATCAATCTCGCGTATTTCTAACAGTGTAAAGGGATACTCTAAATCTATTGGTTGATCGCTGTCATTGTCTTCATTTGCAATCTGCTCCGCCGCGGAGGACGCCCGGCGAGGCTCAGATGTTTCCTCTATTCCTTCTTCCCGAGTCGATTCCTTGCGAGGAATTGCCGGCGCCGAAACTAAACTCGCTCCATTCTGTGGCGCAATAACCACACTAAGCCGGTAGGATGAACTTGCTTGCGAGACGGTGATGTTAATTCGCAAAGCTTGAATCAAGGCCCCAAACCCTGCCACCACCCCCTGCTCGCCCAACACGCTCGAAACATCATCTGCCGAGGTGAAATACCCCGCCCTGCGCCCTCTGTAGGCCCCCTCAGACCCGCGATAATCGGATAACAGTGATTGCTGATTTTCATCATACTTTCCTAACGCCGCCAACACGGATTCCGGTGCCGAATTCACATTCGGTGAATCATAATCAAATAGTGAAACTGCCTCTTGAAACCGCCGAAAATAATCGGTCGGTGCGCCCAATTCATCAAAAAAAACATCCCGGATATTCTCAATCGCCTTTAACTCACTGAGAGATCGGAGGGGACGCGCAGGCGGTAGAAACCCGATAGGGTCTCGTTCATAATCCTTAGCCTCCGGCGCATCGAAAGAAACCGGCACATAATCTTGCTGAGTCCACCCCATCAAAGAGTCGGCCCACAATTCCGCATCCGACTCCAGCACGCCCCAGGTAATAAACAAATCGACCCACGTCTGATAGTCGACCCGAGGAAACGAGAGCTTCCCACTCTCATCCACGAAACCCACCGCCACCTCATAGCCTTCCTCCGGTTGATAATCAGCCCATTTCAGCGGTTCACTCCACCCCTCTTCGGGGCTATGGAGGCCACCTAGAATTTCTTCAAAATCAACTAGAACGGCCAACGTCGTTTCCAACGCCGAATAAGCCTCCAGCCGAAGCCGCATCCGATCAGCATCCCGCACGTGCACCACTAAATCTGTGCTCGCTCGCTCGATGAACAACAGCAACGCCGTGGTCGCAAAAACGAGGGTGATCAAAACGATCACGATCACGGACGCATTCTGCCTGTCTGGGCCACGGGATGAAATTTCGGATAATTTCATCGTTAAAATGGCGGCAGCCCCGAGCCAAAAATAGGTAAAGTCACCAAGGTCTCCACCGACCGATCTCGGTAAGTAAATGTCAGTCTCAATCGAGCAGGAGTTTCGAGTTCTCGATCATCGCCTCGACGCAACGCTTTCTCCGTCTCCCAGCGGTCAAAATCCAACTCATAATAATCGTAAGAAAGATCAGTGACCAGCGGAGAGACCAACCACTCTCGCGGGGGGGAGGTATCGAAGTCCTCTTCATGGGCCGATTGCCAATAGAGGATGAGCCCTTCCCCCCGCCTGACCTCGAGCGCGCACCACACGTCCGGCAGTGGTCTTTCCGGCCAATCCAGCACTCGACTTCCCTCCTTGAGCCCAAAGGTAATCAGTTCGGCTCTGCGCCCAAACTCCACTTCGACTTCCTGAGCCTCGACCGAACGAGTCCCCGGGACCACCGAAGGGGGTAAAGCGCCGTTTCTCAACTCACTCTCCAGAAACCGAGTGACCGCTCGCACATGCTGATCAAACAACCGCCAATCTCGATTCCGACCCCAAAGTTCCGACATCGAAAAGACGAAGGTATTAAGTCCCACCAACACCCCAGCAACCAATGCCAACGCAACCATCAACTCGAGCAGCGTAAAAGCCTTCAATTTTCGCTCACGAATCGATAATCTCATGGCTCACGATCCTCCAGCATCTGAGTGATACGATCTCGAGATTCCTGCCGTAATTTCTCCCTTTCATCCTCTTCCGACCATGTCGGCCGAAGCATGCGAAATCGCTCCGTAAAAAGCTCTCGATCCCCCATCCCTTCGGGTTGAATCCGCACCTCGAACGTGACCTCGAACAAGTCGGCAATCAGCGTGGGCGCGACTTCGGCAATCCATGAAACCTGACGCCCATCCGCAGTCTCGAAGTCCCCCCCCTCCTCCACTTTGTCCAAATCCGATTGGTAAAAGAGAATCTCTCGAGCAAACCGGACATCCGCATTAATCTGCGTCGATCTTTCGGCCAACTGATACCCATTGAGCACATTAACGTAGGCGGCGCCTAAAACGATGGCCGCAATCGCAAAAATCGCGAGAGACGCCAATACCTCTAGAATCGTGAATCCACGGTATTTCATCTCAATACTGATCCTTTTCGCGCAAAACCTCTGCACACGTCCACGGATCGATTTCTAAAACAATCGGCGTTTCTCCCGGCAATATCAGCTGGGCTCGAAACGGAGTGCAGGTTCCGTCGTCGTAAAAATTCACCCAATCTAATGGGCTCGTTTCGATGAGACGCCCTCCGACCAGAATAGAGCTCTCGCCCTTACGCATCCCGAGGAAATTCAACTGCAGTTCACCCTCAAAAGGTATCGGGAACGACTTCTCTCCCCTATCGGTGCTCGCAACAAAAGCCTTCTCTTCCGAATTAAAACTAAGCCGCACTTCCGTTTGGTTCAGCAAGGCAAACTTCCTCGCCTCCCCCACCGCCCCCCAAAATATCTGCTCAGGCGTATCAGGTCGGTCAGCCAACAAACGAGAAGCCCCCACCGAGAGCACTGCCGCGAGCATCCCCATCAAGGCGATGACGACGATAATTTCCAATAACGTAAACGCAGCCCTGTGGTGCAACCAGCCATTAGATTCGGTGCGGCGCACGAAGTGATTCTTGGTGAAATTGGCTGCTATTGCCAGTTACCGATATCGTCTTCGGTCCCAGCCGTTTGATCAGGCCCCTTTGAGAACAGGTCGAAGGACGACTTATTCTTCACCCCGGGAAAGCGGTATTCGTAAGGCTGCTGCCAAGGATCCAGAGGCACCTTCCCGCTGGGAATATCCAGATACGGCCCTTTCCAGCGTTGGGCGCTCGACTGTGGTTGCGAAATGAGCGCCTGCAGGCCTTGGGATGTCGTTGGGTAGGAACCCATATCAATCCGGAAAGTCGTGAGAGGCAGACTCAGGGTCGATTTTACAAATAGCGAAGCGCCCGCTTGCTGCCCCCGATCAAGGTCACCGCCTACATTTTTCACGAGGACTGCGACCAAGAGTCCAAGAATCGCCAACACGACCATGATTTCTAGCAGCGTAAAGGCCCTTGAGCTTCGGATTAGATCGCGATTGTGAGAAACGGATGAGGTAAAGGTCATAACTACAGAGAAATAGAAACGACCCATCGTGGATGTCGAGACAGGCCTCTAATCGAATAGATGTTCTAAGACGGGAAATATCAGAAAAGGGTCCCTCGAAAGTCATGACATCCACTCCCGCTCAGCCAAGTTGGTGCCCCCGGCGGGAATCGAACCCACATTAGCCGTTTAGGAAACGGCCGTTCTATCCGTTGAACTACGAGGACCCTAAACTCCATCCTTGAAGAGAAACTCCCCGTGGCAAGTCGCAGATCAGTTACTCATCCAAAATCTATGTTCTCTCTTTTTCCAATCGGAAGCGTTTCAAATTCCACCCATCGCCTCGATTTAATCCCAACCCATCGGGGAATGTGCCGCAAAATGCCAATTGACACCTACCCCAGTATCTTGGTTTCCTCTCCACCTTTTTCCAAAATGAGCACTTCCGAAGATACCCAACCACAGTCTATCAATCCTGGCGAAATTTCGTTTACGACACCACAGGAGCTGAAGGACTACACCACCGATACCGGGAAAATCCTTCCACGGAAATATACCCACCTCTCTGCAAAGCACCAACGTCGCATTACCAAAACCGTAAAACGTGCACGTAATCTCCTCTTCGCGCAGTAGACCGTTAGTCAGTATTTACACTTTTGCCGGGAGCTTGATTTTCAGCCCCGGCTTTTTAGTGCCCCGAGCTCAATGATTACCCGCATTTACCGTCCAACCCCCCACAATCTCAAGTTGCTGGCTAATCGACTGAAGCATGGGCGTCTAGTCGCTCTTCCCACGGAGACGGTATATGGGCTGGCGGCAGACGCTTTAAACGTAAAGGCCTGTAAAGCAATATTTACCGCCAAAGACCGGCCAAGTAATGATCCTCTCATTGTTCATGTGCGAACAAAAGCAGAGGCCAAAAAATTGACCGTCTGGAACGATGTTGCGGAAAAACTTGCCCATAAATTCTGGCCCGGCCCGCTCACCCTTGTTTTACCCAAACGAGGCATTGTTCCCGAAATAGTGACCTCTGGCATGCCCAGTGTCGCAGTAAGAATTCCCGCCCACCCAATTTTTCGACAAATATTAGAACTTTGTGGTCGGCCACTCGCCGCCCCCAGCGCCAACCCTTTCAGCTATATTAGTCCCACCACGGCTCAACACGTGAAGGACAGTCTAGATGGGAGGATTGAGGCAATTATCGACGGCGGGGCCTGCCAAGTGGGATTAGAATCAACCATCGTGGATCTACGTTATCCCGAAAAACCCCAGATTCTCCGTCCCGGTGGCACGCTTGAATCGGATCTTACTGCCTGCATTGGCAGCTTGAGGTCCAAGCCTCGCTTCAAACCACCTACCCAGATCACCGCTTTGGCTCCAGGTCAGCAATCCAAACACTACAGCCCGAAGACCCCCCTATTTCTTCATCATACCCTGCCTGAACCCCTTAATGACGAAGTAGCACACGTCCATTTTGCAAAAGATGAGAAATGTGCCGGAAGAAATCGCTTCTACCTAACTGAAAGCGGAGACGGTGCCCAAGCCGCTCGAGAGCTATTCAAACTGTTGAGGAATCTCGATCAAGGATCGTGGAAAGAGATTCACCTAGAACTTCCACCTCCTGAATCAGCATGGTATTCAGGTCTCTATGACCGGATGCTCAGAGCATCCACTCGGTAGAACTGTTAAATCCGCTCTCTTCGTCTGAGCTTAACCGTTATCGTTCCGGGGTATCGTCGTTTTTGGACATGACTACATAGTAATCTTTATAAGACTTATCGTAATATTGAGCATAATAGTAGCCAGACACCGCTAGATTGAGGCCATTGAGAACTGCTCCCAATATAGGAACGTTACTCTCCATTAATTTCTTTGCCGCAAACTGAGCCGCTTTTCGACGAACCTTGCTAAAGAAGATTGTGAAAATCGATCCGTCCATTAGAGGGAGAACGATCATCGCATCACTCACCGCCGCAAGGGGTGGCGTATCAACAAAGACCCGGTCATAGCGTTTTCTTAGCTCCGTTATCATGTCCTCAAATCCTCGACTGTTTAATACATGAGTGGGGTTTTTCGCCCGTCCCCCAGTCGTAATCACATCAAGATTCGGAAAGACGTTTTTCGATAGAACATCATCTAAGGACAACGTTCCACCCACAATGTCGATCACTCCCTTGGTATTCTCTAGCCGCAATGATTTGTGAATATTCGGCTTACGAAGATCACAATCAACAATGACCACCTTCTCTCCGTGAGCCGAAAATGTGAGGGCCAAATTAGTGGTCGTAAATGACTTACCTTCGCCCGGAATAGTGCTGGTAGTGAGGATACACTTCGCGTTCTTGGACTCTGCTTTCAGTCTAAGCGCAGAATGAAGAGTAAGGAACGCCTCAGAAACTTGCCGGTCAGCGTTGTTGGAGACCACCTGAGCTTTCTCGACTGGATCCATTTTCTTGATCTGTGGAATGATACCCACGAGCGGAACACCAATCACAGATTCAATATCAAATGAGCTCTTAACTCGGTCATCAATGAAAGCGACGAAGAAAGCGAATCCCAAGCCCAGTCCGATTCCTCCGACGAATCCGAGTCCAATATTTAGAATAATATTGGGGGAAACAAAATTACCCTCCGCAGATGGCCGCGCACGATCAATAATCCGAGCATTTTGGTTATCCATTGTCGCCCCCAATGAAGTTTCCCTCATGCGAGACTGAATATTTTCGAGCAACGCTTCATTGAGCTTCAACTCGCGATCTCTCGCATCATATTCGACGGATGCCCTGCTCAAGGCCAAGGAATCTGTCTCTTGCGCCGCTAAATCCTGTTGAGCTTGAGCCAAATTTTGTTTTGTGGCTTCATATTGAGATTCGAGCTGATTCACTACCCCTTGGATCGCGGAAAACAATTCTGTCTGGGTTTGAGCAAGTTTCTTCATTGCCTCAATCATACGGGGATGCTTGCCCCGGTATCGTTGTTGCAACTCAGCAATAGCGATATTTTCAGCTGAAATCTGCTGCTTCAAAGAAGCGATGTGAGGGTCAGTAGCAACGAACGTAAGATCCGCAATCGACAGGAGATTATCTTTCCGGCGTTGCAGCTGGTTCCACCGGACTTCAACTTCCTTTAATTCAGTCGATACTTGGGTAAGCCGCATTCCTAGTGACTTTAGGCGGTCCGTTACGATATCTCTTCGTTCATCGAGTGAAACGAGATTATTTTTCTCTCGGTAAGCTTGTAACTCGAGGGCCAGTTCCTCGACCTTCTGCTCCTGCTGCCGGGCCCGAACATCTAGATCATCAACCGCCTTCAAAGCCTCTTCAATTCGCATTCGATTATTGAAGTTAATGAATTCCTCGACGAAATAATTTGCGACTTTAGCCGCAATCACTCGATCAGGATGTCCATATTTAATGGCTATTACTAAACTGAGGCGTTGAGGAACAATTTCGCGGTTTTTAGATATGATGCCTAGAGGCGAAACGGGATCACTTTCATCACCCGAAGAGTAGGGAGCTAAAAATTGACGCAGATCATCGCCAGTGATCCGTTCTGCAACCTTCTCGATGATGTTGGCACTCTCCAGCAGTTTGACCTGCGTGTTCAGATCTTCCGCTCCTCGGATATCTGTATTCACAACAGCTTCAACCTGCATCACGGTGGCATCTTCTCGTAAAATATGGACCGTAGCAGTCGATTCATAAATCGGCGTGGCGCTACTCGTATAAACGATTGCCGATGAAAGCACCACCAAGAAAACAACGATTATATACCAGATGCGCTCTCTTAGTATAAGAAGGTAATCCTGGAAGCTTCGATGGGCGGCCCCATCACTTTCACCATATCCACCATAGCCACCGTAGCCGTAATTACTGCCGTAATTACCACCATAGTTGCTTGATGATTCTGAATCTCCGCGAGATTCTTTATCAGAAAGGCTCATTTGTTAAATGTGTTTAATCTACAGGAAGCGCTCAGGCACGTAGATGAGATCATCGGTTTCTAATACCCACCGTTCCTCAGAATCACCCTCAATGAAGTCATTGGCATCGATTGTGAATGTTTCAATTTTGCCAGAATCTAACTTCCTAGTGAGGGTGATTTTTCGTCGTTCGGCCAAACGAGTGAATCCACCCGCCCGAGAGATAGCATCTAGTAACGTTAGCCCCTCCTCTTGGGGAAAGGCAATCTGCCCTGGAGCTGTGACGGAACCGAGAACGTTCACCGTTCGACGCGAATACTCCAATACAACCACGTTTACCTGAGGATTGACCAAGTAATCACGATCATAGAGGAGTCGGAGTTCAGACTCCGCTTCCGATAAAGTAAGTCCCCTTAATACCACGCTGCCGACAAGGGGAAGAGTCACTGTATCCTCCCGAGAAATTCGAACTTCTCGATCCATGTCAGATTCTTGAAAAAATCGAATCTGCAGTAAATCAAGCGGCTGGAGAACATAATCACCCCGCTCCCTTGCCGATGGCTCCTCAGAACTACCTAGATCACTTGAATCGGCGGCCTTCGCAATTAACGAGACGGAAACTGCTCCTATCAGAAAACCAAATATTTTTAGAACACGCATGGGAAAAAAAAAGGAAGAAGACCGCATCGGTCTTCTTCCCATTTCTCAACTTTTAAGCTGGAAATTACTCAAATCAGTAGCGGAGACGGGCAGACAAACTGAAGATCGTGTTATCAAAATCCCCACCAACTGTTCCGCTAGCGTTGTCGCTGTAGTTAAATCTGCCGTGAATCTGCAGATACTCGTTCACAATATACTCGCCACCCACTGAACCCTGAACATAGGTGTCGGCATCCTTGGAAAAGTAATCAATCTCACGGCGGGAAATACGGGAGGTCAGAGCGAACTCAGGGCTGATCGACGATCTAAAACCAACGAAGACGTCGAAGTTTTCTTGAGATTCACCGGCGCCTGATGTGCCAAAGTCATTGGAGACCCCAAACGTGAGCTGAGTCTTCGCTGAGTAAAGATAGGTGAAATTAGATAACAAACCAAAGGATGTTCTGTCTGCCCCGGTCTGGAGATTCCGATCAGTCACACCCAATCGCAAGAAACCACTTAACTTGGGGGTAAACTCTCCCCGAGCACCAACAGAGTAGAACATATCATCAGAACTGGTGCCGGCAAAGTCTGAGTCAGTCTCTCGGTAACGAAGACCGAGGCTCAAGTCGACCTTCGGAGTCGTCTCCCAGAAATATCGGAGAGGAATTTCGGTTCGGGTTCTATCAGCGAACGTCGCAGCACTGTAATCGGTGTCAGTAAAATCAAAGCCAAACAAAAGAGAAGACTTAGCAGAGAAATCCATCTCGTGGTCACCACCAAAGTTCAGCACATCGCGTCGGGAGAGCGTTGGGGAACGAGAATCAACCGTATTTTGATTCAATTGCTTGAACGATGCTTTCATCTTCGTGATGGAATTTCCGTCGTCATGTTTCGCGTCGAACGCGACATCTGAGAGATTAGTGTCTAGGTCTGAACTATCGCTGTAAGAATCAAACGTTTCGACGTAACGGAGATTACCACTCAACAGCGCATTTTTTCCGAACTCATAGGACAGTCCGGGAGCGAAGCGAAAGATGGTTTCATCTCGAATCGGATTGTTCGGGTCCGTCTGTCCCGCCGCGACGAAGTCGCTGCCGAGTGTCACGTTGTCATTGAAGGTAATACCCGCTGTTGCCGTGACAAAGATTTCCGCACTGCTTCCGACCGCCATAAACGGTGCAGCCATCGATTGGCCGATGACCAACGTGCTGATAACTACAGTTGTGATTAATTTTTTCATAGATTTGGAGTGATAAGTTCAGGTATCAAAGAGTTTGCTCGTCTTCGATGGAAGGAAATTCTAGACAGAGATTAGGTTTTTTAAGCGCCATCCGTGCCAGATACGACCAATGACCTGAAGAAGACGAAGCTCCCCGCCGTGTATCGGTTTGGCAAGACCGTAATTGCAAAATGTTTGAAATCAGAAAGCCTCCAACTCCTTCACGTTCAGCCTAAAAGTGGGTCTTCACGTTTTATTGTGGGTAGGGTGGAATAAAATATTTGGGAAGCAGCTCTAGTAGAAGCAGAAGCGTTAGAATCGACGATAAATGACTCCACCAGCAACAATTTCTTCTTAGCTGCTATCTGTTAACTGGTTACGAAATTGGTCATCAAAATCACCCACTCTATTCCGTGAAGACCCCTAAAATTACCGATGACGCAAAAAATTAACGAACTCCATGAGCGTTCATCCGCGACAGAACAGATTAAGTATCTGACAGGTTACCGGAAGCTTCTGCCTCTATATCTGCTCAACTCCAAGGACGGGATGAAGATTCAGATTTTTCCCGTAAAATTGGCCGTCTGGATTTTGACCCTCTCTGTTTCGGCCTATCTCGGTGGCGGTCTAGCACTTTATTTAAATGATCGAATCAACAACGATTTAAATAACATTTCCGTTCTTGATCGCCTCTATCCCCCCTATTGGGAGCGTTACTCTCAAGCTCGGGGAGACAGCTATGTTGAAAACGCGGTCAAAGGGCTCGAAAATGGTAATTTCTCTCAAGCATTTCATCAAATCCGAGTAGGCCTCGCCCGATCACCCGCCAACCTTAAGGGCCGAACCCTACTTGCAGACATGTTCGTGGCAGCCGGAAGAAATGATCTGGCCGAAACAACCCTGCTGGACGGCATGGAGTTCCATGCGGCTGAGTCCGATTATTTGGAGAAAACGTTGGCTTTCCTGTTCCGGCTCAAGCGAGACGAAAAAGTCATCACACTCGCAAACGGTCTTTTACCAGATGCCTCTTCGGATGAAACCAACCGATCCGGCCTGAACAGAGCGGAAGAGCTTTTAGCCTCGTCCCTCGCTACCGCTTATATTTATCGGGGCAACTTTGATCAAGCCGAAGAGGTTTTGAGCCAATTTGGCCTAGCTACGTCAAGGGACGGTCGATACCTGCTTGCGACAATCGAATGGGAGCGGGGCTACAAGGATCTAGCTCTCGTCTTAATCGAACAGTTGGCTAAAGAGTTCCCTGCTGACCCGAATCTCTACCGTTCTTTAGTCGGGTGGCAGCTTGAGCATTCCCTGTCGGATACCGCCCGCCGGACCAGCCTCCTGCGAAGATTAGCTTTCCCCCAGCATTATCAGCCCAGAGTAGATTTGCTTTATTCCTACGAAGCCTCCGGTGATGACTCCTCACTGGAAAAGGAAGTCAGTCAATTCGTTCGAGATTTTGGGGCATCTTCGCAAGCCATGCTCGTTTTAGGCGATTTCGCCGCCAACACCGGCCGCCCAGCGATCGCCCAAATCGTATTCTCCCATGCAAAAGAATCGGAAATTCCCCTCCAAGGTCCTGCATTAATGTTGGTCGAGTCCGAGATTGTTGCCGGGAACTACGAGTCTGCGGTGGTCCGAACGCGGGCTTTAATTGAATCATACCCCGAGTGGGAATCTCAATTCGCTCCGGTGTTCAATGGGTTGCGAGCAATTGCAAATTATGCTCTCGGAGATCGCGAATCCGCGAGCCTTTACCTCGATAGTTTTCTCAATCTAAAGACCGTCAGAGCTGACAACTTGGTCGCAGTGGCTAAAAGACTCAAATCGGTGGGTGCGAAGGCCGAAGCGAGGCGAGTTCTTGCTCACGCGGTAAAAAGCGATCCCCTGAACCAAACCGCACTCGCTCAACTAATCGAATTCGATTTATCCGAGCCTGATTCGCCAGATCTTGGCGATAATTTGCGAAAACTCATGAAAATGCGCCGACCATCCCCGGGACTCATGCAAATGGCCTATAATCGGCTCGGACATGACAGGTTCATGTTTATTGAAGATCGGAATATTCTGCTCGATGACATCGCAAGTAAACTAAGGGGACAATCGGGGTAACCCACCTCCAGCTTAACAAGACAAGTTCTCTACCAACAGGGAACGAAGTGCGCCTAGCACTCGAACGTTTTCATCCGGATTACCAATGGTAATACGGATCCATGCTGGCATGCCGTATGCCGCCACTGGCCTCACGATAATCCCGACCTGCTGAAGGGACTTAAAAACCGCGGCGCCATCACCCACCTTGACGAGGAGGAAATTAGCAAAACTAGGGACAAACTCTAAGCCTAGTTCGGTCAGCCCACGGCTCAATTGTGCCAATCCCTCGGAATTTGAGAGCCGACAAGATCGAACCCACTCATCGTCGGTCGTCGCTCCGATCGCCCCCGCCTGAGCCAATGAGTTCACGTTGAAGGGCTGTCGCACCCGCTGCAACAGACCTGCCATTGCCGCAGAAGCTCGGGCGAACCCAATTCTCAGTCCCGCCAGCCCATAGATTTTGGAAAATGTCCGTAGGACAATTACTTTCCGACCCGCGGCGATGAGGGGGTTCCAATCGACCAAATCTTCCAAATACTCGCCATAGGCCTCGTCGATAACCAAAACAACATGATCAGGTAGCGAAAGCGCCCATTCCCGCAATTTGGCCGGCGGATTAGTCGTTCCGGTCGGATTATTGGGCGTTGGCAGGCAAACCAGCTTAGTCGCCGGCGTAATTGCGGCCGCCATGGCATCCAGGTCATGCACGTGATTTACCAACGGGATTTCTATCGGTTTCGCGCCAAAAAGAAGCGTCACCAGCTTGTAGACGATAAACGCTGGAGTGCCCATGACCACCTCATCGCCCGGCCGAAGGAATAAGTGCCCCAAGAGCTCCAGTAGCTCATTCGATCCATTTCCCACTGCGATCTGTTCAGCGGTGACATCAAATTTCTTGGCCAGAGTGTGTCGCAACACCCCACACCCGCCATCAGGATAGAGCGCCACCCGCTCCAAAGCTTGCCGCATCGCTGCCAAGGCTTGGGGTGAACTCCCCAACGGATTTTCATTCGATGCCAGTTTGATCACCCCCGCGGGGTCTAATCCGAGCTCGCGCGCGACGTCATCTATCGGCCGCCCCGGTTCGTAAACAGGCTGGGTCAAAACGGACGGATTAACCAAATCGATGAGTTTCATTTCGAAGAAACAACACCAATCGACTTTGTCACAAAAGCGAAATAACTCTAAATAATGCGGATCAAGCGGTGCCACTTCATGTTCGTCGGGTTTCTTATCGGAATGACAGCCTACCTCGCCGCAGCCCCACTGGAACGCGGCGAGATTGAAGGAGCACAGTTCGCTATCGCATCTCCATCACCCGACAAAAAATGGAACGAGAAGTTACTACTAATTGCCCACGGTTATCGTCCCGAATCAGCCCCACTTGTCGCAGATCTTTTTCCCCCACAGGCCGCCTATGCGACTCTTCTGAACGAGGGGTGGATGGTGGCAAAAACAAGCTACCGTCGCAACGGTATCATCGTCGCGGACGCAATTTTCGATCTCGACAACCTAAACTCCTACATTTCGGAGAATTACGGCACGCCAAAACAAGTGATCGTGAAAGGTGACTCCATGGGCGGAACGATCGCTACCCTTCTCTCCGAACGAGGAGGCCCTCACTGTCATGGTCTAATCGCGATCGGCGCGGCCCTAGATCTTCGCGAAAATAACGGCTCCAGCGGCGTGTCGATAGCACCGGCGGTTCCACTTCTTTTTGTTTCCAATCGCTCCGAGATCTCCGGCCCCACCGCTTACGTTCGCCAGGTCAATCAATTGCCCAACCCCGCGATCACGTCTCCGGCTCTCTTTCGGATCGATCGCGATGGGCACATCAACGTAAACCAAGCCGAAAGACTCTTCGCTATCCGGGCGATGGACCGTTGGCTCGAGCGCGGACGCAATGCTCTCCCCCCAGCAGCAAAATCGAATGAACCATTCGATGCCACTCATCCTGCGAAACCAGTCCCTTCGAAAATCACGATCGATTCAGATCGTCGCGGACTGGAGGCCGAAGTCACGGAGATCTCCGCCATCTACGGCAACGTTTGGCTCAATATCCAACCCGAGGATCTCGTTCAGATCGGCCTCGGATCCGGACTTTGGTTCGAAATGACGGTGGACGGTAAAACCTACCGAGTTCGATCCGGCAAAGATTTCAGCAGCGTCGAAAAAGGCCAATGGGTTATTTTCCCGAACGCCGACGGCTTTTACTGGCTTTCCCGAAATTCGGCCAACGCCGCCGAAACCGCGGGTTTAAAAGTGAGAGACAAGGTCCAGATCCGCCGCTACGACTCAGCGGAGTAAATCGCCTCGAGGCGCTGTCTTCTGGTCTTCGAACTAGCTATCCGCGACGGGGGACGACGACGACTCCCATCCCAGCGGCTTTCGCTGCTTCGATCCCTGGCACTGCATCCTCGAACACCAAACAGTCTTCCGGCGGCACCCCCATCCTTCTCGCCGCTTCTAAAAACATATCTGGGGCTGGTTTTCCACGTCCTGGTGCCACATCTGCCGGGGTGATCACCACAGCAAAAAGATCACTCAAACCCGCGTTCCTGATGGTTGGCAAAGCGACTTCGACCGCCCCACCGGTAGCGATGGCGACGGGATACCTCTGAGCAACTTCACGGGCAAATGAAACAACCTCCTCGATCACCTCAACCTCGGCCATCATCGACGCGAATAGCGCCTCTTTGCGGCGATCAACTGCATCCGCATCAACCGTGATGCCATAATATTCAGCCATTTTCACCGCGACTATCGGAGTAGGCACGCCGCCCAACGAATAAAACAACTCCTCATCCAATGGCCCCTCAATTCCAACCTCCCTCATCGCCGCATCCCATGCTCGGTAGTGCACCGGCATGGAATCAATGAGAGTCCCATCGAGATCGAAAATGTAGCCGCCAAACTCGCGGTCCGGAATTTCTAGTTTCATCAGGTTAATGGAGAAATAGAATAAGCCGTTCCGTCGCAACGAAACGACCACAATTCCACCCCACTATTAGTCGAAAAATTAACGACGCATGCCACGCATCAGGCGACTCTTCGGCTTCACCGGAGCAGCTTCCTCGATTGCCGCTGCATCAAACAGGGCCGAATAGATGTAATCGAAATCATCGATCTTCTCGCGCTTAATCGTTGAACCAACGTAGCGCTCAATTGATCGCGCGTTCCGCACATCGTCTTCCGTCACCAACGTGAACGCGTCCCCCGTGGATTGCGCCCGCCCAGTGCGACCAATGCGATGCACATAGTCTTCTGCATTCTCGGGCACATCGTAATTAATGACATGAGATACGCCCGCGATATCGAGCCCCCGAGCCGCGATATCCGTCGCAACCAGCACCTCAAATTTGCCGGACTTGAAGCCCTGCAATGCTTCCACTCGCTCGCGCTGACTCCGATCCGAGTGCATCACGGCGACCGTATGTTTCTCTTTTTGTAATCTGCGAGCAATGCGATCCGCCCCCATCCGAGTGCGCGTAAATACGAGCACACTTTTAAAGTCCGTGCGACGCATGAGCTCGAGCAACAGGTCGAACTTCTGTGATGCCACCACGGGGTAGAACGCATGCGAAATAGTTTCCGCCGGCCGACGTTGCACGCCGATCTTCACCTCCACCGGATTAGACAAAGCCCAATCCGCCAACGATGCGATTTCAGGCGGAATCGTCGCCGTAAAAAACAAGGTCTGACGGTTCTTCGCGCAACGCTGCACGATCCGCTTCACATCCGGTAAGAAACCCATGTCCAACATGCGATCCACTTCGTCCAACACCAGAATCTCGATATCATTCAGATGGGTAGTGCCGTCTTCCAAAAGGTCCAACAAACGGCCCGGCGTCGCCGCACAGATATCCACTCCGCGCTTCAAATCTTCGCGCTGTTTTCCGTATCCAACTCCCCCGTAAATGATGGTCGTGGTGAGATCGGTGAACTTCGAATACTCCTGAAACGCCTCCTCCACCTGCAATGCCAGCTCGCGAGTCGGTTCTAGCACCAAGCAACGCATTTTCCCGTGCGAGCCCAGTTTCTGCAAGATCGGCAATGCGAACGCGGCCGTCTTGCCCGTGCCCGTTTGAGCCGAGCCGATGACGTCGCGGCCTTCCAAAATCAACGGGATCGACTGCGCCTGAATCGGGGTCGGCTCTTCATAGCCTTTTTGCGCTACCGAGAACGCTAAAGCATCGTTCAATCCGATTTTCGAAAATGCGGTGTCCTGTGGTGGAATATCTACCGGGGTTTTCGGCTTGATCGACTCACTGTGCGGATGCTCAAAATCATCACGCTTCGGGCGCTCGCGGACTGGTGCACTCGACCGATCATTGGGACCACCTCGGTTTCTCGCTCCCCGAGTCCGGTCGCCCCGCGAACGGTCTCCCCGTGGACGATCGCTACGCGGCCTGCCCTCGCCTCCACGATTTCCTTCGCGACTACCCTCACTACTGGGTTCCCGTTGCGGACGTTCCTCACCGCCGCCTTCCGGTTTCGGGCCAACCTCCCGGCGCTTGCGTGGGCGACGTTCGCCTTCGGCTTTCGGTCCATCACTGCGACGGCCGTCCTGGCCACGCTTCTTCGGAGAGTTTTCTGGGGGGTTCTTGGTTGGACTGGAACTCTTCTCTCCGCCCTTTGGGGCCGGCGAAGTAGATCCACGCAACGCCGCAATGATCTTCTTAAACATAACTATAAACACTGAGATGTGCCGACGATCTCCGCGATTAGCAACCACGGAGATTTGCCTTCTCTCAATCAGTGCCTCACGTCGATCTTGATCCGAGCCCAGAGTCCGCTCTACTCCCTTTTCTCCCGTGCCTCCCCGTCATCGCTCGCTCCCAACCATTCCTTCCGCTCAACTCCGAGCGTTGCGAAACCGACTTAAACTCTCGGTCCGTGACGCCGGCTTAACGGATCTCAACCCTGCCCAAGGCGCCTCCAATTCCACTTTCTGGAGCCTGGAACCCACTCCTCTGGTCATTCCCCCTCAAGAATGGGAACGGCTAAAATCAGCCGTCAGCCAGCGGGCCCGCTTGATCAACGCCTACCTGTCCGACCTCTACGGAGAACAAGAAGCCCTCCGCGCCGGCGTGATTCCCGCAGACATCACCCTCGCCGACCCTTACTTTCGGCGCCCCAGCATCGGCCTTACCCCCGACAACGCCAACCCCGCTTCCCTCATTCGGTTTGACCTCGTCAAAACCGCCTCAGGTTGGGCGTTCCATGATACCCACACCAACGCCCCGGTGGGACTCAGCTATGCGATCCAAAATCGCCGCTTCCTCACCCAAGAAGCGAGTGACTACTACCGAGCCCTGCCCGACTACCGTTCGATCATCAATTTCCCGCTGGAGCTCGTCAGCACGCTTCAGTCACTGGCCCCCCAACGCGACCATCAGCCCAACATGGTCTTCCTTACCGCCGGCCCGCGTTACCCATTTTATTCAGAACATTCGTTCCTCGCTCGCAAGATGGGCCTGCGCTTGGCTCAAGGCGATGACCTCCTCGTTATCGATAATCACGTCTTTTTCAAAACCGTAGCCGGCCTCGAGCGAGTCGATCTCATCTATCGCCGCCTCAACGACGCGCACATCGATCCCGTCGTTTTCTCAACATCTCGAGAATCTGCGGGCATTCCCGGGCTCATGCAGTGCATCCGTGCCGGCAACGTGGTTGTCGCCAATGCCATTGGCGCCGGCGTTGCCGAAAACCGAGCCCTCCATGCATTTCTACCCCGTCTCGCCAGATTCTACTTTGGCGAACGTCTCCTGCTCCCTTCCGTCGAAACCTACTTGTGCAACGATACCGACCAAATCGATCAGATCCTAGACCAAGCAGACGATTTACAGCTCCTGCCCACTCACTCCCCCCGACCTGATCAACCTGCGGTCCCTCCGTTCGTCCTCCGAGGCTCCAAGCTCCCCGCCGCCGTTCGGGCATCACCGCACGCATTCGTCGCCCAGCGACCGCTCAAATCGCTTTCCCTCGAAGTCTCCCCACGGCGGCCCATCCCATTCAAGTTCAGCGCGTTCGTCCTGACCAACGGCCCAAAGATTTCTGTGCTCCCTGGTGGCCTCGTGACCATCGGCTCGGATAATACCCCTCCCGACCGAGTCGGGAACACCGCCGACGCCATCGTTCTCGTCGGCGACGCCGACACCGCGGGTACCCTTTCCGACTACGAATCGACCGTCACCGCGATCGCCGAGTCCACCATTCCCAGCTCTCGGGCTGCTGAATCACTCTTTTGGCTCGGCCGCTATCTCGAACGCGCTGAATCCACCGCGCGCATGCTGCATATTCTCGACGACGTCGTACTCGAAGAGATCCCCTCCTCGGACCGTCGACGTTGGTTGCCACTTTGGCGGGGTCTCCTCGAGGCGACCGGCCATTCGAATCTCAAAATCACCGCCCGCGTCGATCCCCGCACCACCCTGACCAGTGACCTCATTTGGCGCATGACCCTCGGCAGTAACCACCCCAGTTCCCTGCTCAATTCGGTCAGCGCCGCCAATGCCAACGCCCGGGAACTACGCGAATTCGTGAGCCCCGAAGCAGGCAATGTGCTCAACCGCGCCCAGTCCACTCTGGCCAATCTCGCCAAGCAGTCTCCTGCCGCTCGCACCAAGATCGCCCGTTCGGCTCGCCTCGCCGCTTCGACTTCTGCCATTCAGACTGTGCTCGATGCCGTGAACGCCTGCCTCGGAGCGGCCGACCGCACCATGCTCCACGACGCGGGCTGGCATTTCATGCAACTCGGCCTGCAACTCGAGCGCGCCACCGTGACCACCAGCTCCCTCCGCCATGTCTTGGCCGCCGCCGCCGTCAATAACGCCGCTCACGATTCATCTGGCGCCGCCCTACATTTCCGCGACAACCCGGAATTGTCCGCTCTTCTCCGCATGCTGGGCTCCCAAGACGCCTACCGCCGCCTGTTCCGCACCCGCAGTCAGCCTCTCTTCGTCGCGCAACTCTTCCTCCAACAACCCCACGCTCCGCACAGCATTCTCCACAATCTGCAGCGAATCACGACGAGCCACACCGCCATTAGGTCCCTCGCCGAGCATCCCCCCGCCGACCCCCTCGGCGATCTGCTAAATTCGACGACCGAATCTCTCACCAAACTCGACCTTGGCCTCCACTTCGATCCCGGCGAGACTCCCGCGACCAATGCCCTCACCCCCGAGGAGACCGTGGTGGGTGTCATGGCACACCTTGATTCAATCCATCAGCTTCTCGGCGATCACTACTTCAGCCACCAAGCTCGCATCGCCACCGGCACCGTTCAGGCCGAACTCGCGCTGCATCAGGCCAACGTTAAATAGATCGGTCGTTCCGCAGATTTGACCCCGCCCGGTTGAGCTCCCTAGCTCATCCATCATGCCCCAACCTCAGATCTCCGTTCAACTCTGGTCGCTGCGCGACGACACGAAAATCGATTTTGCCTCCACCATCAAGGCCGTCGCCGAGATGGGATTCCAAGGCGTCGAAACCGCCGGCTGGGGCAACTTAGACGCCGCCGCTGGCGTCGCCGCCATCAAAGCAGCGGGACTGCAGGTCTCCGGCATGCACGTCGGCATCCTCGACCTGCGCAACGAGTTCAATCGTGTCATCGACGAAGCCATCCTCTGCGACACCAAACACATCATTTGCCCCTTCTGGCCCAAGGCACACTACCGCACCGCCGCCGCCTGCCGCCAAATTGGCGAAGACCTCAACGAGATCGGTCACCGTCTCCGCCATCTCGGTTTCCATTTTCACTTTCATAACCACGACGGCGAAATCGCTCTCGTCGAAGGCCGCCGCGTATTCGACTGGATGCTCGATGCCTCCGCCCCCCAAAACCTAGGCTGCGAAGCCGATGTGTATTGGCTCAAAGTCGGCGGCAAAGACCCCGCGACCTTCATCCGTGAGCAAGGACGTCGCATCAGCCTCCTTCACCTTAAAGATGAGAAGGAGATCGGCTCCGGTCCCGTTGATTTTGCCTCCGTTTTCACGGCCGCCGAGTCCGTCGACTCGATCGAGTGGTATGTCATCGAAGTCGAACAATACAACCACGCCCCCCTCGAGTCGGTGCGGCGATCGCTCCAGCAACTCCGCGACTGGGGCAAAGCCTGATCAATTAAACTCGCCCACCCCATGCGCCCCCCGCAAACCTCTTTCAACGTCGCCGTTATCGGCGCGGGTGCGATCGGTCTCGATCACATCCGTAGCTTTCAACAACACCCCGCCGCCAACGTCGTTGCCCTCGCCGAAGTTTCTGCAACTCGCGGCCAGGAAGCCGCCGACACGTTTAATATTCCGGAACTCGTCACCGACTATAAAACCCTCCTCGCGCGCTCGGATATCGATGTCATCTCCGTTGCCCTGCCGAATTACCTCCACGCTCCCGTCGGTCTCGCCGCCCTCCGCGCCGGCAAACACGTCATGGTCGACAAACCCATGGCCACCAATGCCAAGGATGCCGCCAAACTCGTCGCCGAATCCAAACAACGTGGAGTCACCTTGATGGTCGGCCAAAATATGCGATTCAGCCCCGAGGTCCAAACCGCTCGCCACCTCATCAACCAAGGTAAACTCGGCGAGGTCTACCACGCCAAGACCGCCTGGACCCGCCGCAGTGGCATTCCCCGCATCGGCTCCTGGTTTACCCAGAAACAATTCGCCGGCGGTGGCTGCACCTACGACATCGGCGTGCATGCGCTCGACCGTGCGCTCTTCCTCATGGGCGAATTCGATGCCGCCGCGGTCTCCGGCCAAACCTACGCCCAATTCGGTCCCCGGGGCAAAGGAGGCGGCAACTGGGGACAAAGCGAAATCGATAAAAAAGCCAAGTTCGATGTCGATGATCTTTCTGTCGCCCTCATTAAATTGAAGAGCGGTCGCACCGTGCTCCTCGAAGCCTCCTGGGCCGCGCATCTGCCCGACGACGATTACTTCGGCTCCCAGGTCTTCGGCACCAACGCGAGTATCATGCTCAATCCCCTTCGCCTCCTTCGGCCCAGCAAGCAGGGGCACATCACCGAGCACATCAAAGCCACCGCTCCTTTCGCCAACGAAAACCGCATGGTCCACTTCATCGACGTGCTGTTGGGTAAAGCCGAACCCTACGTGAAACCCGCCGAATCACTCGCCGTGCAGAAAATTCTCGACGCGATCTATCAGTCCGCCGCCACCGGTCGCGAAGTTCGTATTCGATAACCAATTACTCTTTTCAATGTCATTCGAGATTCGCCCAGCCCGCCCCGCCGACGCAGCCCAAATTCATCGCTTCATCAACGAGCTCGCGGCCTACGAGAAACTCGCGCACGAGGCGGTCGCCACCGCCGAAGACCTGCGCAAACAATTGTTCCCCGCTACCGGCGCCCCCGCGGCACGATGCGTGATTGCTTGGCTCGATGATAAGCCTGTCGGCTTCGCGCTTTTCTATTACACCTTCTCCACTTTCGTGGGACGTAAAGGTATTCATCTCGAAGACCTCTTCGTCTCCCTCGAGCATCGTGGACACGGTTACGGCAAAGCCCTCTTGCTCCACCTCGCGCAAATCGCCCGCGACGAAAATTGCGGACGCTTGGAGTGGGCGGTGCTCGATTGGAACCAACCCGCCATCGACTTTTACGAGAGCCTCGGCGCCGCACGCATGACCGACTGGACCACATGCCGACTCGATCGCTCGGCCATCGATAAACTCACCGGATAGTTCCACCTCCCGCGCCGCGATATCCTTCGAGCGAAACTCGCTTCCTCCCGAAAATGCCACCGCATTTGGCGGCATGCTTGATGGTCCATTCTACTGGGTCGCTGTGTTCACCATGGGCCCGTTCACCGAAAACCCTGCCGGGGTCCGCCCCCTCGACGCTTGGCCGGGTGGTCAGCTCCTCCAAAAAATCGCGCCCCAAAACGGATTAGCTGAAACCGCGTTCTTCGGGCCCGTCTCTCCCGGAATTTTCCATCTGCGATGGTTCACTCCGTCGGTGGAAATCGATCTGGGCGGACACGCCACCTTAGCCGCCGCTCACGTTTTATTCCCTGAACGAGGCTTCGAAAAGAATACGATTACTTTTTAGACCCTATCCGGTGACCTCGTGGTGTCGCGCGCTGCCGAAAAACGAATTGCACTCGATTTCCCGAGCCGCCCGGCCACTCCAGTCCCGTCCCGCCCGCTCAAATCCCCACCGGACGACTCGGCCCCCTCGGTTTGACGTGAGACGATATCGTTTGGATTGGCCGCTCTCGAGATTGGCTGGGCGTGCTGAAAAACGCCGCCACCCTCGCCAAAATCACCCCCGACTTCGCAGCCCTCAGCGCGTTAAAACGGCCGCCGTCATCATCAGCGCTTCCGGCCCGGAATCTGATTTCGTCTCCCGTTTTTTTCGCTCCCGGTTTCGGTGTGCGCGAAGACCCTGTCACCGGCTCAGCGCACTGCGCCCCCATTTCCGATGGGACTCACCACTCACAAAAAAATCCCCTCCCCCCGCCGGGCAACGCCCGGGCCGCGGCGGCCGCCTTTCGGGCGAACAACGCGGCGAAAGCGTTTCAATCGCCGGTCACGCCACGTGCTATATCCCGTGCTGAATCGTGTCAGCGGGATTGATCTCGAAGCCTATAAAGACTCGTTGCTCGAGCGTTTTGGGCACCCGAATATTAAGGATAACCTCGCTCGTATCTGTCTGGGTAGCTCCTCGAAGCTGCCTAAGTTTCTGATTCCGACGATTACCAAAAACCTTAAACGCGGAGGGAGTATCGAATCCGCGACTCTCGTGATCGCGGCATGGTGTTACTACTCCGACAAGGGGTGCGTAAGGACGGAAGAAAGCTTGAAATCGTCGATGAGATGAAAGGGGAACTCCCTTTCCTCAAATTGAAGTCGGTCTCTCGTGCGCTCGGAGACAACGAGGTATTTACGGAGAAATACACTCAGATGGTCGATGCGCACTATGATTTTGCCAAGACGAGCAAGTCCGATTCGGAGCCCCTCCTATCCATGCCCCCGAAAGCCAAAGCTGCTTCGAAAGACAAATTCCAAGAATCCCGGATCTCGGATGCTGCCTGCGCAATCCCCAGGCCAAGGACGCGCCGAAATACAAGGACTCAATCCTCCTTCTTATCTTCACCAAGCGCCTCTACGAGGTCTGACCGAATCGCCACCGAATTCGGCTCGCGCACGAAGGTCTTGCGGCTAGCCGCGATGGATTGGCAGAAAACCAAAGTGAAGAATGGGAGGAAAGCAGGCGACAAAGTGAGTCCTTGATTCTCAGCAATTGAAGCCGGTGGTTTGACAATTCAAGCCCCGCACAAACCTTAGGCAGTTGGCCTTTTGGCTAACCGGTTTTGGTCCGCCTGCCTTCAGGCGCAATTCAGGTTTAATTTGGAGGGAGTGTCCGTGAAAGTCGTGTTTTTATGAAAGTAACCCGTAATCAGATTGTTGCTCGAGGACTCGCTTGTCGGTGCCCCAATTGTGGAGGCCGCACCCTCTTTCGAGCGGATAAACGCTTCTGCGTAAATCGGGATTGTTCGCAGTGTGGCATGCCTATTGAGCGGGAGCGGGACGAAGGTGGTTATCTCTGGGCGTTGGCGCTCAACTATGGGGTCACCGTGGTGTTGTATCTGTTACCCGTGTTGTTGCTAAACGTCTTTGGGGTTATTTCGGGATTGGTCGCAAGTATTGCTGCGGGGATAGGGGCGATCGTGGTGCCGATCCTATTGTATCGACCGTCCCGAAGTTGGTGGCTGATGAACTACTACTATTTTTTGCCGCATCATTTGCCGGCGAATCAACGGGAGTTAGCCCCAGGCGAGGACGCCAATACCTAGGTTCGACTGGAAAGAGCGGGTGACGCCCCTTTCGATGAGTGACCTAGACCTTCACTCGATTCCGCTGGATCCCGAAAGGCTGATGAATAAGGCATCTCTCCACTCATTGTTGCCCTACAAGAATGCGCCATTAATTGCCCCCCCGTGCTCCTAGCATTCGGGGCGAATTCAAACCATATCTGCGTAAACTTTAATCTGGACGGCACAACTCCCCGTAGCTTGCTGCGGGGATGGATGCCGCCCGCTGTTATCGGGGCGAAGCCCGTTCAGTGATACCCCGGAGCTTGTTCCGGGGAGAGTTCATCTGGCCACGTTCTACCAAAGGGAATCTTTTCGTCTGAAAAATCGGCGACCACGAGTTGCACCCCATGTCATGTCGCGCAACATCCGGCATGACTCCCCGACTGACCACGATTCTAGGCCCCCTCGCCGCTGTCGCCATCGCTCTCTCATCCGCCTCTGGCCAGTCCGGTGGCGGCGCTCCGGGTAGTGGACTCGCCAACAGTTTTTCGTTTACGATCGATTCCGCCGGCTCCTCCGATTTCGAGTCGTTCAACGGCGACGCGTCGGTCACCACTTGGGCCGCCAGCGTCAGCCACTCATTCGCCCACGGCAAGCAAGGCGACCGGGTGTTTCTTGGGGCAGAAACAAAACGGCACGACATATCCGCATCGGCTGGAGTCCCCCTTCCCGACACCCTCGAATCTTGGGCCATCACCGCCGCTTACCTCAAACCCATCAGCCGGGAATGGAGTGTCTTTGTCTCCACGAAACCCGGTGTCTACCACGACGGCTCTAAGGTCAGCAGTGATGCCATCAACGTCCCGATCTCCGTCTTCGCCCGCTACTCGACTCAACCCGAACTCGCTTGGACCTTCGGTATCATGGGCGACTTCTTCAACCAAAACCCAGTCATTCCGGTTGTCGGTGTCGATTGGCGATTCGCTCCTGGATGGCGCTTCAACGTGGGCTTCCCGTGGGTCGGCCTTGGCTACGAACTGGGAGCCAATTGGGAAATTCGCGGAGGAGTCCAGATCCAAGGTGGCGGCTACTGGGTCGAACAACGCGTCGCTCCCGGCGTTCGTGGCACCATCATCGACTACCGTGAAATCCGGGTAGCGATCGATCTCGTGCACCAACTCTCGCCTGCCTTGGAACTACAATTTTCTGCCGGAGCCAATGTAGATCGCAATTTCGATTACTTCGATAGTAACTTCGAACTGAAGGGCGAATCCGCCGGCTTCTTCTCCGTCAGCGTCCGAGGGAAATTCTAAGTCAGCAAACTTGATTCCTTGGCACACCGGGTCTCTCTGCGCCTAAGCTAGATTGTTCTCGAGTACCCAGCGGACCAGGCTCGCGACTTCCCGCACCCCGAGTTTTTCCATGATATTCGCGCGGTGTTTTTCCACCGTGCGCGTGCTCAAGTCCAAATCGGAAGCCACTTCTTTCGAAGAGCGACCCGCCGCCACGAGCCGAGCGACTTCAAGTTCGCGGACCGATAATACGGACGGCGGTTCCGTGCTCGCCGGAGGCAAAGACGACGCACTCGCCGGTTTAGCTTCCGCTTGCACATTCGACGCAAAAAACATGCCTCCAGCCATGACCGTGTCGATCGCCTGCAGCACATAGGCCAACGGTGCCGTCTTATCGACAAACCCTGCTACGCCCAAATTCATCAGCTGCGAAGGCAACTTCGGTTCCGCAAACCCGGTCAGCACCATCGTCCTCACATCTGGATGCACTTGCCGCAATTCGCGCACGATTTCGAGCCCATGCTTACCCGGCAGATGCAGGTCGACCAAAAGCAAATCAGGCGGGTTATCTAAACAGGCCTGCAAGCCGGTGATACCATCTGAATAGTCGGCTACATTGTTCCACCCCTTCCTTTTAACCAACGCTCGACGCAGAAGCTGCCGAAATACGGTTTCATCCTCGATGAGGATAACGCTGGGGGATTCTTCGGTGGGGGAGTCGGTAGAAGCCATAACTGAGACCGTGAGAGTGAGAGCACATATCGGGCCGTCGCAAGCGCCATATACGCACTTCTACCCACTAAACCACGACCTGCATCGCATTAGTAGCGGATAAACTATAACTGTGCTGTTCGGACTATCCCCACACTGCTGCTCCCCCTCCTGGGCAGTTAATCCGTAGTCTTACGCTCACATGAATGCCATTTCCCCCTGGGCCCCCATCGCCTACGCTCTACCATCGTCTGGCCGATGCCGTTCAGGTGCTAATCGAAAACGGCACCCTTCGTCCCGGTCACCGCGTTCCTTCTGTGCGCCGTATGTCGCTGCAACGTGAGGTAAGTGTCTCAACTGTCGTGCAAGCCTACACGGTGCTGGAAAACCGTGGTTTAATCGAAGCCCGCCCTCAATCCGGTTACTACGTTCGTGCCCAAGCCGGCCTCCGCGCGCCCAAGCCGCAGGTCGCTCGCCCCATGGCCCAACCGTCCGCTGTCGGGGTATCCGATCTCGCGGCCGACTTTATGGCCTACTCAACCGATCCCGACTACGTCCCTTTCGGCGCCACCTGCCCTCACTATTCTCTATTCCCGAACAAGAAACTCGCCCGGATACTCGGCGCCGTCGGTCGCGACGATCCCGCCATGCTGGGCCGCTACGCCATGAATTGGTCGTATCCTCCGCTCGCACGCGAAATCGCCCGACGCTACCTTCAAACCGACACCCCGCTTCCGCACGATGAGATCGTTATCACCATTGGCTGCACCGAGGCACTCAACCTCTCCCTGCGGGCCATCACAAAACCTGGCGATACCATCGCCATCGAATCCCCCGCCTACTTTGGCGTGTGACAGGTCATCAGCGCGCTGGGTTTAAATGTGATCGAAATCCCGACCGACCCTCGCAACGGCATCAATCTACCCGACCTGCGAGAGGCCTGCGAAAACTGCGAAATTGCTGCCCTCGTGGTGACACCCGCATTCCAAAACCCCCTCGGCTCGTGTATGCCCGACGCCCGCAAAGCCGAGCGCTACCGCCTCCTCCAGGAATTTAATCTTCCAGCTATCGAAGACGACGTTTACGGCGATCTCCATTGGGTCGAACGTCGCCCCAAGCCCCTCAAAGCCTGGGATACCGATGGCCGAATTTTACTCTGTAGCTCGTTTGGTAATACCCTCGCACCCTCGCTCCGCATCGGCTGGTGCGTGCCAGGCCGATACTTGGAGAGAGTCCGCCGGCTTAAACTCACCAACACCCTCGGCACCCCGATCGTGCTCCAAAAAACCGTCTCTAATTTTCTCCGTAATGGAGGCTACGACCACCATTTGCGATCGATTCGGCGCGCCTATCGTGAACAGGTGCAGCGCTTTTCAACCGCGATCGTTCAACACTTCCCGCTCGGAACCAGAATAAGTCGGCCGCGTGGCGGATTCGTCCTTTGGCTAGAACTCCCCCCCCAACGTCGATTCCGTCGAGCTCTACCAGGACGCGCTTAAGGCCAAAATCAATATCGCTCCAGGTCTTCTTTTTAGTTCCCGGCCGCACTATCGACAATGCCTGCGGATCAACTGCGGCATCCCTTGGGATCAGCCCATCGCGAACGCTCTTGAGATTCTCGGGCAATGGGCCAGCCATCAGCCTCAAAGCTGAAGACCCGTTCAGCTAAGGAGTTCACCCCGGGAGCAACGACAGACTAAACCCTATTGCCAAAAACGGTCTAGACTCATTAAGCTCCGAAAGCTGTCTTACTCCCCGTCAATATCTCGCCTTAGCAAACTCTCCCGGCCTGTCCGCGA
>Ga0222651_1000316_pt1 | contig 33888 bp, 25 predicted proteins | sample AntAcemetagen369_FD_179855 | JGI IMG/M metagenome (GOLD analysis project Ga0222651, IMG submission 179855) | Saline water microbial communities from Ace Lake, Antarctica - #369 | ecosystem: Environmental > Aquatic > Non-marine Saline and Alkaline > Saline | place: Antarctica: Ace Lake...
AGGCAGGCCATGAGTTGCTTTGCTTCAAGGCAGGCTTGACCAAAAACGAACCAAAAAATCAAGGCTGTCAAATCTTAGTTCAAATGATGGATTATTGTTCAAAGAATAAAGCTCTTTTACGCTGCCATCATTTGTTTTTTGAATCAGGATTCCGGGTTTAACCATTATTTCCTAGCAATTAGCTTTTTCTATTGGCAATAGCTGAAAGGATAAACCCTACCAAGAAGATGACGACAGTACCAAACACAATGGTAAGGTTGGCGTGAAAGGTACTTCTAAACCTCATGCCTTCTTCTAAAATTACTGGTGATAAACTCATCCATCCTATGACCAATACCCCAAGAACAACACCAATGGCTGCATATTTTTGCTTGATGTTTTTACCAATGAAACCAAGCAAAAACAAACCCAGAATACCGCCACTAAATATAGCCGACAATGCCCACCAAGCTTCCAAAGCACTTTTGACTCCATTGAATGCGATCGCTACAACAATGGCCAATACACCCATAACAAATGAAGAGAAAAGCAACACCCTCATTTCTCCTTTCCCACTTATATCAGGGGAAATGTACTTCTTATAATGATCTGTAAGTATAATAGTGGCCGAACTATTAATACTAGTGGAGATCGTACTCATGCCTGCAGCAAAAATGGAAGCAATAAGCAATCCCGTCATCCCCACAGGTAAACCACTGACGATAAAATAAGGGAAAACCTTGTCTGCCTGATCCGCACCACGAAATGCTTCTGGCAACAATTCAGGCATGGCCTGGTAATAAGCAAAAAGTGCTGTACCAATAAAGAAAAACAGAAGTGACACAGGAACATAAAGAAGACTACCTAATAAGGTAGATTTAACTGCTTCTTTATCTGATTTGGCACTAAGATAACGTTGTACATAGTTTTGATCCACCCCGAAATTCTGTAGGTTAATAAAAAGTCCATATATCAATATCACCCAAAAAGTACCCTCAGATAAGCTGAAGCCAAAACTACCTAAGCTAAACTTATTATGCTCAGCTCCTATGGTAAATACCTGCCCGGGCCCTTCAGGCATGGAAAACATAATGATCAATAAACAGGCTAGTGCACCTGTAATGAGGACTATCCCTTGTATGGCATCTGTCCAGATAACGGCCTCAAAACCACCCATAATAGAATAAATAAGTACACTTACCCCTGTAATTATAATTATAACAGGAATGCTCCACCCAAACATGATATTCATTGGCAAAGCCAATAAATACATAATGGCTCCCATTCTTGCCAATTGTGTTAGCAAGTAACAAATGGAGGCATAGGTCCTAGCCCATGGGCCAAATTTAGTTTCCAAGTAATAGTAGGCTGACGGGTTTTTTATTCCTCTATACAGGGGGACAAAAAATTTGACCGCTAAAACTGCCGCAATTGGTATGGACAAGCTAAATACAAATCCGCTCCAATTGGACAAATAGGCATTTCCAGGCAGTGCTAAAAAACTGATACTACTTACAAAAGTAGCAAAAATGGACATCCCTATGGCCCAAGAAGGCAATCGTCCCCCTCCTGTAATATAGTCGTTTGCCGAACGCTTTTTAAAGTAAAAGGAGGCTCCAAAAAGGATAATGGCCAACATATATGACAAAAATACAACTAGATCAATAAGGGGTAAATCCATTCTTCTTTACTTTTTTAAATGATTATTTCAGGCTTTAACACTGATTATGCCATAGGATTTGCACTGCGTGGTGAATTCATTAGACAATCAGCACAGCTGGAGGCAAATACCTCACAACAATTGATTGGTTCTAATATGTTTTTATCACAAATGTTAAATCACTATGGCATATTTGGGTTATACGTATTGTTGATAGGCAGCAAGCCCAATCAGTTTTTTTCTAATTATTTCAATTTCGTCCTTTTCAAAGGCTGATAGTGGCGTAGCTAAATAGCCAGTACCTATACCCAGGATAAACATAGAAGCTTTCAATCCTTTAAGAAAACTTGATCCATAAGAACCCATAGCATAGATTTCATCAGCAATCTCCATTACCATTTCTTGAAGCCTGGACACTTCCTTTAAGTCACCTTTATCAGCAGCATTGTATAGGTCCACAAAAAGTTTAGGGAATATATTGGCACCTCCACTTACGCCACCATTTCCACCCATCAGAACTGTTGAAGCCATCATTTCTTCAGGCCCAACAAGTAAAGTGAAATCAGGTCTATTCCTGAAAGCATAAATCATGGCATTGAAAAACACGGCTTGTCCTGAACTGTCTTTAAGCCCATAAACATTTGGGTGTTTTGACAATTCCAAAACAGCTTTCTGTGTCATCATTGTTTTCGTATGCGAAGGCATGTTGTACAAATACAATGGAAGGGTCAGGTTATCCGCAAGCCTGTTGAAATAGGTGATCAATTCACTTTCTCCCAACCCATAATAATAGGGTGGTGCTGCCACTACTGCTGTAGCACCAGCTTCTTTTGACAAGCGACTTAAAGCCAAGCTTTCCTCAAGAGAAGTATCCGTAATACCTACCAACACAGGCACTCTGCCATTGACCTTTTCACAAGACAATGTTATAAGCTCCCTCCTTAATTTGTAGGAAATATTGGTACATTCACCGGTAGTACCAAGAATAAAAATACCATGGACACCTCCAGCTATCAGGTGCTCTATTAGTTGGATTGTTCCTTCTTTGTCTAAATGATCATCGTCCAACAAAAGCGTGGCCATAGGAGGTATTATACCTTTTAATGGTTCTTTTTTTAAATCTCTGTGCATTTCTTATTCGTATAAATAGGCATAAAAAACACCTACAATATTCTGGTTATAATTGTCTTTATTAAATTTTACTTGGATCTACCACTACATACTTAACCGTTTTTCTGTCATACGTATAGGTCATATGAACCATTCCATCCTTACTTTGGATGATGGCAGGATAGCTATATCCTGATTCATTGGGCTCGTTTTCAAGGGTCATAAATGGTTTCCAATTTTTCCCATCATCAGAAATCGCCAAATTCAGAATGTTTCTCCCTTTAGGTTCCTCCCCTTCTTTGGTGCTATGGTTATAAATCAATAGTTGTCTGCCATCTGCCAAAGTCACGGCATCAGTACCTGAGTTGGGATTGGGAAGTGAAGTAGCCGTCATAGGTGACCAGGTTTGACCATTGTCTGTAGACCAACTTTCTGAAATCACATCTTGTCGGGTACGGCATAAAATCTGAAGCGAACCATCTTTATGGAACAAAATGCTAGGCTGAATCGCATCAAACTCAACTCCGTCATTGATAGGTCCTACAACCTCCCAAGTCTTTCCATTGTCTTTGCTGATTTCAAAATGAACCATCCAAAAGGTATCGTCATCTTTTTTCCTTTCTGTACTTGTAGGAGCGATTATAGTCCCATCCTCAAGTTGAACAGCCTTGTTTTTTACTGGACCCAAAAGGGCGCCAATGGCTGGGTCTTCTCCAAGCTTTTTAGGCTCAGACCAAGTTTTGCCATCATCATCCGAAGTGATCAACATCCCCCACCACTCTCTAGGATCTGGACCTACTTTATAAAAAAGCATTAAAGGACCTTCTTTGGGTTGAAACAGCACTGGATTCCAGGCAGGATACCTCAATTTATCATTCTGAACACCATTTGCTACTTCTACAGGTCTTGTCCATTTTCCATTTTCCAAATGAGTTACCCTTATCCCTACATCAGGGTTTTTTTCATGCGTTCCTGAAAAGAAAGCGGCAACTATTCCTGAGGGAGTTTCCACCAAAGTGGAAGCGTGAACCTGAGGTGTAGGTCGATCGTCCAATGGGTAGATAAGTTCGGCATGTACGAGTGCTCCTTCTCCTACTTTTTGTTTTTCCGGTAAGTGATATTTCCCTGTAATATCATTGGGTGCCAATTGAACATTCTCCTGGGCTTCAGCTTTTTTCTCATTGCCTCCTCCACAGGAGTTCAGCATCAATCCAGCGGTTATTGCTAGTACTGTAAGTATTGTTTTTCTCATTTTACAGGCCACAAAGTGACGTTTTAATTCCTAATTCATTCATCGCGGCCGCCTTGGCATAGCAAGCTTCAAGTGCACTGTCCTTATCTGTTGCATAAACAACATGAATATGATTTGCCTTGTGCCTTGCCATCATTTGATCGCGATTTACTCCGTCTAAAACGCCATGCATTATCGGCCATTGAGGGGTTGTCATGTCCCACCTTCTCTGTGTTTCTTCAGCAGGCAACTCTACCACTTTACCTGTCCCCAGGTCGCAATGCAATTGGTCATCCATCACAAAAACCCGACTCCAAACGATATGTCCTGGTTTGCTTACTCCTTTTAAACTCCCACCGCCTAATGGAAAATACATTGGTGGTTGTCTATCACTGCTTGCTCCTTTATATCCACCAGTAAAATGCGATGGAGGTGCGGCGCCTGAAATCAGGAATACCCATACAAATTCTTCCTTCCCATTGACCGTGAAGTTTTCTCCATACCTTAAATCATGAAGGGTATTGTCTCCAACCAATCCTAATTTATCCCAAAGCTTGTAAGTAATCAGACTGTCTAGCCCGGCACATTCATCTACTTCATTGAAATGAGGTAGTGCTTTACCTGCGACAATTTCAACTCCTTGCTCATCAAGCACCGGAGGTCTTTCTGTATTGTTTAGCAAGCCTTCTACAAGATCACTGGCTGGGGTTAGTTCATTTAGCCCTTGCTGGTACTGAATACCGATGGTGTCACAACCAAACTTATTGGCTAACCTTAGTGCAGCCACATACATTTTGCATTGCTCAAGAGTTTGTTCCCTTGTAAGTTCGGTTTCAGGTTTGGTACCCCAGTTAAAGGTCAATCCTTTATCTAACAACCATTGCAATACTTCTTCTGCTTCTTCTGAGGAAACATTCCTCATGGCTGCATATAAGGTGGATTGACTTAGTCTTTCTTTAAACAGACCAGTTTTGTGCAATAAGTGATCAGGAATAATGGCATTAAACATGCCCATACAACCTTCATCAAAAACGCCCATTATGGCTTTATTTTTCCTGAATTCCTTGGCGAATGTGCTTCCGGTCTCCAAGGCTTTGGCCGGAATACTACTTGATTCAAAAGCCTTTACATGGCTTAGATCATGCGTGATTTTCCCTGATTCCAACCACTCTTTGAAGCCATTTAAAAAGAAACTATCCTTGAAATCCTTGCTCCAAATCGTAGAATAAGGTACACCAGCTTTTGTTAAAGAGCCATTGAGGTTAAGCATTCCTACCAGGCCAGGCCATTGTCCACTCCAATTGGCAATGGTTAAAATAGGCCCTTTATGCGTGGTCAATCCTGCCAATACATGATGCGAGAACTGCCACACACTTTCAGCAACGATTAATGGCTTCTCTGGATCTAAATCTCTGAATACATCCATCCCCATTTTCTGGGAATCAATAAAACCATGTCCTTTCTCCTCATCATATTTATGGGCCCTGATGACGTTAATTCCCAAGTCATCAAAAACTCCCTGGAGGCTGTCTTCCATCTCTTTTTGTGCCTGCCAGCAGGTTTGATTGGCTGGAAGTCTTAAATCGCCACTGGCAATCAAGTATATTTCTTTGCTCATGATCAGTCAGTATTTTATTTTTAGTTATTTGGTTCTATTATATTTCAATAAATTAAACTAACTATTGGGAGTATTACTCGAATTTCCTATAATCAGGCCTATATTACTCAAAAAAAAACAGGATCGATAAACATTTTATTTAATCGGGTTTTCGTACCAAATTACGCCTAATCCTTTCTTCGATCCATCAGCCGCAGTCTCCTCTGAGGTGATCACATCCAAATCTCCATCCCCATCTAAATCCTTTAAAAGTAAGAAGTCATATTTTACGCCTTCCTTACCACTAATATCCATAAAATAGGAGGAATCCGATTGAAAACTCATCATCGCAATCACACCCGATCTATCCAATGCTTCTTCAAAAGAAGCCACTAAATCCAGTTCTCCATCCTTGTTAATATCGGCTATTTTGACAGATTTACCCCGCCTTCCACCAATCTTGGGGTAGCTGATTTTTCGATTTTCCCAGACTTTATCATTTTTTATAAAATGCACCCAGCCTTGGTATAAATCAGGAACAATAAATTCAATTCCATTACTGCTATTGGAATTTTCAAAGTGATCCATAAACATGGGCTCTCCTTCATGAACACCTATAAAGTGATTGGTCCATTCCATTGCTAATGCATCATGTCCTGGATTCTCAAGCCACCTTAAACCACGCAATGCACCTTTTCTATCCGTAATCACGATATCCGGTTTATTGTCATCGTTCATATCCATAAGCGCGATGCTCATAATCCATCCAGCAGAAGAGAGCTTATGGAATTTCCAATCTTCCATTTTCATGGGTTCTTCCGGTATTTCCAACCAGCCTAAAACTCCATTTGGTGTCTTTGAACCAATGATCAAATCCAATCCATTTTTTCCATCTACATCAAAGGGCCTCCCAAACATCCACTTCGTTTTGCCAATGGTTATCGGAACATCTTTCGACTCCCAATTTTCAGAAAGCAAGTAATCTTGTGCATCAGCTGGTGCCCAATGCACAGTCACACGTTGATGACTTCCCTCAGAGAAAGTGATTAAATCCAAAAACCCGTCGGCATTTAGATCAGCAACGAAGGCATCTTCCACATCAGGGGATGGTAATTCTATAAAAGGCCATTTCTCTTTGGGGTTTAAGGGTTGAATGTAAATCCGGGAAACGCCACCCTCTTCCCACCCAACGATCAGGTCAACTCGCCCGTCCTTATTGACATCGGCAAATTTGGTCCCATCGGCTCCCAAGGAGGTATTGTCAATAGTATGCCTTTGCCATGCCAAGGCAGGGTCTGACTTAAAATTAACTTGACCCAAAACATTATTTATCCTAAAAAAAGTGATGAATAATGTCCCAAGCAAAAACCATTTAAAAGCTCCCATCAATCTTTTTTCTTACTAACAATTTCCCTATGGTTAAAAACTTCCACCATCTGTTCATCGAAGGCATTGTTCAATATATCCTCTTCCTTAAAATGTGTCAATAAAATCTCCTGCTCTCCGGTTCGGTTGCGGTCGTATGTGATATAAATCGTACCATCTGATGTTTGTTGGCCGTCGGGATAAGAAACGCCTAACCTTTGATCCAGCAAAAGTCCTCTTGACCAGGATTCTCCATCATCCTGGGAAAGAAAAGCCATTAAATGACTTCTGCCCGTCTTGATGATTATAGGGCCATGTTTCACCAAAAGTAAATTCCCAGATTGTAAACGGCGAATAAAAAACCTAGCACTTGGATGTGCTATTGGTGATTGCTTCAGAGCAGACCATGTCTTCCCTGCATCACTAGAATAACTTTCTCCAATACCATAAGAGGTTCTTAACAATGCCCATATTTTACCATCGTTTTTTTCTATAAAGTGATGCTCATCATAGGACCTAAACTCTTTTGGCACATGTACGCCACCTCTTACATTCCAGGTTTTGCCTTGGTCATATGAAACCACCATTCTTGCACTGTTATCGGTTTCCCGCCAAGTCGAGGCAGGCAATACCCAACCCCCATTGTTTAGTACAAACGGTTTACACATCATAACACCATCGGTCAACCTTCTCGGAGCAGACCATGTCGTAGATCCATTTCCAGATTTCTCACCTGTAATGGCCCATACTCCCCCTATCTTTGCATCTTTATCTACCGCTTGTGCCCAAAACACCCATACCCTGCCAGATGGATCTACCCAAACTTCAGGATCAAATGCCCTAACAAGCCCTCCACCATCTGGATCTATTGCCAATGTCTCCTTCCAAGTCTCCCCATTATCTGCACTAAAGGAAAGGACTACATAGTTGTTTTCATCTTCACTCGGACTGATGCCTGCATACCACACCGCCCAAAACTCACCTTCATCCTCATTAATGGCCAAGCTAGGAATACCTGAAAATTTTCGATTTTCTAACGTATGCCTGGGTTCAAACTCTGAAAGCTGAAGAACTTTTGGGGGATTCAAAAATGAGCTATTTACCTGGCTGTACACGGATTGTGTAAGCAAAGAAATAAGCATAAAAAGAAGATAAGTGATTGCTTTTTGTTTCATTAATATCTGTTTTGGTTGGAATATCTATTGTTATTCCTGAAAATTACCACAAGTAATTACCCTTTAAAAGAAAATTCACTAAAATTTCATTTTTCAAGAAAGAAAGACTTTCTCTGAGGGATAATTTTTATATATTGAATCTTTAATGTAGACAAACTCCATATAATAAATGAACCCATTAAAATTAGACCGAAGAAAATTTATCAAAGGAAGTACAGCTATGGCCACTTTGGCTAGTGTAGGAATGCCATCAATGGCCTTTTCTTCTAAAGATAAAAAATATAAAGTAGGATTGATTGGTACAGGATGGTACGGGAAAAGTGATCTTTTCAGGCTTATACAGGTAGCTGATGTAGAAGTTATAGGTATAGCTGACCCAGACGCCCATTTGATGGATGAGGCAGGTGAACTGATAAGCCAAAGGCAAAAGTCTGGCAAAGTTCCTAAAAAGTACAAGCACTACCGCCAAATGCTGGATGAAAATAAGCTTGACATTGTATTGGTAGGAAGTCCTGATCATTGGCATGCCCTTCAGGCGATCGATGCAATCCATTCTGGAGCAAATGTATACCTGCAAAAACCGATCAGTGTGGATGTCATGGAAGGTGAAGCTATTTTAGCCGCTGCAAGAAAGCACAATAAGGTCGTACAGATAGGAACTCAGAGAAGGAGTACTCCGCATCTGGTTGATGCCAAAAATAACATTATTGACAAAGGTTTATTGGGCAAAATATCTCATGTAGAGATGTGCTGCTTTTACCATATGAGGGCCAACGGCAGTCCGGAAATCCAGCCAGTACCAGACTTTTTTGACTATGATCTGTGGGTGGGGCCTGGTCCCATGAGGCCTTTTGATGGCCTTCCTCATAGAAGGTGGTGGCGCACCATGATGGAATACAGCAATGGCATCACGGGTGACATGTGCGTACACATGTTTGATGCAGTCCGATGGACCTTGGGATTGGGCTGGCCTAAAAGTGTATTCGCTACCGGTGGGATATACGTTCAAAAGGGTGGTAAATCTACCATTGCAGATACCCAAACTGCCACTTTCCATTACGATGACTTGGATTGTGTCTGGAACCATCGCTCTTGGGGAACACCTCAAGATCCGGAATATCCCTGGGCCTATAAAATTTATGGTGACAAAGGCACCTTAAAGGCTTCTGTGATGAAATATGAGTTTATTCCGCAAGGGAAAGGCGAAGCAATAACAGGGGATGTGGTTTTTGAAAGAGAAAAGTATCCTGAAGACCTTACAGAAAAAGACATTGAACTGCAGGCTGCACCGGCCACAAGGGCGCACATGAAGAACTTTATTCAAGCCATAGAAAAAGGTGGAAGGCCTGTAGCTGATATTGAAGAAGGGCATATTTCTACCGCCAGCTGTATCATGGCCAATATGTCTATGAAATTAGGAAGGCCATTGGCTTATGATCCTGAGAAGCGAATCATTATCAATGACGAAGAAGCTACCAGGCTTTTGACCAGACCCTATCGAGCTCCTTTTATTCACCCAGATCCAAACGAGGTATGAGCAATCACCGATTCTTTACCTTTTGGATAAAATTAACCAGTGCTTTGGTGGCCTTGGTTTTTTTGTTTTCCATTTCCCCATCCTTTGGGCAAACCAAAGTTAAAATTAAGGGGGAGAAATTCTATATCAATGGTAAACCTACCTATTCAGGGCAAAAATGGAAAGGCCGGAAAATCGAAGGCCTGCTAATGAACGCCCGATTGGTGCAGGGAATTTTTGATGACCTTAATGCTGAAACTTCAGACCGGTGGAAGTATCCCGATACAGGCAAATGGGATACAGACAGAAACACTTCTGAATTTGTGGAAAACATGGTCGATTGGAAAGCCCATGGCCTGCTTTCTTTCACCATCAACCTTCAGGGCGGAAGCCCGGAAGGATACAGTAAAAATCAACCATGGCACAATTCTGCTTTCATCGCTAAAGGTGAGCTGAGACCCGCCTACATGAATCGATTGAAGAAAATCCTTGATGAGGCAGATAGGTTGGAGATGGTTCCAATTTTAGGTTTGTTTTATTTCGGACAGGACCATAGACTTGAAGACGAGGTAGCAGTAATTCAAGCTGTGGATCTTGCTATCAATTGGCTTCATGATCACAGCTATAAAAACGTGATCATAGAAATCAACAATGAATGTAATGTGAGGTATACCCATAAGATTCTCCAACCAGAAAGGGTTCATGAATTGATTTTAAGAGCTAAATCCATAGAAAGGGATGGGTACAGGTATTATGTCAGCACCAGTTATGGTGGTCGGTTTATCCCCCTACCCAATGTAGTGCAGGTAGCTGATTTCATCTTATTGCATGGAAACGGTGTATCCGAGCCAGAAAAAATCGGGGAAATGGTGGCAAAAACCAAAGAAGTGAAGGGCTACCATAAAATGCCTATCCTCTTTAATGAGGACGATCATTTTGATTTTGACAAAGACTTCAATAACCTGATCGCCTCAGTTTCTGCTTACGCATCCTGGGGGTATTTTGATTTCCGTAAAAAGGGAGAAGTTTTTGAAGAGGGCTACCAGAGTGTTCCTGTAGATTGGTCCATTTCTTCGGAAAGAAAAAAAGGCTTTTTCAATTTACTGCAAGAAATTACTGGGTATTGATTCGGAGAAATGCAATGGGCTAGCGTCAATGATTAGAAAATATCCATATCGGTGATAGTAGTTTTCCTTTAGGGCATAAAGTATTAGATTTTATCGGCCTTCAAAGGTTATGGTTTTTTTTGCAACAACACTGACAAAATCCCTATCCAAGTTTGCTACTTAACGTTACTTTCCCGCGTCTTCGAATTCAAGTTTAACACTTATTGAGACTAAAATTAGATATTGATCAACCCATAAAAAAAAACTCCGCCTTTTTAATAAATGGGCGGAGTTTTATATTATTTATTTGAAGTTTTAAGTCAAATTTTGAATCCTTCTCTGTGATTCCTGCCTACAAATTGGTTGGCTTCTTCGAAGTTGGTGATTCTCATGTTTTCACCATCCCACAATAGTTTCTTTCTACCGAAGAATTCAGCCTTACCAGCACCATTTTCCTTGCGGAGCATGTAACTTCTGGTGGCAAGATTACCCATTAAAACAGTTTCGGTCATCGGACCTGCATAGTCAAAAGAGGAAGTTAGGGCCTTGTGTTCAGCGCTATTGAAACCTGCTTTACAAGCATCTACCCATTTGCGTTGGTGACCATATTCTGGTTCATCTGATTTTTCTACTTCAGGGCCGAAATCAGTCGTTCCATCATTTAGGTACAATTTAGGCATCAATGGAGAGCTATCATTAATATTGGTAGAAATGATTCCTTTTTCTCCGATAATCAAAACGCCATTGGCACTGTCTCTTCCTCCTATATCACTGTCGGCAGGAATAATATCCGGATGAGAAGGTTTGATTCCTCCATCACTCCATGTCATTTCTATAGGAGACCTACTTTTAGTAGTCGCATCGAAATGAAGGGTAATAAATGAAGCTGGCGGACAACTTTTTGGGTAATAATCCGCAGTCCACATATCTGTATAAATCGAAGCCACACTACATTCAGCATCCGTAGGGTATTTCAATCCTAGTGTTCTGAAAGGTATATCGATCAAGTGACATCCTACATCTCCCAAAGCTCCTGTTCCATAATCCCACCAGCCTCTCCAATTGAATGGATGAAGATTAGGGGTAAATGGAATATAATCTGCAGGACCTAACCATAAGTCCCAGTTTAAATCATCTGGTTTTTTGGACGGTTCTGGTTTAGGGAATGGAATTCCCTGAGGCCAAACAGGTCTATTGGTCCAAACTTGTACCTTAGACACCTTACCGATTTTATCACTATCTATCCAACCTTGTACCATATTCAACAGTGGATTGGAACCTCCCTGGTTACCCATTTGGGTTACGATCTTCTTATCCCTTGCCATTTGCGTAAGCAATCTGGCTTCCTGAATATTGTGTGTCATGGGCTTTTGTACATATACATGTACACCTCTATGCATGGCATAAGAAGCAGCTGGACCATGGACATGATCAGGTGTAGAAATGGTGACCGCGTCAATATCCTTTTCTTTGTCGAGCATTTCTCTAAAATCCGCATAAAGCTTGGCTTTAGGGAAATTTTCTACCGAGCGTTTTGCTGATCCGTTGAAATCCACATCGCACAATGCAATTATCCGCTCTCTACCGTTTACGGATGCATTTTTAATATCACTGGCACCTTTTCCTCCAGCGCCAATGGCTGCTATATTCAGCTGATCACTGGGAGCAGTGAATCCTACGCCACCCAAAACATGTCTGGGTACGAATACAATAGAGGAGGCTATCGCAGCATTCTTTATAAAAGAACGTCTGGAATTTTCCTGATTTTCATTTTTTGGTGATTTCATGGTCATCTTTTATGAATTGATCTATTTTAGGTTTAAAATTTAAGAATTTCGCTGTTATAAATTGTCAACAATCTTATTATTATACTGATTTTTAGTGATATTCGACCACTCCACTATCAAGTTTTTCCATAACTGGTCATTGACTGTAATAAAATAAGCCGTAAATCTTTTATCAAAATTAATGGATTTCACTGTGGGGACTCCCTATTTTTTGTCTTAAGGTATAGCTCCTCTACCCTTTCTCTCGCCCAAGGAGTTTTCCTTAAAAAAGTCAAAGAAGATTTAAGCGTGGGATTGTTTGTAAAGCAGCGAATTTTAATCCGCTGGCCCAATTCAGGAAAACCGTATTTCTGCACCAAATAGTCCAGAACATCCACAAGTCGGATTCCGTGGAGTGGATTATTGGGCTGTTTTTCTATTTCATCTGTCATTGTACCAAAAATAAAGATAAAAACCTTTTTCTCCTATTTATACCCGAAATATGCCTTGAGGAAATGAAAGGGTGCTTTAATCGGTGTACAATGCAGTCATTGGTAGTTTTAGGGGCTAGGCGCTATTAGCTTCCTTAATGGATCCTTATGATTCAACCAGTTAATGCCATTGCTTTGCTGAATCAGGGTTTGAAATGAATATAATATTTGGACATCAGAAGTTGATATAAGGCTGATTTAAGTGCTATCGAAGACACCATTCCTACATGACTACGGAATTTAATAACCATGTTGATACAATTTATTTTAAAACGATTAAAAACTGACAAAATTAGTAGCAGAGATATGGTTGAAATACACGTAACGGTACTTATATTTCTACGGTGGGCGCAAGGCTAAGATCCAATACAATAACGAGAAAAACGAAAAAGAATGGTATTATTGAACATATTTGATACAACCTTACCGCTGACAAACCCAGTATTGAAATTCTTTTCTATACTGGTCATAATCTTATTTGCTCCGATTATTCTAAATAAAATAAAAATCCCTCATCTTCTAGGGCTGATTATAGCAGGTGCAGTTATTGGACCAAATGGGATTAACCTAATGGAGCGTGACAGCAGTATAATTCTTTCAGGGACAGCAGGTCTTTTATACATAATGTTCCTTGCAGGTTTGGAAATTGACTTAGCAGACTTCAAGAAAAACAGCAAGAAAAGTTTGGTCTTTGGCTTATACACCTTCAGTATTCCAATGGTATTGGGGACTTTAACTGAGCTTTATGTACTGGGATTCCCCTTACCCACTTCGGTTTTATTGGCAAGTATGTTTGCCTCTCATACATTAATCGCATATCCATTAATCAGTAAAATGGGAGTGGCGAAAAATAAAGCTGTAAACATAACAGTTGGCGGAACTATGATTACGGACACCTTGGCACTTTTAGTGCTTGCGGTGATTGTTGGAATGACAACAGGAGAAGTAAATACCGAGTTCTGGGTAAAGTTAACTTTTTCTATTCTCGTTTTCGGCTTAATTGTAATGCTACTTTTCCCAATTATCGGACGTTGGTTTTTAAAGCGGTTTGATGACAGTGTTTCTCAATATATCTTTGTTTTGGTAATGGTTTTTTTAGGAGCAGTTTTGGCCGAAATGGCGGGAATTGAAGCAATTATTGGTGCATTCTTATCCGGTTTGGCACTTAACCGTTTAATCCTACACACTTCACCTTTAATGAACCGAATTGAATTTGTTGGGAATGCCATTTTTATACCTTTCTTTCTTATTGGCGTAGGAATGCTAATAGATTATCGTGCTTTTTTCAAGGACATAGAAACTATAAAGGTTGCATCGGTTATGATTGTTGTGGCAACAACTGCAAAATTCCTTGCAGCATGGATTACACAAAAAACCTTCAAATTTTCAGTTGATGAACGAAGATTGATATTTGGGTTAAGTAACGCACAGGCTGCTGCAACTTTGGCGGCGGTTTTGGTAGGTTATAATATCGTAATAGGAGAAACGGAATCAGGAGAGCCTATCAGATTGCTAAGCGAAAGCATCTTAAACGGAACAATTTTGATGATACTCTTCACTTGCACCATTGCTTCGTTTGTTGCTCAAAAAGGCGCTCAAAACATTGCCCTTTTAGAAAGCACTGATGCATCAGATGATGAAGAAAACCAGGAAAAAATTCTTATCCCAATTAGCAATATCGAAACAACAGACGAACTAATTAATTTAGGAGTACTCATTAAATCAAAGAAAAACAAAGATGGGCTTTATGCCCTTAGTATCGTTGACAATAATTCAATGGATGGTTCGGCTGATAAACATGCGAAGAAAATTTTAAGAAAAGCATCTATTACAGCCTCGGCAACAGATAATTTGGTACATGAACTTCTTCGCTACGACTTAAATATTGTAAATGGAATTACAAGTGTTGCCAAAGAAAATAAAATCACAGATTTAATTTTAGGTCTTCATATAAACAAAGGAATTTCAGAGTCTTTCTTAGGTAATCTAACAGAAGGTATTTTGACAAAATGCAACACAACAACCTTGATTTATAAACCTGCCCAACCGTTTGGAACAATCAAAAGACATATAATAATCGTTCCTGAAAATGCAGAAAAAGAAATCGGGTTTCCATTTTGGCTGATTAAAGTTTGGAATATTGCAAGGAACTCAGGAGCTAAACTGCTTTTTTATGCCAACAACGAAACTTTGAAAGTCATACAAGAAATTCAATCTAAACATCCAATTGAAGGTGTTTTTGAAGAATTCAGCAATTGGGACGACTTCCTAATTCTTGCAAGGAATTTTCGAAAAGACGACAATTTAATAATTATTTTAAGCAGAAAAGAGAAGCCTTCCTATCATAGCAATATGACAAAAATACCCTCCTATCTTAATAAATACTTTAAAGACACAAGTTACATTTTAATTTATCCAATGCAGGCAGGCGTTACAGACAGCTCAAAAATAGAATTGAAGAATGCGACATTTATAGAACCACTTGAAAAATTGGATGAAATTGGAAAAACGATTGCTAAAATATTTAGAAGAAAATAAAGTTTCGATGCCCAATAAAGGTAACTGTGAGCAAAGCGGGTGAAGTGGCAAATTGAGGATCAATGCTTAAAAAAAACCAATGAAAACGATATAGCTTTTAATCCGCATCAGCACAAACGAAAAAAAACATACTCATCTACTAGAAGAAAGAAAATTAGGACAGGAATTCCTCCCGTTTGATAGGTCATTTTTTTACGCTATATTCACCGCTAAAGATTAACAAAATCTGTGAACAGTAGCACCTTACAGGAAGCTACTGATTATGGTCTGAAATGCTGATGATAATTTCGAATCAATAAATGAAAGCATTATTATTATTCTACAAACAAATAAGCGGCTTCAATATTTCTTTCTCATTTTTTGCAGGTCTATTGTATTATATTAATGATATGGAGTTTTTCAATGGTTTTTTTATTTGTCTACCAACTGCTGGGTTTGCATTGTCCATATATTTCTTTCAACAGCGCTATGCTAATCAATGGATATTTTATTTCAACCTTGGTTTAACTAAAGTGAAATTAATAGGCATTTCGTTCGTTATCAATATTCTCCTTTCATCCGTTTATTTTCTCCTCTTTTAATTGTGACCGAACGAACCTTAGAAGTAGACAGCATAATCAAGACATTTGGTTTTAACCATTTACTTTCAGATGTCTATTTAAAGTGTCGGACCAATGAAGTAATAGGTGTTCTGGGAAGAAATGGGGCAGGGAAATCAACCTTGTTAAAAATTATTTTCGGAGCTACTGATGCCAATAATAAGAGCATTAGAATCGACAATAAAGTTTTTGAAAAGCCATTTAAAGAGGGAAACTTGGTTGCCTACCTTCCCCAAAATCAATTCCTCCCTAAGAATCAATCAATAACTCAAATAATTAAGATTTATTTTTCAGATAGAATTATTCGAAAAAGAATCTTATCTCACCATCGAATAAAGCCTCATTTAACTAAAATGGTTTCAGAATTGTCCGGTGGTGAAAGGAGGTATTTTGAAGTCCTATTAATACTTTATTTACCTGTCCCCTTTGCTTTACTAGATGAACCATTTTCGGCACTCGACCCACTTTACAAGGCTGAAATTAAAGATCTAATCAATACCCACAGAAAAGAGAAGGGTATAATACTTACTGATCATGATTATGTTAATTTAATGGAAGTAAGTGATCATATACTGCTAATTGACCAAGGCGTATGTAGACACATAATAGAAAAGAATCAACTAGTTGAATACAATTACCTCCCTCCTGATAAGTCGACTAGAAACGATGAAGAAATTAACCGATTCACAGCTGATAAACAAACATTAAAAGACCTTGGGCTTGATGATGTTCAAGGTCAAGATAGTTTCTTCTCGATATTCGGAAAGCCTGAAACAAAAGGCGGAAAAGCACAACTTGAAAAGTTGTTTCATTCTCCGACCTGCAATACTTCAACTTTGAAAAATAGACAACAGACCATAAAATTTTTCCAAGAAAATGAAGAAATATTAAACATTAAGAGGAAGCAGTTAGATTTTATCAGTTTCTATTTTGATTCAAGCGTTATCATTTCATCAGCAACTCTTCTTGACGCTTTTCTTTCTTCTGTCAAGAACAAGTGGCGTGAATCCAATGATTACTATATAATGGAAACAGGAATTCGATTTGTCCACGATTTCCTGAAAGATATGCATCAACTCTCAACTGAAATTCAAAAATTAAAACCTCCCTCCTACCTTTCCTCAATTGCTTTTAATATTCAAGAAACAATCAATAAAAAAAACCTACGTGAGTTTGATGATGGGTTTGACCAGCACTCATTTTTCGTGCCTATTTCTTCTTATGATTTCCTTCTACGGAAAACACTCAAACAAGATATAACCCAGCTTCTTGACGTTTTTTATCAATTAGAGGCCTTTTATACGATAGGAAAAGAAAGTAAGCATTTAAATTTTAATTTCCCTGAATACACAAACGATATAAAAACACATATTGAATTAGAGGGACTTATTCACCCTAAAATACAAAATGCAGTTGCCAACAATTTTTACCTTTCTGAAAAAGAGAATATATGTTTTCTTACTGGTGCTAACATGGCAGGAAAATCCAGTTTTCTCAAAGCCTTTGGTATTGCAGTTTACCTGGCTCATTTAGGGTTTCCCATACCAGCATCAAGAATGAAGATCTCGCAATTTGACGGTCTTGTCTCTACAATAAATTTATCAGATGATTTGAACCTCGGTTTGAGTCACTTCTACAGCGAAGTGATGAGGGTCAAAGATGTTGCAAAACAACTAAGTAATAACAAACGGCTTGTTGTGATTTTTGATGAGCTATTTAGAGGAACCAATGTTAAAGATGCTGCCAGTGCATCTTCTCTAATTATTAATGCACTAGCAAAGCTTCAAGGAAGTACCTACATTATTTCTTCTCATATCTTGGAGATAGCAGAAGAACTGGAAGTTAACAATAACATTTTCTTCAAATTCTTTGAGACCAATTTGGTAAACAATGAGCCAAAATACACTTACAAATTGAAGAATGGGGTATCAACTGAGAGCCTTGGGATAAACATTGTGCTCAAAGAGAAAATTCTGGAACTTCTGGAAAGAAAGCTCCCACCAAGAGAATAGAGGTTCGTAAGCACCTTATTTCCCTTCTCAATGAGCAGTCATGGATGACCAAAATCTGTATAGCCACGGGTTCTGGTCTGTGGTAAGCAAATGAATTCGATTTAGGTGTTATTATGGCTTTTGTTTTGCAAAAACCCTAACAAAACCTCCACCTAATGTTACTTATCATTGTCTTCAGATCCGGGTTTAAACCCGAAATATGCAATAGACCTTCTGTTACGTGATGGAATCACTTCCCGATGAAGTTGGGAAGCCCTATTGCAGAATTCCATCTAACTCCTTAAAGAAATATTTAGTTTAAGGTGCTTTAAAATCAATTGCCAGAGGATGCAACCTTTAAAATGAGGGGATTTCCATCGGAGTTAGCTACCCTACGTTACTTTTTTGCCGAAGTCTTAGAATTCCATCTAACTCTTTATAGATTAAGATTACTTTCTATATTGGTGTTTACTTTAAAATTTTATGAATCCAAAAAACTTCAGAGGGGTGAAATATTTGTAGCCAGGGGTGTGAGCCCCATAGCCGTCAGGCTAAGTGTGTAAACGTATGATTTTGAGATAGTTTATCTTTTTTCTTTTCAAGTATAAATTCCATGGGAGCTATTTTCAACACCCTGATAAGGATTTTCCCCATCTGAACGGGATCTTTCAGTGCCATTCTGAGTCTTTGAGCAATCCGGGTTGCATATTTGTAAAACTTCCAGACACTGCAGAGTATTCTTTCCCTTTTGTAGATCTCATTGCCCATCCATTTAAAGATCCTCCAGTTTAGGAGCAGCCAGATCAGTTTGCTATACAATTGACACTCAAAACGTTCTATTTTCATTTCCTTGATTTGGTCTATTTTCGCCTGAGATTTCCAGACCTTGAAGAGGAGTTCCAGTTGCCATCTTAGTGTATAAACTTCCCGTACTTTTTCTGTATCCAGGTCCTTTTTGTCCACATTGGTAATGAAAAAATTGAGCCTACTCTTTGCCCTGTACTCTTGGGATACCTTGTACTTGTAGTGCTTACCCTTTTCGGTTGCCTTTCTTATCCTCTTTTCATAGGTTGCATTGTCGACAGGCATGATGACAAGCCGGCATGGAAGCTTGGCTTTTTTACCCACCAACACGTCCAGTTCCATGTGTGATAATTTGCGTTTGTTCATTATCGCGTATAATTTCTTGAAATCCATTGGTTCGTACCCGTCTTCGGCGGTATATACTACAGTCTTGGCGGGAAGTCTGTTGAGGAAAAAGGCCCCTCCCCCGGCAATTTTTTCTAGGTAAGGGAGGGTACAATAGCCAAGATCCCTGATGAAAAGGTCGTTCTCGCGGATGTCATCAGTAAAATCTCTGGAATCCGACAGGTCGTTTTTAAGCCCGTCGGTCAGCCTGAGATCCATTGTTTCGCCGCTGAGCATGTCATATTCGTACTGGACGCTGATCAGGGACTCGCAATTGTCGGACTTGCCCCCGTTGCCACCGCCCCCGTGTCCCTTGTATTTATGGGCAAAGGCTTTTGGAAGGGGAAACTTAGTTGAATCTTTTATCCTCACCCTGTTGAAACGGGAAAGCAACCCCCCAAAATCTTTACAAATATTAAATTCGGCGGAAAGTAGCCGGTCTAGTATCCGGCGGAAGAAAAGTACGGCTCGGTCATTGAACCTGTCATCAATTGCCTGTTTTGTGATCCCCAGCTCGTATTCCTCCATAAGATCCGAACACACATCCATGAGGCTGAAAGATTTTCCTAAATGATGGGAAAACATCAGGCTCTCGAAAAACAGGTGGGGCTTGAGTTTGGATTTTCTTTTGGAAAAACCTGTTTCCTTGGCAAGGCAGTCAATGATATCCGGGTTGAAAGATAAATTAAATTTTTCCGCTAAAACTCTAAATTTTACTGGTATTTTAGTTGAATTTTGGTCTTTTAGATGGAAATTATATGTATATTTAACTAGGAAAAACAGGGAGGATCAGTGGGGATTGTGTTTTTTGAATTAAGAAAACAAATACCAATAGATATGAAAAAAAGGAACAAAGATCCCAAGGGGGATCTACGTTTTTATTTAATTAACTCATTATCAATAACTTAAATCGTTAACTTGACGGCTATGGGGTGTGAGCCCCTGGTAAAAACAATGAATACAACACGATTTTGGCGGTATTATTGCTTTTTTTCTGCAACAATGCTGACAAAATCTCTCAAGTTAGCTTCATTACGTTACTTATCGATGTCTTAGACGGGTTAAAGGAATAGAAAGGACCAGATTCTGAGTTACTTCCCACCTAATTCCCAATCCTCCGAACACCTGACGTTTTACTAAAATCTTTAACTCAACCCTATGAAAACGGAACAATCATTTCATCCGTAGGAACGGTCAAATTATTATTTTAAATTCACCTTATAGTGCCCTTAAACAGTTTATTCATAAAGCTTAAGCTCCTTTCGGCATGCCATTCTTTACTTTCCAATCATTGTTCACCATAGAAATGTGCCAACATGGATATCCAAAAACTCAAATTCCCTATTGGAGAATATATACCCAACAAAAACCCTAATAGTGATTTAATCGCTCAATGGATCAAACAAATTGAAGATTTCCCAGCTAAGGTTGAAAACTTAACCCGGAATGCTTCGATTGAAAAACTAAACTGGAGATATAGACCAAATGGGTGGACGGTAAAGCAAGTGGTACACCATTGCAGTGATAGCCATATGAATAGCCTTATTCGATTTAAACTGACTTTAACAGAAGAAAACCCGACAATTAAACCCTATTTTGAGGACAAGTGGGCTGAATTGATTGATTCTCAAGATGACAACATCGAATATTCACTTAGCATATTGAACGGACTGCATAAAAAATGGGTATTTCTTCTGAAAAGCCTTACAGATGAACAAATGAGGCTGGAATTTATTCATCCTGAACACGGGGAAAAATTTAATCTTGCTGAGAATATCGGGAATTATGCATGGCATTGTAACCATCATTTGGCCCATATCAAAAATGGCATTGCATCGAATGGGAAATACAATTGATTCGATAAAATGGAATCAATTGTATTTGGGCTTTGGTCCTGACAATAAAGTAGATCATTAGCCTCGCCTCAAGAAAAAAAGAAATAAAAAAACCACCATCGATGTCCTATTTTAAAAACCCCAATCGTCATAGAGGTATAAACTTAAAACAATAGAAACTATGAAAGAATTTATGATGATTTTCAGAACCGAGAAAGCCGATCAGTCAAAACCTTCGCCAGAGCAAATGCAAGCCATGATCAAACAATGGCAAGATTGGATTGGAGGAATCTATTCAAAACAGAGTACAGAAAAATTATTTCTGTACTCTGTAAATTATTTGGAATAGTACATATAGAAATTGCAGAAGACATCGCAAACGACACTTTCCTTCTGGCCGCCGAAACTTGGGGACTCAAGGGAGTTCCTGATGACCCCATCGCTTGGCTTTATACAGTCGCCAAAAACAAAACAAGGGACTATTTCAAAAGGACAAAATCTTTGCTGAGAAGGTCTCAGTAGCGCTTAAAGATACGCAAACACCGTCCTACGAGTTAGAACTTGACCTTTCCGAAGAAAACATCAATGACAGTCAATTGAGAATGTTGTTTGCTGTTTGCAACCCTATCAATAGCAATGAATCACAAATTGCCCTTGCCTTAAGAATACTTTGTGGTTTTGGCGTTGAAGAAATTTCCAATGCCCTTTTAAGTTCAAAGGACACCATTAACAAAAGACTTTACAGAGCAAAATCGACCTTACGGGAAAATAATATTGATTTATCATTCCCCTCAAACTTGGAGCTAGAAAAAAGATTGGACAATGTGCTTTCCATTTTGCACCTCCTATTCAATGAGGGCTATTATTCTTCCACGGCTTCAAATACAATCAGCAAAGAGTTATGCCTTGAGGCCTTGCGTTTACTCTATAATTTGACCGAAAAAGATAACACCAATGTCCCAAGAGCAAATGCATTGATGGCGTTATTTTGTTTTCATTCCTCCCGGTTTGATGCAAGATTTGACCAAACCGGACAACAGGTTATCTATGAAGAACAGGACAAAACAAAGTGGAATTTTGAACTGATTGAAAAAGGGGAATACTATCTTAGCTTTTCAGCGAATGAAGCGCAAATATCAAAATATCATTTGGAGGCAGGCATTGCTTTTTGGCACACAAGAATAAAAGTGGCCGAAAAAAACAAATGGAACAATATTCTCCAATTGTACAATCGACTTCTTCAAATCGAATATTCTCCCATCACTGCTCTAAACAGGACTTATGCTTTGGCGATGGCTGAAAGTAAGGCAACGGCATTGAAACAAGCATTAAAAATCAACTTGAAACAGAACCATCTTTACCAATCCCTGCTAGCTGAATTGTACCGTGGCATAGATTCGCTAAAACATATCCATCATTTGGATTTAGCCTTAAACCTGGCAAAAAACGAAAATGACAAGCTATTTTTAAAGGACAAACTAGACAAAGCCAGATGCTAGAGAAGATAGCAGAGGGAATCTTCCGTAAGGAGGGATTGCAGCGCTTGTCAGGAATAAACTTACGAAAGTATTGAATAAGCTTTTCCTAACCCTCAATTTTTCATGCAATACTATTGTGCCATCAGAACTAATCTCATTTCGTGAAAATCCACGGAAATTGCTGTGTTATTTCTATATTAAAACGTATTTTTAATGTTCGTATTTGGGTGGGTCGAAAGTGCTTGTTTTATTGATTAACTACTTCGAAAATAGCAATTTCACCCAAACACCATACTTTTTGATGAATTTCTCGGATCAAGTTCAGGTTTTCGGCACAGGTTCCTGCAATTGCAGATTTGGGATATACTGGGAAGCGGCAAAGAATATATCAAGTCATTTGGTAAATTGTGAAACACTTATAATGGAGCTGAAATCAATTGAAAGGACTATAAGAAAAATTGAAACCAGAGGTTAAATAAACAAAATAACAATGTCATGAAACAATTACTTATACACTTACTCCTACTTTTTTGTTTGATACAAAATACTGCATTAGCTCAAATGCCAAATGACATAAAAGTGTTGAAAATATGGGACAATGCAGATCACAATGCTTTCACTGATCTGATCCGATTTAATGGGGAATTTTATTGTTCGTTTAGAGAAGGATCTGGACATGTCCCAGGGGAAGAAGATATTGATGGTACAGTTCGAATTTTACGTTCTTCGGATGGAGAAAACTGGGAAAATGCAGTTTTATTGGCAAAGGAGGGCATTGACCTCCGAGATCCAAAACTTTCCGTTACACCTGATGGCAGATTAATGGTCATAATTGGCGGTTCTATTTACCAAAAAACGGAATTACAAGGTAGAATCCCACATGTTTCGTTTTCTGATGGATCGGGAATGAATTTTTCAGATCCGCAGGAAGTCAAAATTGATCCTAAAATTGTTTCATGGGGTGATTGGATATGGAGGGTGACCTGGCATAAAGGTGTCGGATATGGCATGGATTACCAGATTGGTCCGAAGGAAAGAAGAGGCCCTACAGCGATGTACCTTGTAAAAACTACAGATGGGATAAACTATAAAAAAGTTTCAAAAATAGAGCTAGACGGTTTTCCAAATGAAGCTACCATTCGTTTCGATCAAAAGGATAGAATACATGTATTGATCCGTCGAGAATTAGGCGATCAGCTTGGGGTTTTTGCAATGAGTAAAGTGCCCTATAAAAAGTGGGATTTTGAAAAATTGGATGTAAGGCTTGGAGGGCCTAATTTTATTTTTACTGAAGATCAAAAAAGAATAATGGGGACCCGGGTTCATGAACCAGAAGTACATACCGGAATTTTTACAGAGGAAGCCTCTGGGAAGTTTAAAGAGGTTATAAAGTTCCCATCTGCAGGTGACAACAGTTACCCAGGATTGGTAATATATAAAGATGATTTGTGGGTGTCTTTTTATTCTTCCCATGAAGGAAAATCATCCATTTATATAAGCAGGATCCCTATGGGAACATTAGAAAAATTATAGGGGGAAATACTTGCAAGATTCTTTACAATAGAATGGATTTGGTAAAACCAGTTTCCTGAAATGATGTTTTTGATTGTCATAATTATCAATAATCCCTCTATAAATTATAAATGACAAGCTATTTTAAAAAACCAAACCAGAGAAAGCCAGAGGCTAGAGGAGAAAAGCTTGCCGAATAACAAACCATCCCAATGCTTGGTTTGGGAAAATGGCTCATCCTGGCTTATACCATGAACTCAGTTTTAGAGATCCAAAAGAAAACTAGCACAGGCTTTCCTCCCTTTTGATCGACCATTTTTTTGATCTATATTCACCTACTAATATGCGTTCGACCCAATTTCATAACAAAATCGTCATCTGGGTAGGCTTAGAGAGGAATTTGTGGGGAGAAACCCCCTTCGACAAGCTCAGGGGACAACAGGCTGCCACACCCTTTCCCGCTTCAGCCACCCCCAGAAAGGGTATGCAGTAACGATTTAGTTGGTTTATTAGACGATCCACCTCGAAAGCAGAACATTAAGACCCAAACAAAACCCATAAGTAATTAAGCTCTTCAGCACTCCATTTATAAATACAAATACCCAAATGAATGCTATTTTTTAAAGAACAGGAAACCCATTAATTAGGAATAACATTATGATTGCTACTATTTTCTCAAACAATAAATTTAGACGTAGCCTAGTATTGCTAATGCTTACCCTTCTGGTAAGTCATTGTTCAACCAAAGATCAAATTGACTTAAGTACTTCGTATTTTAATATACAGGTAAACAATAAGGGTTTTATCACCAGTATGAAGAATACGACGGTGTCACCAAATCGAGAATTTAGTCCAGCCGAAAAACCCTCGGCTTTCATGTGCCTTTATGATGGTACGAAGAAGGCCTATTATGAACCTATTAAGGCTACATTTAAAAGCACTGATAAAATCCTTACACTGAACTACCCCAACGGTTCAGTTGCTAAAATCAGCCTTGAAACAAAAAACATATATTTTAAATTTACCCTTGAATCCCTTACACAGTCTGAGGGTATTGAGGGCATTCAATGGGGCCCTTATCATACGGACATCACCAATCTTTTTGGAGAGATAATCGGGGTTGCAAGAGACACCAGCGATAGGATCAATTATGCAATAGGAATGCTCGCGCTGGACGACAATACGCTAGGAGGCACTTCTGAAACCATAGCCGATGCTGCTCCATTTCAATACATAATCCATTCGCCCGACACTTCCCTTTACCCCTTACCTGACTCCTTGCGGGAAGGGCAAATTTTCACCCTTGGAGGAAATGGCATTAACGATGTGGCTTTTTATGCCCACAAAGAACCCTATTACCGAATAATGTATGGAAATGCGGCTACAGTTGACGACAAGGGGAGAATATCAATTAACTATCACTCACGCGATCGGACTAAAAAGAGAGAGGTCTACTATTCTTTGATCCCCAATATGGCGGTGAATACACCCAATCATCTGGAGGTTCAGCCACTGCCTGGAATAGATTATATTGGGTCATCAATAGCTTTATGGGGCAGCCCTGATAGCATTGCGTTGAAAGAGGTGATCCAAGACATTGTACTTTCGGAAGACTTACCCTATCCCACCATCAATGGGAAATGGGTAAAAGATCCCGCAGCCTTTGTGCCAGATGCCCTGACCCATGGTGGATTAAATGACAGCATAATCTCTTACACTTCTCAATTGGGCTTTAAGACAATTAGTTTGTATGACCAGGGGTTTGTTAGACCCGATCGAGGCAATGAAGGTTATATTGATGGGAGAAATTTTGAGAAGAAGCCTATACAGCTGACATCGGGTAATAAATCGCACAAAGAATTTGCCGAAATGGCAGCGGAATATGGTATTACAATTGGCAGGACTACAATAACAAATGCCTTGGCTCCTGGCACCAAGGATGCCAGTCCAATCCCTAGTGATAGCCTTTGTTACCAGCAAAAGCGTTTGTTGGTAAATGCTATCAATCCCACCGACACCCTTATTGTAGTGGATGACCCGACACACTTGGAAGAGATTGCAAGTTGGGAAGGGCATGCGGAGAATTTGAACATGATAAAGATTGGCAAAGAACTCATTTATTACCTTGGCGTTTCGGAGCGCAAACCCTATAGGCTCTTGAATGTAGCACGTGGATACTGGGGAACAGAACCACTTCAACATAGGGCAAATGACACCATTTACAAGTTGCAGGTTACCTTGAATTATGGCTATGATGGGTTAATTCCTAATATGGCCCTTCAGGACAAAATTGCCGAATACTTTGCTGACGTCTGTTTTATCAACGGTTTGGGTTATTACGATTTTGACGGTCAGGAATTTTTATTTAACAATGGACATGGTTACTATTCGACAAAACGCTTTTTCCGAAAAATGTTTGAAAGAGCAGCAAAACATGATATTCCTCCTATCCGTTTTACTGGAGCCACATTATCGGAAGGTTCATGGCACTATCAAAGTATCTGGAATGTGGGAGGGGGTAAAAACTTATATGATGTAGAAACCAGAGAATGGGGAAGTACCACCAGCCAGGGTAAAGACCTTCGAGACGTAACTTACGCCAATTATTTCCCTGTTGGTATGGGGCGCAATTTCGCTATTAATGCCAACTCGACGGTGGAACAATATGCGCACATACAAGCTATTTCGGTAGCTGTAGGTACGACCTACAGCTTGGAGTTAAACCAAAAAGAGGTTGAAAGCTGTCCGCAGAAATACGAAATATTTAAAACGGTAAGAACTTGGGAGAATGCCCGCTCAGCCAATGCATTTCCGCGAAACATTAAAAAACTACTGGCTGATCCAAAGAGAAACTGGGTCTTGAAGGAGGGTGAAAACGAAGATTCTTGGGTATTATACGAAATAAGAGAGGGTGGAAAAAACAAGAAATTCGTTTTATATAGATATGAAAACAGTTAAGCAATTTTAATTCCCCTATAAAACATCACCTTTAACTTTTAATTCATCTTAGTCAAAACATGTCCGATAGGCAGTTAACTATTGTATGCTAAGAACCTACATTACTTTTCCCAAGGCTTAGAAGCCGGGTTAAACTAATTATTAGCTTTTGGCTGCTTGCTGAAATCCTTTTGGATTTTCTATTCGGTTTGTATTTGCTAAATTTGATGCTTTTATCACGCTAATGATCTTTTACAAACACATTACGTCCAATTTGAGAAATGACCCAACATAGAAAAAGAAATAAAAGCCTAGGCCTGGCTGAATTAATAGCCATTGCCCTTGGCGGAATGGTTGGTGGTGGAATTTTTACAATACTTGGAATTTCTGTATCATTAATTGGAAACCTAACACCAATTGCCATCATAGTTGGTGGAATGATCGCCTCTTTGGCAGCTTATTCTTATGTGAAATTGGGTTTGTATTTCAAAGATGAAGGAGCAACTTACTCCTTTTTTAAACGCACTTATCCAAATTCAAATTTTTCCGCCTCTGCCATAGGTTGGTTCATCATTTTCGGATACATAAGCACATTGGCCTTGTATGCCTATACCTTTTCGTCCTACGCTATAAGTAGCACTGATTTCGCCGAGAATATTTGGATCCGTAAAAGCATTGCAATCGCTGTCATTGGCGTTTTTACTTTAATAAATATTTGGAGCGTTAATGGAATGGGAAAAATTGAGGACCTAATGGTCTACACGAAACTCGTTGTTTTAACCATTATCTCTATTGTTTTAATGAATCATGGAACAACAGACTTTGGTACTTTTATTGAGAACATGTCCATAGATTTAGAAACTTCAAGTATTTCTTCCATCATAATTGTTGCTTCCCTAACCTTTGTGGCTTATGAAGGGTTTCAACTGGTCATCAACGCAGTAAATGAAATGACCAACCCAGACAAGAATATCCCAAGAGCAATTTATAGTGCCATTGTATTGGCGGTATTAATCTATGTGGTTATCTCAATGGGAGCATTGTTCGCCATTCCAACAGAGGAAATAATTAAGAACAAAGAATATGCACTAGCATCTGGTGCAGAAAGTATTTTAGGAAAATTGGGTGCAAATCTTGTGATTCTAGGTGCAATTTTAGCTACAAGCAGTGCCATTAGTGGAACGCTTTTTGGCTCCTCTCGTCAGATGGCTGTTATTGCAAAAGACGGCTTTTTCCCTCGCATTTTATCCATTAGAAAAAACAATAGTCCTAAAAATGCAATTATTGCCATGGCCATCATTTCAAGCCTATTAATCATTATAGGTGGATTGCAATTAATACTTGAATTTGGTAGTGTAACTTTCCTATTGGTGTCCTTATTAATGGGTATAGCCAACTTTAAAATAAGAGAGAAAACCAACTCGTCCACATTTTTAACCTTACTCTCAATAATTGGACTTGGTATTGGCGGCGTTATGATTTTGTATTATGAATTAACAAACAACTGGGAGCAGATGCTTGCTATAATAGTACTGTATTTTTTGCTTGCTCTGGGAGCTTGGATTTTTTCAAGAGCCAAAGAAAACCACAGGACTATTCCTATCGAAAGCCAAGAACAATAGGCCAAAGTAGGCTCTTGACATTGTAATTTTTGATTCGAAACCAGAACTTTAGAAGAAGGATTGGTGACTTAGTAAAGTCTCAAGGGGATCATAAATATCAAAAAGGAATATTTAGGTTTCTTTGCCCTATTCCCTGCAATGCAGCATAAATTAGATGTTTTTATTTCTTAAGATTCAATAATGTATTCCTTATAGCATCTCTGAGTTTTGTGTTCACATTTACTTTATCTGCATAGTTATTCCAAAGTTGTACTTTAGTATTAATTTCAGCGATAATATTTGCTGATTTTTTGATGTTCATCTCCTTGGCAAAGCGCATTAAATCGTCCCACTCAATCCCTATCCTTTTACCATTAATACTTAAGGCGTGTTGACTCACCCATATACTGTCAGGTCTATAAGCATGGCAAATGTCGTATGCAGGTGCTAATTCCCAATTGCTTCCTTCTTTCAGTCGAAAAGCAAAATTCTTAGTGTGATCATCACAGTTTCGAGCAACAACATTAAAGACCATTCTACGATACATTTGCTCTGCATCTGGATAGGGTAAGCGAAGTAATCTCATGGTTTGGAATAACTGTTCGTAACTATAACTTCTAACTTCATTAAAGTCATAGTGTTGCATTGCACAAAATGTTTGGATATGGTGTTTTATAGTTCCGTTCTCTCTATCAAATCTTTTTGTCATAAAATGAGCCCTACCATTTTCTTCCAATAATTCAGATTCCATCATTTTTATACCGCAATCTTTTGCCATATTATAATATGCCATTTCAATTCGCCCATAGCCTTTGCTTTCTCCGAATTGAGCATCACTCACACCGTCTAATTTTATTAGCCAATGTTCAAATCCTTTTGGTGAATTAGTTTGTCCTGAACGAACCTGTCCTGTTTTTTTATTATAGGCAATAATTGCTTTTGGTCTAGCGCCTCCTGCAGATGTCCCTATTTTTAAAACCTCCGTTACTGCCCTTTGTTCGTCTGCATTTAAATTGGTCTCAAACCCCTCCCTTTTATCTAACATCCGTTGGGCAATAGCTACTAAACTATTGATTTCAACTTGAAAGCTTTTTTTAGTTGATTTTAGTTGAGCAGGTTCGAATTCTAGGGCTCCCATCCCTCGTGTTCCAATAAAACATAGCTGTTCTATTGGGTTCATACTGTTCTCTAGTCGTCCATTTTGTGCCAGCCAAATATTTATCAATTGATTTCCATACTTATCAGGCAATACGTCAGCCAATAAACCTGGTAAGCCTTTAAAAGTATTGTATTCGTTGTTTTTTGAAGGCCTTAATTCTGGAAATGAAAATATGCTTTGATTTGATGAAATAGGCATTTTGATTGGAGCCAAGTCTATAAGCTTAGATTTAAACTTCGGCTCATATTCGAAACTAGCAAGTCCTTGAAGCTCATCCCAAGCTACAGCTCCGACAGTTTTACCCCAGATTTTAACAAATGCTGTTTTCACTTCTACCATTCACTCTTGTTTTGTTTATCCATTTCAGAGTCTCTACTTGCTCTCTGTCTTTTTTTCTTTGCAAGCTTTGCAAGCTTTAAAGGACTTAATTGGGATTGTGCTTCAAAGATATTAAGCACATTTAGTAGATTAAGAGCCCTTAGAATCTGTATTAATGATATTAACGATATAGGTTCTCCATTTTCAATTTTACTCATGGTCCAGCGATTAATTCCAGCGGTTTCAGCAATAATTGCTTGCGTTTTATTTTGAATTAAACGTTGTTGTTTTATGTATTCACCAATTTTGGAGACAATTGATTTATCGCTCATGGATAACCATTCAATGTTGGTATTTGCCATCTTTGTAGGAGTTATTTGTACTTTTTGTTGGTATTTACCAACTCAATATAATAAAATTCCTCAACTTGCGCTACACAAATGTAAGTAATTACCACCATTAATTAGGATTATCATCCTTTATGTTGGTATTTACTATCAATAAATGGCTACAATAAAAATCAAAAAGGGGGAATATTATTCCAATTCCCCAAACATGATACGTTCTTTACGGCTGGGGGAGAAGTCGCCCTGTGATGTGATTAGCCAGATACTATTGCCGTGTTTAGCGAAACTTGGATACTGAAATGATTTGTTGGTCTTGAAACTGTATTTGCATTCCCAGTTTGTCCCATCATGAGAGACATCCACATTAAATACACTACGAGAGACTCCATAGACCTTGGTTTCATCCTGCCAACCCAGGTAATAGATCCCCTCGAAATAATCAAATGTTGGCTTTGAGCTTGTACCATAAGGGATAAAAGGAATTGGTTCACCAATTGTCCAGTTATGACCGTCTTTACTGTAAGTAATCAGATAATTTTTATCCCTCTCGTCTCTACGGCAAATGGCCATCCATGAACCATCAGGAAGACGGTTGACAGAAGACTCTGACAATTGGGCTGATTGTGGTTCGTTAAAATGACCAAGTACTTTAAAAGTGTTCAGTTTTTTGTTCGCCACAGCCAAAGCATTTTGTTTACCAGGAAAATTGTTTGGCGCAACATATATTCGCCCATCAATTTCTTTTAATGAGTCAAAGAGGTACCCACCATAACCTACAGGCTTCTTTTGAACCCTTGAGCTTTGGCATCGTCATAAAAGTTTTTCGGATTCATGTCAAACGTACCTGCGGCTGTTTTAATTTTCACAAATTACGCATTTACCATTTTTTAAGTCCTGCTCTACTTTTTTAAATTTAATATCCTCTACTATTTTCCCATCCTCATACTTTACAGATATCTTTTGATTTCTTTCAATTCCTTTAAAAGGATCACCCTTAATAGGCTCATTTTGTTTATTTCCGGCAGAAATTCCTAGATTTTCATTCATCACAAATTTTTGTAGCTCATCGTCATTACTAACATCAATACCTGAATTTTGAGCACCCATCATTAATGATTTTGCCATTCCCCAATTATCTGAATTATTTGCTTTTTTGGCAATTTTAGGAGTGATTTTTATTAAGGATTTTAGAATCGCACCTGCATTGTGTATGTATTTTTTCTCCTTAAGGAATTTAAAGAACTGTTGGATTACAATCCCATAATTCTCAAACAATTCTATTTCTGCAGTTATTTTTCTTGGAACAACATTTAAGCAAACTTCTTCTACATTATAAGGAGTCCACTCATCTGGCGTCACATATTCATAATTGAACATGAATTCCATGAATACCTCAATGATAAAACTTGAATTCTCTTTTTGAAATTCAGATTGTTCTAAAAAGTATTGATCTTGAAGAAATTCATTTAGCCATTTCTCCTTTAATTCTTCATATGCTGTTTCTTCACCACCCATCAATTTATCTATACGTGTCCCTAAATTCACTAAAGCCTCCAAAGCTTGTTCATCAGTATCTCTTCTTGATGTTTTTTCGAGGTCACTAATATTAAAAACATATTCGTACGCTTCAGCCCCTTCTTCTATACATGCTTTTAAATAGGAATCATCAAGTGAGTCTATCGTTTGCGCATCAAAAGTGATCAGACAATTGTTCTCTTTTTGATAGATTTCTTCAACTTCTCCCACCCAATTATTTACTATTTCTCCTGATTCAAGTCTTGTATTTTGCTTGACCTTTACAAAGTTTCCTCTCCTTAACATCATTCTAAAATTTGCGTTATTTTGATTAAGAATTTTAATCAAATTTAATTAAAGAGTTTGGTTTTATGGTCTTTCCCCTCAACTTTAGTATTTGATTAAAAATTGAAACGTACGTAACTTTTTTTTACGGGATAAAACATAAACATTGCACTGTCACCCTTCATATTAGACAAAAACCAATCTCCGGCAATTGAAAACAAAAAAGTGCCAAATATCCACCAGGTAGCTTGGGAAGGTTTTACTTTTTGGAAATGGAGCATCAAGATGATCAAGGCCCCTCTCCCAGCTGTTCCTGATTTAAAAATAAAGTTTGAAGTCAATAAGGCCAGAATTGCCGATACTACCGACAATAATAAAACACCATAAATCCAGTTATTTTTAACCCACCTACTTTTCATTTATTTTGAGTCATTTAGAAGGTAGGTAAAAGTAAAAAATTTAAGAGAGAAAAGTATTTCCCATAGTAACCCTAATTCCCAACACCGTGAAGTGGGCCCTGAGCCTGTCGAAGGGTCAGACTAAGCTGTTCCAGCCGTTAGAATGCTTGGTTATTGTGTTTTCGTGCTTCTTTCATTTTTTATTTAAGTCGTATTGAAATATCAAGGTGTCCTCCAAGACCTTCATTAATAATTCTTTGTAGGGTTGAAAATCTTATATCCTTCAAATTTCGTTCTACCTTGGATATGTAAGACTTGTTTGTCCCTGCAAGTTCAGCAAGCTCTTCCTGAGTCAACCCTTTTTGTTCTCTGGCTTGCCGAATAAGTACTCCAATCTTGAAGGTGTCATATCCATTTTCAAATTCTTCCCGCTGGGCGCTTCCAGACCTACCAATTTTTTCGTCAATAAACTGGTCAAGACTCGTTAGGTTTTTATTTTTTGCTTTCATAATATTCCCTTTTAATTTGTTCAGCCTTTTCAATCTGTTGTTTTGGGGTCTTCTGGGTTTTCTTCTGAAACCCGTGTCCAACCACGACAAGGTTATCAACATCGAAAAAGCAAAAAATCCTGAAAATGTTGCTTCCAACTTGAACGCTTATTTCATAAAGCCCCGAAGAGTTTTTTATGTGTTTTAAGTAAGTTTCTGGAATTCGGGCCAATTCTCTAATCACTTTTAGCGTCCACAAGATTTTCTTTTTAACCTTATCAGACTGCTCGTCATAAAACGTTTAAAAATAGTCCTTGAAGAAAAGGAGCTCTCCTCTTTCGTTCATTCACCAAATATACCAAAAGTAGCCCGATTGAACAACTACGTTTTTTTATGAATGAAACACAACGGCTCGGCTATGCGTAGTGCGGGATTAAACACCACAAATCTTTCAGCCTGCCGACAAATGTTTGTTAATGTTCATTTATTTTTAATCTAGCACCAAAACCAGCATTACGTATAGCAATTGTTGAACGAATCCTGCTAAGGCAGGAAGCCAGCATTTATTGCCGTTTCTTCCTACATTGGCCTTATTCTAAATATTAAACATTTTAAGCTATGAAAAAAAAAGCAATCTATCATTGAAAAAGCCTGTGAAAATGTGCCAGGCTTTGATTTACAGCTCAAAAGGCTCCGCAGATCG
>Ga0222651_1000317_pt1 | contig 33736 bp, 27 predicted proteins | sample AntAcemetagen369_FD_179855 | JGI IMG/M metagenome (GOLD analysis project Ga0222651, IMG submission 179855) | Saline water microbial communities from Ace Lake, Antarctica - #369 | ecosystem: Environmental > Aquatic > Non-marine Saline and Alkaline > Saline | place: Antarctica: Ace Lake...
GCCTGCCCTGAACACCTTAGTGAATCAGGGCCTGCCCTGAACACCTTAGTGAATCAGGGCCTGCCCTGAACACCTTAGTGAATCAGGGCCTGCCCTGAATTGCATATCACTCAGGGCCAAAAATGAACGGCGGAAATAAGGTTAAAATGACTCTATGTCCATAAAAACACAAATTTAAGTGCTTATTTTTTAATAAATATAACGGGTAGATTTTAAATAGGTAGATGAAATTTTATGACAAGAAAAAGTAACGGTAGGTAGCTCACCTGAGTTGGAACAAGCTAAGCTTTTTACTTTGTTAAGGAATCAATCATCCATAAATAAGTTGTGCTGTAATTACTTCAGAATAGCATCTCAGTGGCTATTTGAAGTAATTACAGCACGTAATAGGATGGCTTTCGCTATTTTGAGAAAGTATTTAGTATCCTCCCATTCCAAACATTCCTTTGCGGGCACGTTTGAAAGTAAACCAAGCTGGATTAACAGCGGTAGCACCTGGGCTGTCTACTTGAATCAATATGGAAGCAAATGGTTCATAAGCAGCTCTTGGGGCAATGTTTCCCTTTGCTACAATGATTTTCTGTCGTTCTACATATACGCCATTGGAGATAAGTTGGTGCGCACTGTTGGGGCTGGATGCCAAAGTAGTCAAAAGTAGCAGATTAGGTTCATCCAAAGTGGAGCCTTCTACTTGAATAACCGCAGTATGCCCCATGTTCCAGTAGCGGCCACCTCCGTGGCGTACTTCTGTCTCGAGATAACGTCCCACATTTAATGAACGAACCTGACCTTTTACCCTGACAGGTTTTCCATGAAGCTTATCCGTTTTACCGCCTACCTCAAAATCAAAATCGTTTCCAACACCTGCATTCTCAGCGATCTTATAAGCTTCTGGATCAGCAATTACCATAACCCATCCTTGGGCTCCTTGCTTTATTAATTCTTCCAATAAAAATGAACTATCACCTGTGGATCCTCCACCGATATTGTCACCCATATCAATCAAGACAACTGGTCTACCCTCATGTTCCATGGCTATCTTTACAGCTTCAGCCGGCTGAGGGCTATCAAGGATTGTTTCATTGCGGGTATTCCATAGCATATCCGAAAGTCGTTGCGCTTCCTTTTCCGCAAGTTCAGGATCGTTATCCGTAACTACGATTACTGAAGGCCCCATCCACGGTACATCGGCATATTGATAGCCTCCAGAAACACTCACTGCCAGGATTTTTTCATTTTCCTCAAGTTTTTTACTCTCAGTAGTGATGGGAAGTAGAGGATTTGAAAATGTATTCTGAAATACAATGTTATAAATCATAGGTGGCTTCACAATAGCTTGGGTTGGCTTGACTTCTCCTTTTACCATTTCGGCCATAATCTCTGCTGCTTGTAATCCCCGATCAAAAGTGTCGAGATGGGGGTTTTCCTTAAAGGTGATCAAAACGTTTGAATACTCAATTAATTTTGGTGAGACATTGGCATGGAAATCATGGGTGACAATGATGGGCATTTTGGGCCCAAAAGCTTCACGCACCCTTCTCACGATTTCCTCGTCACCGCTGGGATAACTTTCTACAACCATTGCGCCGTGAAGGTTAAGCAATATACCGTCTAGCTTTGGTGCAGCTTTCAGTTGCTTAATTATTTCTTCCATCAAAGTATTGAAAGCCTTGTCAGTAACCGGCCCCATAGGCCTGGCTCCGGTCACTACTGTAGGATAAAGCTCTAATCCATAACGTTTTGCTCCTTCTATATAGCCTGAGCTTATAGTTTGGGAATTGGCAGAAGAAAAGAACTTTTTGGCCAATTCTTTTTGCGTTTCTCCTAGCTGAAAACCAAAGAGATCCAGTGTAGTAAGTTGGCTGCTGAAAGAATTTGATTCGTGTGCAATTCCGGCCACCCCTATAATAGGTTTATCTTGGGCAAAGACGTTATTAAAAGCAAATAAAACAAGGGAAATGACGGTAGCAATTCTATTAATGGTTGTTTTTTTCATCCTATTTTTTTTAGTCATTTATACCTGGGCTTGCTCTATATAAACGGTAATTTTTCACAGTGAATTTACCAATTATACCTTTTATTTCGTTAAAATTCAAAAATAATCCGGTATATGTTTTTATTTAAGCAGATATGATATAAAATATTGCAATTATAATAATAGTTGGGGTATTAATAGGTGAATTTTCTTGTCTTTTGTTCTACTATCAGATAAGTGAAGGACCTGTTTCATTTACCGAGCCAAGTAATCAATTTCCTCTTTTTCGCTAGGCTTTAAAATAAGCCCGAAATGTGCAATAGCCCTTCTATTTTCTGATGAAACTGATTCTCATCACCAAGAGATAACTTCCAAAACCCAAAATTCTCTGGCTCAGGAAATGCATAACCTGCTTATCTATCTTTAAATAAACATGTGCATAAGATCGCTTGATGAGGAAAAGAAAAAGGAGCCGTAATTTGAATATTCTGTATACTGTCATAGGATTTGATACCAAAGGACCCATTGCAACTAGTCCAAATAGAAAAATTATAGGCATTGACTATCAAAAAGACATGGATTTATTGTTTCTGATTCATTCATAAATAATTTTAATCAAAGAAAAAATATAAAATAATTATTTTTTAATTTGTTATTTACAATTATTATTGTTTTAAATAAATTTAATCCTTTGAATATCCTTTAGATTTAAATTTTATTGAAAAAATAAATAAAATTTTGAGGTAAAATAGCTAATTCCCTCCCCTTGTTAAAAAAGTAATCCACTTGGTTCACTTCTCTATAGTATAATAGGGGAGTGTCACCAACTAAAACCAATTCCACTTAAATTATTTAAATGATGATTAAAATTTACTGTACTTTATTGTTCCTCCTGCTTGGAATAAATGGATCTTGGGCACAAGAACTAGCTAGGCAGGAAAACAGTCCTGTCCCTTACGGGGCCAACTCGGACAAGGCCAAAAGTTTAAAATCGATTGAAGGCGCAGTACCTGAAAGTACTCCTTTGAAAAGGGCTGCTGAAAGGACAACTTCAAATCCAATAAATAGAACCGAATCAATTAATGTTGATCCATTAGCGGTAAAGGTAAGCGGAACAGTCACAGCCCCTGATGGAGAGTCCCTTCCTGGCGTGAATGTTCTTCTTAAAGGATCGAATACGGGTACTGTGACTAATTTGGATGGTGAATATAGCCTTAGCGTCCCAAATGCTGCATCCGTAATTATTTTTTCCTTCATCGGGTATGAAACCCAGGAAATAAAAGTCAATGATAGAACGGTAATTGACGTGGTGCTGAAAGATGTGGGTAGAGCACTTTCTGAGGTGGTCGTGACTGCCATGGGGATAAAACGAGAGGCTAAGTCCTTAACGTATTCTGCCCAAGTTGTTGATGGTTCCAGTTTGGATGAAGCCAGAGAAACCAATGTCATCAATTCCCTTCAAGGAAAAGTAGCTGGTGTTACCATAACTCGGAGTGCTACTGGTCCAGGTGGAAATTCAAAAGTACTTCTTCGAGGTAGTCGTTCCATAACAGGAAATAATCAACCTTTATACGTAATTGATGGAGTTCCTTTGAACAATAGTACAAGGGCATCTGGTGGAGGAAGTTTTGGCGGACGAGACGGCGGTGGGGGAATCGGAATGATAAACCCAGATAATGTCGAAAGCATGACCGTTTTGAAAGGTGCTTCTGCTGCGGCCGTTTATGGTAGTGCAGGACAAAATGGTGCGATCATCATTACCACTAAGAGTGGTAAAGAGGGTAAGATTACAGTGGATTACAATGGAGGGATTACCATGGATCAAGCCTTTGCACTTCCAAAAAGACAATATGAATATGGCCAGGGAGATGGTGGAGTATATTCCCCAAGTTCTGAACATAGCTACGGGCCCAAGGCCGATGGACAGGAAGTGACACTTTGGAATGGCGATACTGTTCCCTTAACCGGACAGCCTGATAACCTTAAGAATTTCTTCAGGACTGGAACAACCATAATGAATTCCATAAGTGCCAGTGGGGGTAATGAGAAAATGCTTACCTATTTCTCCTATGGCAATGCCAATGCGCAAGGTGTTTTGAGAAATCATGACCTTTCTAGGCATAATTTTGACCTAAAAATTGACAATAAAATTTCTTCTAAACTCTCCTTCACAACCAAGTTGAGCTATATTCAGGAAGAAGTGGACAACAAGCCATTTACTGGAGAGCGTGGATACCCCGTTTCTTCTATTTATCGGTCCCCAACCTCCATACCGTTAAGTGCTATGCAGGATTTTGCCTATACAGATGAAGCAGGTATAGAAAAACAAAATTATTGGAAACCAGGATCTTCAATCTTGTCGAATCCTTATTGGAATCTAAACAGAGATCTGTTTAATGAGAAAAAAGACCGTTTGATCGGATTAATTCAAGTTAAGTACGAATTTGATGATTGGATCAATCTTCAAGTCCGTGGAAGTCTGGACAAGACCATGGAGAAGACAGAGAGGAAAGTATACAACGATACGTATACTACCTATGGTTTAGGTTCTATTTATGACGTTGGAGATTATACAAGACAAAACTCCAATATTGACGCCTTGTTGTCGATTGATAAGGAGCTATCAGAAAAGTTGGATTTATCTGTAATCTTAGGGGGAGCCATACAGCAAGGAAGGTCATCTTCTGTTTTTGTGGCCTCTAATGGCCTTTACAAGCAGAATTATTTTTTTCTAAGCAATGCAAAAGCTCCTTTAACTTCCAATTCATTTTATGAAAGTCCGCAGGTACAGTCTTTGTTTGGTACCGCAACACTTTCCTACGATGATTACTTATTCTTGGAAGCAACCGGTCGTAATGATTGGTCCTCAGCACTTCCTAAAGAAGACCAATCTTATTTCTATCCTTCAGTGGGTTTAACTGGAATCGTTACTGAAATGCTTTCCATGCCAAAATGGGTTTCTTACGGTAAAGTTCGTGCTTCACTAGCTTATTCTGGATCAGGTGGCGCAGCTTATAGAGACAGGAATTATTATTCAGTAGCTAGAGGAGGGTTAATTGGAACACCAACTGTACGTTCCTTACCTACTTATAAACCTGAAATGACTTCCGCATTTGAGTTAGGTGCTGAATGGAGGTTTTTCGAAGCGAGATTAGGTTTTGATTTCACCTATTACTATACAGACACGAAAAATCAACTGATTACTATTGCTACTCCGGCAGCCTCCCTGTTTAGTAGCCAATATATCAATGCCGGTTTGATCAATAATAATGGTGTTGAGATATCCATGGATATTGTGCCTGTGGAGACAAAGGATTTTGTATGGGATGCCATGTTTAATTTCTCGAAAAACAACAACAAAATTATTCGCCTGACGGATGAAATTACTTCAGCTGTACTTACCGATGACCGACAAGTATTGGTTTTGGCTCAGGTAGGAGGCAGTTATGGAGACATGTATGCAGTTGGTTGGCAAAGGGATGATTTGGGCAGACCTTTGGTAAATGATGAAGGAAGCCCAATGCTTACCGGCGGAAAGTCAGTACCAGTTGGAAATTTCAACCCGAATTACAATTTGGGATTCAATAACAAGATCAGTTATAAAAACCTTTCTTTGGGATTTTTACTTGATTATAGAAATGGAGGAACTGTCATAGGAGGAACCCAAGCATTATTGGATGCGGATGGACATTCTGAAGCCTCTTTGTGGGGTCGTGAAGAGGGGATCGTTTTGGATGCCTACACCGTGAACGGAGAAAAGAATACCCAGAGCATTACCTCTCAAAGCTATTTTGGTAGTATTGGGGAAAGATACCCTGCCGGAGAATTCTATGCTTACTCAGCAAGCAATCTTCGTTTAAGAGAAGTCGTATTAAGTTATAGCTTCTCCAATGCTCTTGTTAGCAAAACAAAATTCATTGAAAAGGCTAGAATATCATTTACGGGAAGAAATCTATTGTTTTTATACAAAGATGCACCTTTTGATCCTGAGCTGCTCTTGGGAACCGGAAATGCAGGAGGTACTGAATACAATTCTTTACCGACCACACGAAGCATGGGGTTGAACTTAAAGTTGACATTTTAATCATCAACACCTATGAAAACTTCCATTAAAAAACAACGAAAAATGAACTATAAAAACTTCATTCTAACAAAATTAGCTGTTGGATTACTTGTGTTTTCTTGCTTATTAAGCTCATGTACGGAAAATTTTGAAGCAAGAAATACAAGTCCTACGGGTCTTGAAACCCTAAGTCCTGAGGATGTAAAATCTTTGTTCCCAAATGCCTTATACAGAGGTTGGAACCAAGGTAGTTATCAGACAGGCCAAAATTTGACAGCAGATACCTATTCGCAGTTCTTCGCTGGGACGCAGCCTGCCTTTGCTTCCCATAGGTATGTTATCAACCAATCCTGGATGAAAAGTTTTTGGACAGGAACGTATGTGTCTACTTTGCCATCCTTATTTACTATCATTAATGAAACAAGCGATGGAGACCTTCCGACATTGAATGCGATAGCACGTATTTGGAGGGTATTTATAATGAACAGGACAACAGATTATTTTGGTCCTATTCCTTATTCTGAGATTGGTTCTGATGGCTTGGAAATAGCTTATGATTCACAAAAGGATATTTATTATGATTTCTTTAAGGAATTGGATGAGGCCACCACAGACCTGAAAAATAACCTGAACATTGTTTCCTATCAGGAAAAAGACCTTATTTTTCAGGGAGACAATGAAAAATGGTTGAAATTTGGTAACACTTTGCGTTTGCGCCTCGCTTTGAGGATTTCAGGTGTAGAACCTGAAAAGGCACGAGTGGAAGCGGTAGCTGCTTTAGCTGGTGGAGTGATGGAGGATTATAATGAGGATGCTTTTATGGCACCAACTTCTGCCAATTTTAATACCTTGAACCGTATTACCGCATGGAATGAGTTTAGGATGAGCGCGAATATGGAAAGTCTTTTGTTAGGATATAATGATCCTCGACTTTCTATCTATTTCGAACCAGCGAAAGCCGATGGAGAATGGAGAGGAGCCAGAAGTGGAATGATCCCTGCAGAACAAACGCTTGGGTTTAATACTTACGCTTACACCTCAAACCTTAGCCCAAGGTTTCATCCGGAAAATCAGAGTACCAACCCGATGACGGTGATGTATTCAGCGGAAGCCTATTTTCTCCGAGCAGAAGGTGCATTAAATGGCTGGAACATGGGTGGCACAGCTGAAGAGCTTTATAACAAAGGCATTGAAATGTCCATGCGTACCTGGGGCATTATGGATGATGCGGTGATCAACGACTATATCAATGGAACCAGTTTGCCCATTGCCCCTGCACCTGAAAATGGATGGGATACTCCTCCTTTAACAGATATTCCTGTGAAGTTCTCCTCTGATCTAGAAAAACAAAGGGAACAAATAGGTACACAAAAGTGGTTGGCACTATTTCCAAATGGAATGGAAGGTTGGGCAGAAATGAGAAGATCTGGATATCCGAAAATGTACCCACTTATCCATTCTGACAATGATGATATCCAAGCTGATGAGATGATCCGTCGGATTGTATTCCTTGACTTGGAAAAAACATCAAACGGCAATGCTGTGGATGCGGCAGTTTCCTTGTTAGGCCCTGGCGGTGACAAAGTAAGTACACGTCTTTGGTGGGATGTAGCAAATTAAATCCGGTATATGCAATAGCTATTCTATTACATAAACCTGGTTGAATCCCACCAATAGAATAAAATTTTAATAGGATGGGTATTTTATAGCCATCCTATTATAGTTTTATTTATATTCAGACAAGAATAGCGCATTTGAGATACATTTCCCAATTAGGAATGGATTTAAGGGTAGCTTTTATAGTACTTAATCAATAAATAATCAAGCCAAATAGCTCCTTAAGAGCTGGTAATAGTCTTAGGTCTATTTCCAACATTGAAAAAAACATTAAAATTATGAGAACGAAATTATTTACATGGTCTTTTCTGTTTTATTGGCCATTTATCTTGAATCTGATAGTAGAGGATAAAACGATAGAAGTGAGTAATAATTACGAACAAACGAAAGACCAAGCCCATTATCTGGTTAAAAGACTTAAACAACGCTCAAATACCATAGATGCAGATTGGGATAAAAAACAATGGAAGAAAATCGAGGCGGTTACGCTGGATTACAATATGGGAGATGAGCCTAAGTTTCTTCCAAAGGTCAAGGCAAAATTGATGTACGATGATGAAAACATCTATGGCATTTTCCAAGTGGAAGACCGGTATGTCCATTCAGTTGTACAGGAATACAATGGAAATGTTTCAGGAGATTCATGTGTGGAATTTTTCTTTGCACCCGATTCGGATTTGCCATTGAGTTATTTTAACCTGGAAATCAATGCTGGAGGTACGCCGCTGATTTTCTATGTTGCTAAACCCTGGGATAAATTTACAAAATTAGGGAAGGAAGATATTGATCAGATAGAAATTGCCCACTCTTTACCTAAAGTAGTGGATCCAGAAATCACTGAGCCTACGACTTGGACCATTGAGTACCGGATACCACTATCCATGTTGGAAAAACATTCCAAAGTTACCCCACCTAAAAGTGGTACGATCTGGAAAGCCAACTTTTACAAGACAGGAAGCAGGACCAGTAATCCCAACTTCCTGACATGGTCTTTTGTTGACAATCCCAAACCAAATTTTCATTTGCCACAGTTTTTTGGCACCTTAAAATTTCAATAATCTTGAACCCTGTTCTTCCCAGAATTAAATTTTCACCAAATGAAAAGATTGCCTTTACGCTTTTCTATTTTTGTTTCCACCTATTTTAAGGGTTTGGGTTTGGAATTGAAAAGCAGCCTTGCCCATCAAAGTCAGGAAATTGAACTTCATCTTAGGGTCGGAAGAGTGGTCTGGGAGCTAAATAAAACCATTAATTTAACATAAAAACTTTACATGAAACGTCGGGAACTTCTTAGATATCTTGCCATTACGCCCTTATTGCCTGGGCAATTGCTTTCCATCTCTCCAGCACAAGCGGAGACTTCCATTGTAGGAAATTCAGAAAAAATTCTTCCTGGTAGACCCAAAAGAATAGCAGCCATTCTCACAGAATACCGACCCAATTCACATGCTGACGTGATTGTTGGTAAGTACTTGGAGGGATACAACCAAGATGAAATGGCTCCTTATCCCCGGTCGAAAATCGTATCCATGTTTACGGAGCAAGTTCCTGACACTGATATGAGCAGGGACATGGCCAAAAAGCATGGGGTGCCGATATTTGGTACGGTAGCAGATGCACTTACACTAGGGGGTGATAAACTGGCTGTAGATGGGGTTTTGCTGATTGGAGAGCATGGCGATTACCCTTCCAACGACAAGGAGCAGAAGCTTTATCCTCGATTTGAAATGTTTTTGAAGATAACTGATGTCTTTAGAGAAACTAAAACTTCAGTACCTGTTTTCAATGACAAGCATCTTTCATACAGTTGGAGGCAGGCCAAACGTATGGTGGATATTTCAAAAGAACTGGACTTTCCAATGTTGGCAGGTTCCTCTGTACCGGTAGCTTGGCGTATTCCGGCGATCGACACGCCTTACGGAGAGGCGCAAAAATATGCGGTGGGCATTTCCTATAGTGGTTTGGATATTTATGGATTTCATTTGCTGGATTCCATTCAGTCGGTAGTAGAGCGAAGAAAAGGAGGAGAAACAGGGGTGAAGGCCGTTCAATGCCTCGAAGGGGAGGAATGCTGGGAGTTTTTGGAACAAAATAAATGGGCCGATAAGTTGTTCAATGAGGCACTTTCACATAGCCTTACAAAAAAAGAAGGAGAGATTAAAGAATTGGTAAAATCTCCTGCAGTTTTTATTGTAGATTATAACGATGGGCTAAAAGTTGCTGCTTTTCTATTGACAGGATTGGTGGAGGATTTTACTGTAGCAGTTGAATTGGAGAATACCTCGAAGCCCTATGCTACATTGATGCGTTTGCAAGGCAAACCACACCATCACTTTGGTTGCCTTGTGAAGAACATTGAGATTTTATTTGAAACAGGAAAGGCTCCTTATCCTGTTGAGCGAACCATGCTCAGCAGTGGAATTTTAGATTTTTCTTTGGAGTCGAGGATCCAAGGTCACAAAAAGCTTAAAACACCACAACTCGCCAAGGTAAGTTATAAAACCCCAAATGCTTCTCATTTTTGTACAACAGGATGGGGCGAAGATGGCAAAAGATTAGACTAATCGATGTCTTTAGGGCAGCTGCAATATCCTATTAAAATGGACGTTTTTCAGTTTACGATAATGCTTCAATAATAATTTCCAAGGGTTCTTACCCGTGGAAATTTAAACCCAGATTCCATGACGTTGAAAAAGTAACGTTAAGATTTACATTCAGCCTTGATCTTTTTGGTTCGTTTTTGGATCATAGCCTGCCCTGAAGCGTAACAACTCAGGGCCAAAAATGAACAGAGGAAATAAGGTGAAACAGCTTCCATGTCCTTCAAACCACATTTTAAGGTTAATATTTAGAGAAGTACAACTACAAATTTTGAATAAGTTAGATGGAATTCGAAGTTATTAATAAGTAACGTTGGGTAATATGCTTCAATCTCCAAACAATCTGATTTTCTTGTAGTTCCACCACTTCCTGAGTAAAACGGGACAGGCATTACGAAATCTATTGTCGACTTCGGGTTAAAGGCCGGAAAAAGCCTGATATAAAAGGCTGTCATGTAGTAATTCGATTACGGATAAGGGTATTTTCCACTCATTTATCGAAATCATTCTTATCAAATGACTACTTTAAACTTTATAACCCAAAAATAATTTTGCTTACCTACCCATTAGCCGTTTTAAGATCAGGCATACGCATAAATAGGAAAGTCATAGGGTTTCTAAAGGGAACCGAAGAAGCCTAAGGGGCTTCAACAACAATAACCACGGGTGTGAACCCGTGGCAAGAAAACCGAAATAGAATTATTTTGGCGGTATTGTTGCTTTTTTGTGCAACAATACTGACAAAATTCAGACCTACGTTTGTAACCTAGCGTTACTTTTACCAAGTCTTCGAATCTAGATTAAAACTGAAGTACATAGCATGGTTTTCTATAGAGGGAATGCGGAGCAAGGCCTTACTCATCTTTAAACTTTGTCTCAATGATAACTTGCTCTTTTAAGGTTCGGTGTACGAGACATTTGTCGGCGATTTCCAACAGTCTTTTACGTTTGGTTTCGTCTAAATCTCCTGTTATTTCCAGGTTTCGTGTAAATCAGCCGACTTTGGAGTTTTTGTTTTCTAAACTATCTTCATCCTTTACCGGAAAGCCTTTCACTTACTTCGTGGCCTTTGGTATCGTTAGGTACAGTTGTGGCCCGTATATATTTTTTAGCCCATGAACTGATCATTTCGCCCACATACTGACTATCCCGAAGGGTTGGATAGCAAGTGATCCGATCCATGGAAGCAAACAAAGCTTTTGGGATGAAAGGCTTTTTCGTAAACTTTGGCGACATGCTCGATATCCACGATAAGATCCTGAGGAGAATGTAAGATCAGGATGGGCTTTCTGAGTTGGGACGGGCATGTGCCCAGGTCTTTTTGATAGAGATCCTGAATAAAGGAATGATTGATATTAAATCCTCTCCCTCCAATGTTGACCTTAGAAGCGCCATTTTTTTCAATGGATTCTAAATGATCGTCAAATAGATGTGCTATGTGTTTGGGGTCTGAAGGGCTTCCAATGGTTACGAGAGCTTTTATATTCGGCAAGGAATGGGCAGCAAAAATTGCGGCTGCTCCATCAAATGAATGTCCGATGAATAGGGAAGGTGCCTGATAGTTCTCGGATAAAAATTTCGAAGCGTCAATCAGATCACTGATATTAGAAGAAAAGTTGGTGTTTTCAAATTCACCTTTACTGCTTCCCAGTCCTGTGAAATCAAGACTCATGACCGCTACACCCATTTGGGAAAGGGTATTATAAATATTTCGGATAGTTTTCAGATTTTTTTCGCAAGTAAAACAATGGGCAAATAGCGCAAAAAACCTGGGCGGTTGATCAAGGGGATGGTAGATAAATGCGGAGAGTTCGATTCCCTCACGATTTTATTCGAAGATGGAAAGGAGAATAGAAATTCCGAACAGGGACTTGGTCCCTGTCCGGGATTTTTGGTGATTTTAGCCATTTATCAATTAAAAGTGGCTTTATTTTCCCTAACAGGAAATAAATTCTTGTTAATAGATAAATTTTTGTGAATAAGGTTTTCAGAATTAATTTAATGGAGCCGCTTCCGGAAAATCTATTGGGACTTTAGTTACATTATGAAGCATATTGGTAATGGCTTTTTCACCGACTGCCAGGATGGTATCTATCAGATTTTCTTTGGTATACCCTGCGCTAAAAAAGCTTTCCAGGTCCTGGTCATCTACTTTGCCGGCATTTTCCATGATCGATTTGGCAAGTTTAGCCAGCGCATCAAATTTTGGGTTAAATGCTGCTGTCCCTTTGCGGATTTCCAGGATTTCTTCGTCTGAAAAGCCATTCATTTTGCCTATGGCTGTATGAGCAGCCAGGCAATAAGTACATCCATTTATTTGGCTTACCACCAGATTGACCACTTCTTTTTCTTTATTATTGAGACTGGTTTTGCCATTAGCAAAGGCTGTATATCTGGCAAGAGCATTGCCCGAGAGTGCATAGGTGGCATAAATATTAGGGATGAAACCTACACCACCTTCGATTTTTTCTAAAATGGCTTTGTTTTCTTCGCTTACTGTTGATTTTGTTGGTACATCAAATTTAATGTTGCTCATAGCTTTTTTGTTTTTGTTTTAATAATGATACAAAGTTGGGATGTATGGCAGCCAAAAAAAATGACAATACAACCCTATTTATTGGCAATTATTCCCGATAGGTAGTTTTGCTGAAATAAATGTTCCGTCCAGAAAAAATCCGGACCGACTTTACAACCTGAGTTTGGGGTAAGATCGTCTAAAAAACAGCTAAATCGTCACTTCGAAACCTTTTTGGGGGTTGCTGAGGTGGGAAAGGGTGTGGCAGTCCCGCCTTGCTGGGGATTCCCACGGCTTTCTCTACGCATAGCCCTCTCTAAGCCTACCGAAAGCCTACCGATGACGTGTTTATTAAATATTTGACATTAAATAATTTATAATCATAGTTTTTTGCCATTTTTATACCAAAGCCCACGGAGTGTATCTTTAGAAGAATAGTGAATTTCAAATTCCACCCCCTCCTTTTTCATGCCATGGTAAAGATTTCTGTCGCTCTCCCTGAAAGAGAGACAACCAGAGCAAATCCCAAACAAAAAAATTAAAAAGACTATCGACTGGATACCTTCCTTTCTCATTTTGATGTATTTAAATCAGTTTACGTGGTTTTACTTGCTGCGGTTTAAGTCTTTCTTAAACATTTTTTAATTGAATTGACCGAATCCGTCAGGAAAAGTGGGTAGGTACGACTATTCATGTGAAATCAAAAATTCAGCAAACATGAAAAAGTTCAAATGGCTTAAGCCTTTACTCATTGCCTTTATAGCAGCAGCTGTCATTGGTCTGGGGATAGTAACCTATCTTTTTAACATGCCACATAGGGATGTTCAATCCTCTCAAACCGATTTTGGTATTTCTTCAAAGGTATTGGTGGATGAATTTCTAACCAATGGGGAAACGGCATATGACAAATACCTTGAGGAATCCGGTGAATCTAAAATTCTGGAGGTAGAGGGAGAGGTTTTTAAAATCACTAAGGATTTTAACGATCAGACGGTCATTCTTCTTAAAGCCCAAGATGAGGTTGCCGGGGTAAGTTGTACGTTTCTACCCTCTGAAAAAGATTTAAGTCAATTAATAAAAGTAGGTCAAAAAATAAAGGTAAAGGGAGTCATCCGTTCAGGAGCCAATTATGACGCCGACCTTGAAATGTACGAAAATGTAATCATGGAAAAGTGTGACTTGATCACCAATATTTAATTAATCAACAAAAATTTAAAAATTATGAAAATTAGATCAATTGTTATAGCCCTCCCATTTGTTATGCTGATCACAGCTGCATTTGTTTCTCCCGTAGAAAAGCTAATTAGCCAAAAAACCCATATCAGCTTTTTTTCTTCTACTCCTGTTGAAGACATCACCGCTGATAATTACAAGGCCACCAGTACCCTGGATACTTCAACCGGAGATCTGGTGTTTTCGATACCCATGCAAAGTTTTGAGTTTGAAAAATCCCTAATGCAAAAGCATTACAATAGCAAAGACTTTCTGGATACCAAATCATTTCCTAAATCCAAGTTTGTCGGTAAGATCACGAATTTTGACCAGGTGGGTTTTGAAAAGGACGGTACCTACGAGGCATCAGTAATGGGTACGATGACGATCAAAGGGAAATCGAACGATATCGATGAAAAAGGGATGATCATTGTAAGTGGTGGCAAGGTCTCTGCAGAAAGCACCTTTGAAATCACTCTTGCTGATTATGGCATTACTTTTCAAAAAGGAAAACCTGCTTCCAATATTGCAAAAACCATTGAAATCACTTTTGTAGGTGAGTACGACAATTAAAATAGATTGTTGATGGGTTGATTAAGTGTATGGGCGCAGTGATGTGCCCTGCACTTTTTTCCTGAACCCAATATATGAAATAGAAATTCTACTGCGTAATCCGGGCTGAACCATTTTGATATTGCCATGAATACCAAACTAAATTGCTTACTACTTTTGGTTACCTCTTTTTTCTTCCAGGATGTAATGGGGCAGGCATGCTGTTCTGGCGGTGTACCTGTCGGAGGAACCCTTGGATTGGGAACGGCTGAACCCGGGTCTGTTCAGTTTTTACTGACCTATGACCACAATGTGATCCGGGATTTAATGGACGCCAAAACAGTATTGGAAGACGATACGCGTAGCCGCCTGACTCGATCTGCATTACTAGAGGTCAATTACGGTATACATGAGCGATTTGCTCTTGCCATAGTGCTGCCTTATGTAAGACAGGAAAGATCTATTCGGGAGTACAACAATCAAATCGGCTTTACCAGTGCACAGGGCCTGGGAGACATGGTTTTTTTGTTGAAATACAGAATGCTGAATCCTCAAACCAATCCAGACAGTGAATGGTTGGTGGGAGCGGGTCCCAAAATCCCTACCGGAAGGACAGGTTTTAAAAACAACCAGGGGCTTACTATGGTCGCAGATATGCAACCTGGGTCCGGTTCGGTGGATGGGATGTTTTGGACTTTTTTTCAACGTTCAAAATTTTTACTTAATTCCATGAGCCTGCTCGGGATCCTTACCTACAGAGCTTCGGGTAAGAATTACGGCTACAACCAGTCCCAGGTATACCAGTTTGGAAATGAATTTCAGGCCAATCTAGGGATTAATTACAACCTGTTTGTTCATTGGCCGATGGATGTATTTGTGTTTGGCAGGTACAGAAGTCAGACGGTGGATTTGGTGGATGGAAACACTTTCCCCGGATCCGGTGGAAAATGGATCTATGCCATTCCCGGCTTAAGTGTTCATTTTAGCCCAGACTTATCCATTCGTGCATGGGCGGACTTTCCTTTGTACCGCTCCTTGAATGGATCGCAATTGACCACCTCCTATAAGTATTCCTTGTCTTTGTTTTTCAATCTGGGGAAGAAAGCCAGGGAACCAATTTATAATTTAAAATTTGACTAATTATGAAAAGAATCTATCAAATTAGCGCATTATCCCTTTTGCTGGCATTATCCCTTTACGGATTCACGGATAACGAAGATGCTCCCTTTCGACCGGGATCAGGAGGAAATAGCGGATCGGGTTCGCAAGACTGGCTCATTCCTGAAGCGGATGTTTTTGACGGAGGACCGGGAAAGGATGGTATCCCTGCTTTGAACGATCCTTCTTTTGTGAACGCATCTGAAATTGACTTCCTAGAGGATCAGGATTTGGTATTGGGTTATGCCCTTGGTGGGGAAGCAAAAGCGTACCCTCATAAAATATTGGACTGGCATGAAATCATCAATGATGAATTGGGCAGTACCTCCCTTGCCGTGATTTACTGCCCATTAACGGGCACAGGAATTGGCTGGGATAGAACTATTTCTGCCGGAAAAACGAGTTTTGGCGTTTCTGGGCTTCTATACAATACCAACTTGATACCCTACGACAGGTTGACGGATTCTAATTGGTCTCAAATGCGTTTTGAAGCGGTAAACGGGGAGCTTATAGGTGAAAAGCCTGAGGTGATCCATCTGATAGAAACCAGCTGGGCTACTTGGAAAGAAATGTTTCCCGAAACCAAGGTGGTTTCACGGCAGACGGGACATAACCGAAATTACGAAAACTATCCCTATGGTGATTATAAATCGAATCATAACAGCCTGCTATTTCCGGTTAGTACAAACGATGATCGGCTTTTGGCCAAGGCAAGGGTTCTTGGTTTAATGCAGGGAGACAATGCAAAAGTTTACCCCATTGATAAATTTGAAGAGGAGACACGCCTGCTTTACGATACCTTTCAGGGTGAGGAAATTGCTGTGATTGGAAATAAAGCTGCAAATATCCTGGTAGCCCTCAACCGTACCCTTTCAGACGGTACAGTTTTGGATTTGACACTGGTTGGGGCATCAAGTCCCTGGCTGATTGAAGACCAGGAGGGAAATCGTTGGAATTTGTTTGGGAAAGCGGTATCCGGGCCTCGGGAAGGTGAATCCCTGCAATTATTCCCGCAGATGATGGGGTTTTGGTTTTCTTGGTCTCCGTTTTTTGAAACTATCGAAATTTATGAAGGAGTTTAAAAATAAATTCATCACGGTCTATGGAGTTATTATTGGAATTCAAATCGTTTTTGTTTTAGCGGGCTGGTTTGAGTTACTTAGCTGGCTACTGGTAGTTCCTGTAGTGCTGGTATTGGTGGTTGGGCTTCTGGATGTAAGTCAAAAAAAGCATGCAGTAAGGCGTAATTTTCCGGTAATTGGAAACTTTAGGTATTTTTTTGAAGCCATAAGGCCTGAAATCATGCAATATTTTATTGAGTCAGACATTGATGGTGCGCCTATTAACAGGATGTTTCGTTCCCTGGTGTATCAACGATCTAAAAATCAAATGGATACTACTCCATTTGGAACAAAAATGGATGTGTATAAGGTAGGTTACGAATGGATGAATCACGCTACCTTTATTTCCTCCGCTGTAGCCTCCCGTCAACCACCTCGCATTACTATTGGGGGCAAAGATTGTAGGCATCCTTATGCCTCCAGCTTATTGAATATTTCTGCCATGAGTTTTGGGGCTCTAAGTAAAAATGCCGTTTTGGCTATGAACAAGGGAGCCAAAATTGGAGGGTTTGCGCAAAACACGGGTGAGGGTGGGATTAGCGATTACCATTTGGAAAACGGGGGAGATTTAATTTGGCAAATTGGGACAGGATATTTTGGATGCCGAAAAAAAGATGGCTCTTTTTGTGCAAATACGTTCCGCTCGAATGCATTGCTTCCCTCAGTCAAAATGATTGAAATCAAACTTTCTCAGGGAGCAAAACCAGGTCATGGTGGCATTTTACCAGCCATAAAAAACACACCGGAAGTTGCCAGGTATCGCCATTTGGAGCCATTTATAGCTATCCATTCCCCTCCGTTACATTCAGCGTTTTCTGATGCGGCCGGACTGCTTTATTTTATTCAAAAATTGAGGCAGCTGAGCGATGGGAAACCCGTAGGCTTTAAGTTTTGTGCTTCGGGAGAGGATGATTTTCGGCAGATGTGCCAACAAATGGTCAACACTGGGATCTACCCGGATTTTATTACTGTAGATGGAGGAGAGGGAGGAACGGGTGCGGCACCCGTGGAGTTCAGTAATTCTCTGGGAATGCCCTTGAGAGATGGATTAGCTCTCGTTAACGATTTGCTTGAAGCGTATGGATTAAGGGAAGACATAAAGTTACTGGCATCGGGTAAGATTATCACCGGATTCCATATGGCAAGAATTCTGGCACTGGGAGCTGATGTCTGCTATTCTGCACGGGCGATGATGATGGCTGCCGGATGTATCCAGGCACTTCGCTGTAATTCTAATACCTGTCCGGTAGGTGTTGCCACCCAACAAGAAAGGTTGGTCAGAGGCTTGGATGTAGCTGATAAATCGATTAGGGTGGCCAACTTTCAAGAGAAAACCGTTGAAAGTCTAATGCAACTTTCGATTGCAGCGGGGTTATCATCACCGGAGGATATTGAACGCAGGCACATTTTTCGGAGAATAAGTACTACACGAGTTAAAACTTACGCCCAAATCTATCCCTTTCGCCCAAAGAATTTGCCTCAAAAGGATCCTAATTCATTAGGAACACCCTAACGGGTATAGCTCACGAGAGATTTTTTAGTATTGACCAAAGTTAACCCATCGGTATTTTTTTTGAAACAGAAAAGCAGTACAACAGGATTAAATGGTGTAAAATAAGGGTCCATACGTTTTCTTTGTTTTTAAATCAACATGGATCATCGAGGGAGTGAATCTGGAGTTTCTAATTTGGGTAATGCTAACCGTCTGCATTCCATTAGGCCTGCTCATTAAGATATCGAAGGTTTTATCTTCTCCGTGATGGCTGTTGTGAAAACCCATCATGTCGAAATCAGGATGATTTGATTTGGTAGTAAGCCATTGGTAAAACCATTTTTCTCTTTCTATTCGTTGTTCCAGTGAATACAAGGTAGGCGATGACCAGATTTTAGGTTTGCAACGTTCCAGTTTGTTAAGAAATGTGGATTCGCCATTCCATTTCAACTCAAAAAAGGAATTTTCTTTTATTGTCAGAAGGGTAAAAGGCTCTACCTGTAGAAAATCGAAATTTTCCACAAATTCTTCGAACGCTTCATGCTCCAGCGATTCCAAGAGCATCATTCCTCTACTGATCACCTGTGTAGATTTTTTTTCGTGTTTTTCAAAAGCTCCATTTAATAAGCAGGCTACTGTTGCATCCCCGCAGGCCGCGATCCAGGTGCCACCGGAACGCACATCCTTCGGATAAATTATTTTCTTCCTGGAATGGCAGTAAGCCAATGGAGGAAGGGTTTCTCTCTGAATGCGTTCATCCCTGCTTGAGGTAAGTAAATAACCGTGTGCGAGGGGAATATAGGATACGGTACACATGTATAGCTTTGATTTAATTAATTGCCGTTACTTTACAAATAATAGTCGGTAATTTCTTTTTTCCTGACAGTCTCAGTGGTTTTTTATCAAAAGTTAAGTTTATTGCAATCCTTATAAAGATCGATTTATGGTGGTTCGATGGATCGTGTTGCTACTGCTTATGGCTGGAACGGATTTAAAAGCTCAGGAATATTTTGACGGGCATTATGCCGGATTTTGACAGCGACACCTTGATTATTCAAATGCCGTGGCCTTGCCTGAAGCAAATTATGGCTTTAGAAATACAGAAGAAGCCATGTCTTTTCAAGAGCAACACTTTCACATAACGGATAATATCAGTTCACTTTCCTCCACAGGGAGTGATTCATTTTGCATGAAGATTTTCATACAGCCTTGATTTTTTTGGTTCGTTTTTGGATCAAAGTCTGTCCCGAGCAGCGTAGCAAAATGACAAGGTTTTTTCGCTCTACAGCAGTGCGGACTATTTGGAATCCCGTTATGCCTTAAACGGAGTAGAAAGTCTTTCCCAAATTTCCGGTGCGCTGGAAAACTTGGTAGGTGCCGCAATACAGAATAACATAAGCAGTAGCATTTCTCAATCTGTTATTGAGAATGAAGGTGTAGTAACCGTGACGAGTTCCCAAGACTTTGAGGCAACCTATCAAAGTCTAAAAGGCACCATTTCTGCAAATGAGAACCTTTCTATCTTGGCCGAGCTGGATCACCAGGGAAATGCCGAAAGCAGGGGACTGGAATTGAGACCTACAAAAGTCTTAATTTTCGGAAACCCCAATTTAGGCACTCCCTTAATGCAGGAATCCCAAACGATAGGCCTGGACTTACCACAAAAAATTCTTGTATGGCAAAACGCCGAAGGAACTGTCCACCTTTTCTATAATGATCCGGAATTTTTAAAGCAACGTCACCAGATTACGGGAAGGGATACGGAAATCCAGCAAATCGCCACTGCCCTTGGAAATCTAACCAACTCAGCCGCTGATGGTAATTAATTTGGAAAACATGAAAACTATTTATCGACTGGCAATTTTCCTGGTATTTTCGGCATTATTTGCTCCCCATTCCTTTAATAAGATGTGGGGCATGTGGTTAAAGAAAGGGGAGAAGGTATATTGAGACTGTTTGTTGAATCATCCTGGCGTCAGATTTTCCAATAATGTTGGAATCAATTCAGAGACTGTTGGGTGAGGGAATACGCCATCTCTGATTACAGTGTAAGGACTCTTAGCATACATTACATTTAGAATGCTGCTAATAATTTCATCACCACCTACTCCAAGCACGGTCGCCCCGATAATATTATTCGTTTCATTAGCTACGATTACCCGAATAAATCCGTCCGTTTCGCCCTTTTCTTTCGCACGGGCGATACGGTTCATGGCACGGTATCCTACCGAAACGTTCAGTTTTTTGTCTTTTGCCTCCTTTAGCGTGATTCCGGCCCGGCCCAGAGGTGGATCAACGAATAATCCATAGGTAAGAATACGATCACTTACTTTTCGGGTTCCCTGTTCAAACAGGTTGGCATTAACGATTTCAAAATCGTTGTATGCGGTATGTGTAAATGCACCTTTTCCGTTACAATCCCCAAGTGCATAAATATCAGGGACATTGGTTTCTAAGGTATCGTTTACCTGTATGTACCCCCTTTCATCCGTTTTGATGGATGCGGCTTCAAGTTGAAGGTCATCCGTATTGGGGGTCCTGCCAACAGCTACCAGCAAATGCGATCCACTGACTTCAGGAGGTCCGTTTTCGCATTTTACAGAAACGACCAGCTTACCGTCTTTTTCTTCTCTGGCCTGAATGCATGCTGCATTCAACCGGAATTCCACGCCTTCTCTTTCCATTACCTTTTGTATTTCACGGGACACATCATCATCCTCCTTGGAAATAATCCGGCCTTCTTTTTCTATAATGGTCACTTTGCTGCCAAAGCGTTTGAACATTTGCCCAAACTCCAAGCCAATATAGCTTCCTCCAACGATGATTAAATGCTCCGGCAATTTGTCAAGCTCTAAAATACTTTTGTTGGTTAGGAAATTGACTCCTTTCAAATCTTCTGGAATAAAAGGTCTGGCTCCGACATTGATAAAAATTTTCTCAGCCGTCAGTTCTTTGCCATTCACTTCAACGGTATGCGTCGCCGTAAATCTGGCAGTGCCTTTGATCAATGTGAGGTGCTGGTTTTTTTCAATCCCTGAAGCCATCCCGTCGACCGATTTTTTAATCAATTCATCTTTTCGTTTTCTTACCTGTCCCAGATCCAGTCTGGTTCCTTCAGGAATGTGTACACCCAGCATTCCTCCGGTCTGCATCTCAAACATTCTGCGGGCACTTGCCACGTAGGTCTTGGTGGGTGTACATCCTACGTTCAGGCAGGTGCCACCCAAATGCTCTTTTTCAATGAGTGCCACTTTTTTACCCATTGCTGCCATTTTAAAAGCCAACGGGGTACCTGCTTGTCCGGATCCAATAATGATTGCGTCAAATTTCATAGTTTCTTGTATTATTTTGCTGTAAATAGATTCAACCTTTAAAAGATTACTGCCAGTGAAAAAGTGATGGCCGATATAATTAGTCCATACATAAATACATTGTAGCTCCTTTGAAGCAGTGCGTATTTTTTATGAAGAACCTTACCTAAATAATAGATATCCCTAATCATTGTAGAATAGAGAAAGTCGGAATCCTCCATCATCTTTTTCATTCCTGATTCATAATCCTGAAGCTCCATTCGGTGAAAATTACCAAAATAGAGGAGGTTGGATGTTTTTTCCTGAATGTCTTTTTCCGTGATGTATCCATCTGACACCTTTGGCCGGGTAGCCAATACCGCAAAAACGATGGTCGCTAAATTGGTCACCAATAAGAGAATGGTTGGGAAAATAAATTGAATTTGTTGGTTTAAATTTCTTACCAGAACCGTGATAATGATAGAGACAATGATGGAATTGACGGAAATCATGATATTGGCTTTGTTGTCTGCTATGGCAGAAAGCTGCAAATGGTTTTTAGAAGTAGTCCGAAACATGGTCTCCACTCCTCTTTCCGGCAGCGTCTTTTTATAATTTTTCCACTCCTTTTTTGATAATTTTTCTGTTGCATTTACTTCTAATTCAAAAATTTTATTTTCCAGACTAGCAATGGTTTTCAGTTTGCCTGGATTGTAGGCGTTTTTAGCCTGTTCTGTGTGGTATTCATGATTTTTTACAACCTCCAGGGTTTCTTTCAACCATTCCAGTTCCTTTTTTTTGGGCAGACCGAAATAGTCCATTTCTTTTCGCAAAGCCATGGACTTCTGTAAAAAATCATTTCGAGCAAAGTGGGACAGATCCGCATCACAAAGAATTTTTCCCAAAATATTTTTTGGACTTTGAGGAATCCGGGTTGCGAGAATACATTCTTCCACCTGTAGAATAATGGCCTCCTCTACCCGATTCTTTTCAAGAAAATTTCTGGCATAAGCCTGGCTTCTGACCTCGTGGTTTTTCAGTTCATTTTCCCAGCAGCCGGAATCATGAAATATGGCAGCCAATAAAACTATTTCTTTATGATCAAGAGATAGTTTTGTGTCATCTGACAAAAACCCTGAAGCTTCCATCACGTGATGGGTATGTTCCCAATTATGATAAGGGTAGTTCCCATCATCCTTGGAAGAAAAATAATCTTTCACCCAGTTTTCAGCCAAAATAACGAGTTCACTCTTTTCGTAGACCATGTGAAAGCAATAAAAATTTGAAAATTGAAACTAGTTTAAATTTATTCATTTAAATGTAAAGTTGGCGACAATTACCGCATTAAAATCCCGGCATATTTAGCTTATTATTATTATTTATGAAAAGGTATCTGTCGTATAGCTCATTTTTTTTGCTTTTAGCCATGCATGTATCATCGGCTTATGGCCAAAGGAATATTAACCAAAGGATTGTTTTAGTTGGAGACGCAGGCTCCTTGTCGGATGGGGATCATTTAGTTATGGATGCCATAAAGAAATGGATGATAACCCATCCCGAAGATGTAACGACTGATATTCTGTTTTTGGGAGACAATATCTACCCCAAGGGGATGCCGAAGGCATCTGATAAATCATACGAGGAGAGCGTTAACATACTATTTAAGCAAACAGAGGTAGCTGCCCGCCTAAATGGTAATCTATATATGATACCTGGAAATCACGATTGGGAGCATGGAAGACCTGGAGGGTTACAGGCAATAATGCGGCAGCAAGCTCACCTGGATTCCCTTAATCTTCCAAACATTAAGTGGTTGCCCAGAGATGGATGTCCAGGACCCGTGGAGATTCAAATCAATGAAAATATCGTTTTGGTTGCCATCGATTCCCAATGGTGGTTGCACCCGTTTGAAAAACCGGGTGAATTTTCGGATTGTGAATTTAAAACAAAAGATGACATCCTTTCGGCATTAAAGGATGTCATCGAAGAAAATAAGGATAAGTGGGTACTCCTGGCACTACATCACCCCGTTAGAACCTACGGGGAGCATAATGGAGCCTTCTCAATTAAAGATCATATTTTTCCTTTGTTGGCAGTTGTCAACAATTTTTATTTGCCACTTCCAGTGATTGGTTCCACTTATCCACTTTACAGAACATACTTTGGCAGTTTTCAGGATCAGGCCCATCCGCGCTATCGCTCGTTGATCGAGGCTATGGACCAAATCATCCAGGGACAATCCAACGTAATTCTGGTTTCGGGTCACGAACATGCCATGCAATACCTTCAGGAAGGGGATGTTCATTTCGTAGTAGCGGGCTCTGGGTCCAAAACCTCCCGTCTCAAAAGAAAAACTCCATTAGAATTTGGAAGTGAGAAAAGAGGCTTCGCAGTTTTGGATTTTTTGCAAGACCAAAGCGTGATCTTGCAGTTCTATGACTTGGAAAATGAAAATCCGCAGTACGCTAAAACGCTCCCAAAGAAAAACGTTCCAAAGGAATCTATTCCTGCTGATGGAAATAAGTTAGATTTTGATACCGTTTATAATACAGCCATCACGCACCAATACAAGGCTTCTCGTTTTAAACAGATGATTTTAGGAACCAATTACAGGCACGAATGGGAAGCGGAGGTGGATTTCCCTGTTTTTGATTTAGGGGCAAAAAATCTGGAAATTGTAAAACGTGGCGGAGGAATGCAGACTAAATCTCTTCGGTTGGCCAATCGGGAAACCGGCGAGGAATTTGTTTTAAGATCCGTTAATAAATATCCCGCATTGGCTATTCCTGAAAAGTTAAGGAAAACGGTGGCCAGGGACATAGTACAAGATCAAATTGCTGCATCTCATCCCTATGGTGCATTATTAATCCCACCCATGGCAGAAGCAATGGGAGTTTACCATAGCTCCCCGGAATTGGTATGGTTGCCAAATACTCTCTTGCTTAAGAACCACAGAGCGGAGTATGGGGATAATGTGTATCTTTTTGAGAAACGATTCGTCCGCCCATCCTCCATGAAAAAAGAGGAGTATAAATCATTTACCACCCATAAAATGATTGCTGCCATTCTCAAGGACAATGATTACTTAGTTATTCAGGAAGAGGTACTTAGAGCCAGAATTCTGGATCTCTTTATAGGTGATTGGGACCGGCATGACGATCAATGGACCTGGGTAGGAGTGGAAACTGCTAAAGGTAGGGAGTACCTGCCCGTACCTAGAGACAGAGATCAGGCTTTTTTTGTAAACCAGGGACTGATTCCAAAAATAGCGAGCAAGGACTGGATCATGCCGAAATTACAGGGTTTTGATCATGACTTACGAAACGTAAACGGCTTCATGTTTAATGCCCGTTATTTTGACAGAAGTTTTCTAAATGGATTGGGAAAGAGTACCTGGGAAAAAGTATTGAATGAGGCGGTGGATTCCTTAACCGACTAGGTACTGGAAGAGGCAATGGAAAATTTGCCCGATACGCTTCATTCCCTTCAGGCGAAAGAGATGCTGTCTAAATTAAAATCGAGAAGGGCCTGGCTAAAAGAAAAAGCCATGGAATATTATGATTTTTTGGCAGTTGAAGTGGATGTGGTGGGAAGCAGCAAAAACGAATTGTTTGAAATCAATCATTTAGAAACCGGCGACGTGCAGGTGAGCGTAAGTAAAATATCAAAAAAAGGGAATATTAAACAGACGTTGCTGGAAAGGACGTTTCACCCGGAGGAAACCGAAGAAATCAGGCTTTTTGGGATTGGTGGTGAAGATATATTTAAGATAGATGGAAAAGGCTCAGGAAAAATAAAATTGAGATTGGTGAGCGGTGAAGAGCCAGATAGCATAGTAAATAATGCTCTTTTACCTAAGAAATCCCAGATTATTTACCAATGGGAAAAAGAGAGAGACCATGTAGTAGGAGGAAAAGGCAGCAAAACCATTTTATCGGAAGATGAGTCAATTTTTGAATACAATCGCAATGCTTTTCGCTACGAAAAAAGATCTCCCCTCCCATGTTTCGAATATAATGCTGATGATGGAATTTATGTAGGAACGGGATTTCAGTGGGTCCGCCATGGATTTCGAAAAGATCCGTACCGGTTAATGCAATCCGTTAAAGGAAACGTGGCCTTTATGACTGGTGCTTTTAACTTTTACTTCCAAGGACATGCAGTAGATGTCTTAAATAGTTGGGATCTGGAATGGAATGCAGAAGTTCTTGCGCCGAATTATAGCAATAATTTTTTTGGGTTTGGCAACGAGACCCAGGGAGTAGGTTCCGAAGACAATGAGAAAGATTTTTTCAGGGTCAGATTCAACAGGGTAAATCTAGGAGCCTACCTCAGAAGGGAAATTGGTCATTTAGGACATCTTTCCCTGGGTCCCGTACTGGAATATACCCGATTGGATGATGAGGACAATGAGTCTCGGTTTATCAATAATAGTACACTGAGTGGATTGAATACCTTCGAAATAAACCAAATAAAATTTTATTCAGGCGCACAACTGAATTTTGAATTGGATAATAGAGATAATCCCAAGATTCCTGCTCGAGGGCTGCATTTTCTTACCGAAATGAAACACCTGGAGGGGTTGAACTCATATAGTAATAGCGTTACCAGAATCAATGCGGAGCTGTCACTTTACTGGACTTTTAAGGAGGTCTCCCGCATTACCTGGGCCACTCGCTTTGGAGCAGGGCATACGTTTGGTGATTTTGAGTTCTTTCAGGCACAGCATTTGGGAGGGAACACCAATTTTCGTGGATTGCGAAGGTTCAGATTTAGCGGAGAAAGTGTTGCGTTTAATAATACGGAACTACGAATGCGGTTTAACGATTTAAATTTTTATATTCTTCCCTTGTCCACAGGAATGTTGCTTTTTCATGATGTAGGCAGAGTATGGTGGAAGGAAGACAATCCCCGTAAGTGGCACCGCAGTACGGGGTTGGGGTTTTGGGTAGCCCCACTGGATCAGGTGGTCGTCACTGGCATTCTAGGTATTAGCGAAGAGGAAATTTTACCCGCTATTACGTTTGGTTTTCAATTTTAGTCCAACCGATTATCCATATGAAAAATTACCAGTATTTTGATAGAGATTTAAGTTGGTTATCCTTCAATGAACGAGTGATGAAGGAAGCGAAATCCAATAAAAACCCCGTGATAGATAGCATTAAATTTCTGGGTATTTATTCTTCAAATTTGGATGAGTTTTATCGCGTGAGGTATCCTTTGCTCAATGCCAGGGAACAGCTAGACATGCATCAGGAGGAGCATAAGCATCGTACTGATGCGGTGGATAGGGTTATTTTTAATCAATTAATAGAATTTGGTGAAACCATCCGGACCCTGGTAGATCGTCTTGAGAAAAAGGGCATCACCTGGTTGTATGGCAGGCCTTTTCCCGAAGAACTATACCCAAAAGTGGATGCGTTTTTTTTAAACGAGATGTTGGCCTATATCCAGCCCGTCAAATTATCGGGTCGGGATTTCTTTCCCGAGAACAACTTGATTTATTTTGCTATTCAGGTAACGAGTGAATCCAATGAGGATTTTGTCCTTTCTTTGCCGTTGAAAATGCTTGAAAGGTTTCAGGTATTTAAAGAAGGAGACAAGACTTATGTGGTTTTTATCGAAGATATTCTTAAAAGAAATTTGCATTGGATATTTCCACTTTCCTGGGAAATAATTGCCTTTACCTTTAAAATAACCAGAGATGCTTCTTTGAACTTGAATGAAGAAATAAACGAAGAGACGCTAAAGGAAATTCCACTGTTATTGCAAAAAAGGGAATTGGGGTTTCCTACCAGGTTTCTACATGAACCCGGTGTTTCTGCGGAATTTTTAAACCGAATTAAATCAAGGCTAAACCTTGAATCGGCTTCTGTCGTGGAAGGTGGGAGGTACCATCAACTTAAAGAGTTGTTGAAATTTCCAAACCTGACTAAATTAGAAATCGAAAGAACCAGCTGGCAGCGTTCGCAGTATCCTTTAAATCTTCATGAAAGTATTTTTTCGCAGATTGAAAGAAAAGATCTACTGATCAATACCCCCTATCAAAAATTTGATCCGGTACTTCGGTTTTTTAATGAGGGAGCCATAAATCCGGACGTAGAGGAAATTTACTTTACCATTTACCGGGTAGCAAATAATTCCATCATTTTAAATGCACTTACATCAGCGGCTAAGAATGGGAAAAAGGTAACGGTATTTGTGGAGCTAAAGGCGCGATTTGATGAGGGGAATAACCTGGCCTGGTCAAAGCGAATGGAAATGGCAGGCATTCGTGTTATCTTCAGCAATCCCAGACTAAAAGTGCATGCCAAAGTGGCCTTACTAAAAGTACGTAAGGGCAAAAATGAATCGTTATACGGGCTATATGGTACGGGTAACTTAAATGAAGGAACTGCTGGCATTTATACAGATCATTTTCTTTTAACAGCTAATCCCCTATTAAATAATGAATTACTCAAGGTTTTCACTTTTTTGACCAGGAGAAAAAAGCCTGGAAAATCGGATGATGAAAAATTCAATGTGCTTTTAGTCTCTCAATTTAACCTTCGGGAAAATTTCTTATTCCTAATCCAAAGAGAAATTAAAAATGTTGCATCAGGAGACAATTGGCAGCTTTTTAGCGAAAAACCCCCATTGAAACAGTCTTGGATCAGTTTACTTATTTTTTATGGTAGCCCTTTTCAACATATTGTTTAAGTCTTCTAAGGTTGATGTGGTTTATCAGCCGGAACATAACCGAAAAAACGGGGAGTAAAAAAATGTTCGTTGCCCAATGCTTTGTTTTGAAAAAATGATTTCCAATGCCTATCCCTGTTATTTTGTCGTTCTTTTTTTCCAAATGGTAAAGTACGATAAAATCAAGATGGGGACGCTTCATCAGAGCTCTTTCGAAAAGTTTAATTCCCAGATCGTTTACGATCACATCCTCTATAGAAATTTCAAGGTGATTTGCCCCAAGTAAACACTCATGCGAGGAAAGAATTCGGTTAATTTTTTGATCCCTTAAAGTAATTTTTTTTAGGCTTTTCATCCATTTAAGTCGATGATCGGGTTCGGCTAGCATCAGGAGTAGCTCTTTTGGTTCGGCAAGTATTTCCAGCATCCTGCCAGACTTTATTTTGGGAAAGGCAATGGAATTCCTTGGCAGCGGATCCTCGATATTCTCTCTATAGGAACGAAGGGTAAGGTAATAGAAAACCGATTTTTCCAGGCTTTCCAGTTTTTCTTCACTCATGCTGAGAGCCGCCATTTGATGATCCTCTAGCCTGGATGCCTTAATAAAGCTTTCACTGAAAAGGATATATTCCGAATGGTCGATGCTGTTTTTCAAAAACCTGTGGGCGACAATTACGTCTTCTCCCAGAAGTTTCTGGCGGCCGCCTACCCGATACCGGGTAATGGTTCCAGAGTGAAATATAAATTTAAGGGATAATTTTTCCGTGGAGCTGCATGCACCGCATTGGCAGATCTTATCCCTGGCATAATATTTAAGATGCTGATGAAATTTCTTAAAAATTGTTATGCAAAGCAGCGTGAGTTTTTCAAAGTCAGGAGTTGAATTTGTATTGTAAAATAGAACGGCATCCCCTTCTATTTCTGAAAGGGTAAATGCTTCTCCTGTTTCCCTAATGATTAGTTCTAATAATTCTGTAATAATGTGTTGGCTATGACTGATTTCAGTTTGTTTAATAAATTGGGTAAATCCGCTTATATCTGGAATGAAAATAATCCCTTTGTTGGAATCGGTAATGGGAGATGTGGTATTCATAAGGATAGCAAGTTACTGGGTTTACAGATCCATTTCTGACGAAAATTAATGAAATGGCATTAAGGCACAACGTTTACTAAGATAAAAAGGAATAAATTTTCTCATAGGGCCAGTCATTCGATAAAAACATAAACCGATGTTTTGGGATGAAATGCATACCAGGCGAACCAAAAACTCCTGATTGTAGGTAAAGCCTTTCCGGTGTCTTCGCAGACAACTGTGACTTGCTGGCTTTCCGGACGGTAGTTGATGAGGAGATTTTTGCCTTCAAAACGGTCCCGAATACGGTTGGATCCCGATTTGGATAGCTCAGAAAGGGGATACGCTTTGGCCATTTCGTCTATTTCTATGCCGATTACGAATTCTTTGGGGTGATACCGGCCATCCATTTTTGAAACCTTGAATAATAGGAGATTGGATTGGGCGTAACCGGGATACGGGTTTTTGTTGTAATCCCTGCTGAAACCTGTGTCTTCTGAAAGCACCCAGGTTTTGGGATGGGTAGACTTCCATTCTTCCCAGGTGTAATTTATTCCACCAATAGGGTAAACTCCTACCCAGAGAGTTTCAAAAATATAATGAGCTATTAAATTAAGATCCTTTGATTCCGCATCTTTGGTCTTAAATCCTGAGAATTCCGGACCAAAGCAAAAATTTTCGCCCAAGTTGTAATAGATCCTACACGTAATTCCGGTAAGATTGGATTCAAGGGCATAAATTGTCCCTAACACTACCGAAAATGATTTCTCTTCAAAAAAGCAATGATGGTATTCACGGGGTTCCGTATCTTTCTGAGCCATGCCTTCGGCCAGGTGAATAAAGAAAACTACCAACAAAGTCAAATGCAAATAAATGGGCATGGCGGGTTTTCATTGTGTGAGGAATAACGTTGAATACCATCGAACTAAGAGGCGAATGAATAGTCGGTGAATTTGGAATTCCTGACAAGATCCGGCCGTAAAAATGGATAGACACCTATAAGGAGGGCTTAACTGGCACAGCAACTCAATTTTGCAACGTCTTTTCCGAAAGTAATGGCAGCTAATTTTATCCCTTCACTTAATGTCAGGTAGGGATAAAAGCTGTCTGCCAAATCGCTCACCGTTATTCCGTACTTGATCGCCATGCTTACTTGTTGGATAAGTTCTCCGCCTTCGTGAGCCACTACTCTTGCTCCTATCAGTTTATCGGACTGGGTGTTGCGAATAAGTTTAATAAATCCCCTGATGTCATTTGCAGCTATGGCTCTTGGCACGTCTTTAAGTTCCAGTTTGGAGACTTCAAAGGGAATACCATTTGCTTCCGCTTGTGCTTCGTCCAATCCTGTACCGGCTATTTGAGGGTCTGTAAAAACTACCCAGGGCAAAGATGCGTAATCGGCTTTTTTTTCTGCTGCTGTAAAGGCATTTTCGACGGCAATTTTTCCTTCAAAAGCTGCTGTGTAAACATATGCCAGGGTGTTGACCACATCGCCAGCTGCAAAAATGGTTGGCAGATTGGTTTCCATTTTTTCATTTACCGAAATTTGTCCGCTTTGGGTAAGTTTGAGGTCAATATTTTCCAATCCTAATTGACTCGTATTGGGCTTTGTTCCGGTAGCTACGACCAGCTTTTCGGCCACAAAAACCCGCTGGGCACCACCCTGGGTGGCATTTACTTGTATGAGACCATTTTCCTGGGTTATGCAGTGAAACTCAATTCCGGTATAGGCTGCTATGCCCTCGTGGCGAAATTGTTTTAACAATTCATCGGAAATATCAGAAGTAAGATGTGATAGCACCTGTTTGGAACGTTGAAGAAGGGTGACTTTTGTTCCTAAACGCTGATAAGCCTGGGCGATTTCTAGGGCAATGTATCCTCCGCCCAATACGATTAAGGATTCAGGCTTTTTTTCCAAATCAAATAAAGAAATATTAGTCAGATAGTCTATTTTTTCTAATCCTTCAATTTTTGGAATGTTGGTCGAAGCTCCTGTGGCAATTAAAAATTTGAGGCCTTTGTATTCATTTCTGTCCACTTCGATGGTTTTCTCATCTTTGAAAGTGGCCCATCCTTTCAGCATCGTCAGGTTTTCAAAATCGCTTACTACATTCAGGTATTTCTTTTTCTGAAGATTGGCTACCAGTCTTTTCTTGTCCTGAATGACCTGTGCAAAATCAATATCAACACCCTTTGGTACGATGCCTGTAAAGTTTGATTGGCTGGCATTATATGCCTTCTCCCCAGCACGGATTAGGTTTTTGGAAGGCACACAACCTACATTTACGCAAGTACCCCCAAAGTCCAAACCACCGTTTACCATTAAGGTTGATAGGCCCAAACTTTCGGCTTTGATGGCTGCTGAAAATGCTGCCGAACCACCGCCAATGATGATAAGGTCAAACTGGTTGCTGCCACCATTTCCATTCGCTGGAATTTCATCTTTTACATGATAGTTTTTCGTGCCGTTGATAATGTCAATAATTTCTTCTTTGCTGGTTTTTGTGGTGTCAAAAGAACATTCGCAAGTGGCTTTTGCGTAGCTCACTTTGGCTTCTTTTATGCCTTCCTTTTTGGAAAGTAGTTTTTCAATGCCTGTGGCACAATGCTCGCAAGTCATCCCCGAGATGTCGAGTTTTATGATTTCCTTATTCATTTTGTAATTATTTAATTAAATTCTTAAATACTATGGCGAAAAAATCTACTTCTTGCCTACCACTTTATACCCTGTGCCATTGATGGCTTCTTCAATTTGGGCTAAGCTCACTTTAGTTTGATCAAACTCCACGTTGGCAGTTGCTTCTTCATAGATGGCATCTGCCGAAACTATTCCATGCAACTTGTTCACTTCATTTTCTACGTGTGAAGCACAGCCGTTACATGTCATTCCTTTTACGTCAAATGTTACGGTTTGAATGTCGGATGCGTTTACGATTACCACTTCTTTTTTGTCGATTGAAGGGTAGAAAATGTGCGCATAGTTTGGAAAAGTAAGCATCAATGCTGCAAACACGGTAACAATTCCCAAAAATGTTTTAGTCTGCATAAATGGCTTTTTCTCGTCTTCTTCACAGTCGCATTGGATTTCTTCGGCTGTTCTTGGTTTGAGTAGCTGGTACCAGGCAAAGCCCAATACCAAAACGGTAATGCCGATAAGAAAAGGCCTTGCCGGTTCCATCCAGGAAAAAGTGGAAGCTACGCCCGACGCACCTGAAATCAATGCCAATACTGGGGTAATACAGCAAAGGGAAGCTGCTACTGCCGAAAGCACTCCCGCTCCGACAAGTCTCTTGTTTTTCTTGTTCATATTTTTCTTGTTCATACTACTAACTTTTTTGAATTGTTAACGATGTATCTAATAAATGGTAGAAGCAAGGGCAGCTGCTCTTTTTTCAAAGAATAGAAAATGGTTTGTCCTTCTCTTCTCCTTTCAATAAAGTTTCCATCTTTTAGCTTTCTGAGGTGTTGCGAAACGGCAGGAATGCTCATCCCCAGAATGTCCGAAAGGTCACAGGGACAGAGTTCTTTTTCTTCTTCCAGGAGAAATAAGATTTTCAACCTTACCTCGTTTCCTGCAAGGGCTAACAGCCCACTAAGTTGGCTGAATGCTTTGCCGTTGGCATGTAGCATTTCACGACAAGCTTCTATCTGCACCTTGTCGGCATATACCCTGATGCATGATTGATTTTTTTCCATAGCATTTCCATTTTGTTATGGTAACGGCGCTTAGATTAATTAAGTTTCTTATTTAAGCAAATATTTAAATATAAAGACTATTTTTTGTTTTTTCTTGCTTGTAGCCTTTGCTACTAAATGCAACGTTTGGAATAGCATGAATGCTGAAAATCCTTATCCGGAATTAAAGGTAAAATAATTGCTTTTGAAGAAGATTCAGAAAATAAGGCTTCCTACCTTATCGTATATTCAACCCTGTCTTCTTCAGAAGCTGAAGTAAAACTTAATAGTGAAAAGGCACCTGATTTTGAAATCACTACAATAGATGGAAAGGAGATCAGTCTGAAAAAATCCATGAAGGAAGGGAAACCAACCGTGATTTACCTTACAGCTTCCTGGTGTCCCATGTGTGCTAAAAACTGGCCCAGTCTTTCAGAGGTGTATCCTGAATTTAAGGATAAGTTGAACCTCGTTGCCGTTAGCATTGACCCTACGGATGATGAGGCTGTAATGAAAGAATTGGTTAAAGAGAAGAATTTAACTTTTCCGGTAGCAGCTGGAGATCCCAAGTTAATGGTTAAACTCGGGGCCAAAGCTCAGGCAACTACAGTTGGAATAGATAAAAATGGCAATATTATATTTAAAAAGCGCGCAGTTATGAGTGCATCTGAATTCCGGGAAGTATTTCAATCACTGATCGAAGAGTAAAATGGAAT
>Ga0222651_1000323_pt1 | contig 33470 bp, 33 predicted proteins | sample AntAcemetagen369_FD_179855 | JGI IMG/M metagenome (GOLD analysis project Ga0222651, IMG submission 179855) | Saline water microbial communities from Ace Lake, Antarctica - #369 | ecosystem: Environmental > Aquatic > Non-marine Saline and Alkaline > Saline | place: Antarctica: Ace Lake...
GAAGGCCCAGGTCAAGAAAATCGCCGGCGTTGGCGACTACACTGAAACTCTGCCGCTGCTGCCGACGCGAATCTGCTGTCTCGACCTTGGCGTACGCCGGATGGAGTGGGAACTGGACCTGGAAGGTTCCGGGATGAACGCGGTCTTCTCCATCCTGTAGACGAAGAAGACCGCGCCGGGATTATTTCTCCCGCGTCACCGGATTGCTCAGGGTGCCGATGCCGTTGATTTCGATCTCGCAGACATCGCCGTCCTTCATCTGTGGCGAATGCCCTTCTGTCCCCATCCAGATCATGTCGCCGGGGTACAGGGTCACGTATTTGGTCATCGCCTCTATATAAGTAGGGATATCGAACAGCATCTTGTTGGTTGGAAACCGGATCGTTTCCTCGCCGTTCATTCGCACCGTTGTTTCCAGGCTGTCCAGATCGACATCGGTTTCGATCCAGGGCCCCATCGGCTTGAAAGTATCGGTATTCTTCGCCCGCCACAGCGTCCGGTCGCCGCCCTGCCAGGTGCGTTCGCTGACATCGTTGCCGACCGTGTAGCCGAACACGCAGGACAGCGCGTTTTCCTTTGTCAGGTTCTTGGCTTTCTTGCCGATGATCGCGACGATTTCAGCTTCGTATTCGACCCGCTCCGTCGCATCCTTCGGGATGACGATGGTTTCATTATGGGCGATCAGCGCGTTGTTCGCCCGGTAGCCGATATCCGGTTTCGGCGGAATATTGGGCTCCTTGCCCTTCGCCTTGGCCTGTTCCAGAACGTGTTCCAGATAGTTCAGCCCTGCCGCGTAGAACGTGACCGGTTCGATCGGAACCAGCAGTTTGGCACCGGCCAGCGGCACCGTTTCGCCGGTCTTCTGCGGGTTTTCGTATAGGTTTCCGGACGTAAGGGCGACTTGATCTCCCTCGATGATCCCGTGAACCGGTTCGCCGTTATGTTCAATTCTTACCCAACGCATGGTGTTGTCCTCCCCAGAAAGCCTGCCCGTGGCGGGCTGGCTACATATTGATTCCGCCCAGCGTCGGCATGCCTTTTTGTACCGCGGGGCGGGCACCGATGCTGTCGTACCAGCGTTGCACGTTGGTGAACTCGTTCAGGTCGACCTTGTGGCGTGGGTGCCGGTGCGCCCAGGGATAGCAGGCGATATCGGCAATCGTGTATTCGTCGCCCGCCAGGTATTCGTTGTCTTCCAGGCGGCGATCCATCACCCCGTAAAGGCGCTTCGATTCCTTGACATAGCGTTCGCTGCCATAAGGCACTTCGGTATCGAGCCCAAGGAAATGATGCGCCTGGCCCAGCATCGGGCCAAAGCCACCCATCTGCCACATCAGCCATTCGAATGTGGCGATGCGCTTGCGGGCGTCGGTTGGAATTAATTTTCCTGTCTTCTCACCAAGATAGACCAGGATCGCACCGGTTTCGAAAACGGAGACCGGCTTGCCGTCGGGGCCGTCGGGGTCGACGATGGCGGGGATGCGATTATTTGGTGAAATTTTGAGAAAGTCGGGGTTGAACTGTTCGCCCTTGGAAATGTTCACCGCGTGTTCTGTATAGGGCAGGCCGGTTTCTTCCAGCATGACGGACGCCTTGCGGCCATTGGGCGTTGCCCAGGTGTAGAGTTCGATTGTCATCGCAATTCCTTTCGTTGCCGGCTGTATTACGAGGCGTTGACGCCGGCGTAACCTTGTGTGCCGGAAGGTTCGGGGCGGATCATAAAATTACCCATCCTGTGAGTCCATTCGGCTGGTCTGACGCAGGTGTTTCGAGGCACTGCGGAAAATAAACCATGGCGATACGTCGTAAAGTCGCAATGTTTCGTCCCTTCTGCCATTGTAGGGGTGTTGGGGCTGATCTTGTTGCAATCATAACGATAATTCAATTCGGTCAGGGGCCTGCGGAATTGGGCCGACCGTTGACACAGAGGCCAAATCGATTATCGTCTTAACCTGAGATTAAGGTTTGGGCCGGACCTCGCCTCGGGGGAGAGGTGGCCCACGGTGCCTTGAAACGGCTGTTATCAGCCGGGATCAAGGTATGCAGGTTTTAAAAATCTAACAGGAACAGGAGAGGCTTAGACATGAAACGTACTATTTCCGCAGTAGCTGCTCTCGCAGCAGGCGTGGCGTTTGCGGGGCTCACAACGAGTTCAGCTTACGCTGCTGATATTCCCTGCAACACGGCGCGTCTCATCGTGCCATGGGGTGCGGGCGGTGAATCCGACATCCTGATGCGTATCACCAACGAGGCCTTTAACCGTCTCGGCGGCAAGCCGCAGATGCAGGTTGTGACCATCAGCGGTCAGGGCGGCATCAAGGGCAGCAAGGCAGCGATGAAGGCGAAGCCCGATGGCTGCACCGTTTTCTCGACCTTTCAGCATCTGATTTCGAGCAACCTTACCGGTCGTATCGATTTCTCCTGGGATGCTTATCAGCCCGTCGCGAAAATGACCCAGACGATGTCCCTGATCGGCGCCGGCACGAAGGCTCCGTTCAAGAACTACAAGGAAATGCAGACCTGGGCGAAGGCCAACCCGAACAAGCTTCTGGCTGCGGGTACGCTTGGTTCAACCAGCCATTTCACAATGCTGCAGCTTCAGGACGCGCTCGGCATCGAAATGAAGGTTGTTTCCTATGACGGCACCGCCGACCGCATGAAAGCCATGCTGGCGAATACGGTTCATATCGGTCAGGTTTCCGAGTCAACCGGCGCCAAGCACCTGCAGACGGGCAGCCTCCAGATCCTGGGTATCAACTACAAGGTGCGCTCCAAGGTTCTGACCGAAGTCCCGACTGCTATGGAGCAGGGTTTCGACCTCAGCATCACATCCGATCGTGGCTGGGTCCTGCCGAAGGGGACACCGAAGGAAATCAACACCCACTATGCGGACATGCTGGAAAAGGTTTCGAAAGACAAGAAGTTTATCGACGCTATCGAAGCCAAGGGTAGTTTCGTCAGCTTCCTGCGTGATGAAGAGTACGTTCAGTGGTGGAAAGACACCGACGCCGAATGGACGGGTATCGCCAAGCGTCTCGGCGTAATGCGGAAGTAAGCAACCGACGATATACGTTCTGACATCGACCCGCCGTGGATTGTTTCATATCTGCGGCGGGTCACGTTAGACCGTAGAAAACAAATACTCAGACGTAATTGTCGAACAGGGGGAGCTGCCTGAAATGGGTTCGCTGAATAAAGATACGGTGATCGCCGTCGTGCTGATCGCCATAACAAGTGTCTTCTTTTGGGAAACGTTCAACATTCCCGAACTCGGATACGCCAGTATGGGGTCGGAAGTTTGGCCACGAATCATCATGACTCCGCTGTTAATTCTTTGCGTTGTGTATCTGGTTCAGTCGTTTCGCAAAAAGGCGGCTGCGGACGGTAAATCGGTTAGCCTGGGAACGGTTATCAGCGATTATCGCAACCCCATTATGTGCTTCGTGATTTTCTTCGTGTTCCTGCTGACAGTCGAATATCTCGGGATGCTGATTGCTGGCGTCCTGTTGACATTCCTTCTGCTGACCGCAATCGGCAATCGCACGCCGAAAGCACTTGCAATGCACGTTGCCATTTCTGTGGTTTCTGTCGGTCTTGTATGGTCGCTGTTTACATTTGTTCTTCGGGTTTACCTGCCCGAGGGCGAATTGTTCAGCATCTATTGACCGGCCGCGCCTGAGAGGATTTCGACATGATTATCGAAAATATTGGTCTCGCCGCAGCACAGGTGTTCGAGTTTCATAATCTCGGATTGATGCTGATCGGCGTGTTCTTTGGTATTATTGCTGGTGCCATTCCTGGTTTCACCGTGACGATGGCCGTCGTGCTGTCCTTGCCGTTTACCTTTGGTATGGAACCGGTTGCGGGCCTTTCGACGATGCTGGGCATTTATGTCGGCGGTTTGTCGGGTGGTTTGATTTCCGGCATGCTGATGGGTATTCCCGGAACGCCGGCGTCGGTTGCGACCACGTTTGACGGATTTCCCGCAGTGCGAAACGGCAAGGCGGGTTTTGCTCTTGGACTTGGCGTCTGGTCTTCCTTCTTTGGCGGATTGATCGGTGCCCTCGTTCTGGCAACGCTGGCGCCAAGCATCGCCATGATTGGGCTGGAATTCGAGCCCTGGGCCGTGTTCTCGCTGATAATCTTTGCCCTGACAATTACCGCCAGCCTGGCCGGCGATAATATGGTCAAGGGGCTGATTGCCGGTAATTTCGGGTTGTTGTTCGCGGCACTTGGGGCCGAGGAAATCAACGCGATCGACAGGCTGCATTTCGGCATTGACGAGTTGTCGGCCGGGTTTGCCTATCTTCCGGTGCTGATCGGACTTTTCGCGTTCAGCCAGTTGCTGGGCGATATCGAAGACCCGAAAGTGGCTAAAGCGTCGCTGATGGAAAAGACCGACATCAAGGTTAAAATCGAGCACTGGAATGCGGTTCGTACGATTGGCCGAAGCTGGGTGAACGTATTGCGTTCGTCCTTCATTGGTGTGTTCATCGGCGTGCTGCCGGCGGCGGGTAGTTCGATTTCGAATATTCTGGCGTATGACCAGGCCAAGAAGGCGTCGGACCATCCCGAAACCTTTGGGACGGGTGAGCCGCAGGGCATCATCGCGCCGGAAGCCGCGAATAACGCGACGGCCGGCGGTGCGCTGACGACGATGATGGCGCTGGGTATTCCGGGATCGCCGCTTTGCGCGATCATGCTGGGCGCGCTGCTGATCCATAATGTCGTGCCGAGCCCGGTCTTCATCTCGGAGCAGCCGGTTCTGGCCTATGCGATCTTCACCGCGTTTTTCGTGGCGCATTTCATGATGGTCGGCATGCAGAGCTTTGCGCTCAACGCGTTCCTCTACATCACGCGTGTGCCCATGTACACGATGGCAGCTGTCATTCTGGTCTACTGCGCCATCGGAACCTTTGCCCTAAACAACAGCCCGTTTGATATGTGGACGTTGTTTTGGTTCGGGTTGCTTGGTTACCTGATGAAGAAGTTTGGTTTCCCACTGGCACCGGTCATTCTCGGTGTCGTTCTGGGTGATCTGGCAGAACTGAACCTCAACCGCGCCTGGACGATCAGCGAAGATGTCTCGCTGTTCGTTACCCAGCCGTGGTCGCTGTTCTTCCTGTTACTTGCGGCCTTCTCCACATTATTCCCGTGGTATCAGAAGTTCCGCGGCAAACGGACCTGGACGCTGGCGTTCATGCCGTTGATGCTGATGTGTCTGTCGGTTCCGCTGTTCATGATGAACACGCCGATCCGTATGGGAATCGGGATCGCCATGATCGCACTCGGTGCCTGGCTACTGTGGCGGTCGCATCGCACCGGTTGGGCTGTGGATGCCGCGGATACGGTGGAGCACAAGCCAACGATAGAAGCCGCCTGACGAAAAAGGCGGAAATCTGAAATGGAAACGGCGGTCCCTGGGGGCCGCCGTTTTTCTTTGTTCTTATGAACCTCAATCGTGCCGGCGATGCAGGGCCGGGCGGGTGATTTCAGTCTTTGTTGGCGCCACCGCCCAGGCAGGCCGGCGACTGAATGATGCTGCCGCCTCGCGCTTCCCATTCCTGCGGGGTCAGGGTCTGCATGGACAGGGCATGGACACCGCCCTGCAATTCGGCTGCGAGGATGCCGTTGACCTGCTGCTGGCGCCGGACACGTGTGACACCGTCGAACGTGTCTGTCACGATGACCACCTTGAAATGCGACTCCGATCCCGGGGGCACGTTGTGCATATGACTCTCGTTGATCACTTCCAGATGAACAGGGGCCAGCGAGGTGGCAATCTTTTGTTCAATCGTTTCCTGAATGGTCATGGTCTGAATTTTCCTTCGCGGCCGGATGCTATTTGATGAAGGCGCCCAGATCGCTGCGGATCTGGGCTTCGATTGTCTGGTCGAACCGCCGCATCATTGTATCCACCAGTTCGAACCAGATCTGTTCCCGGTCGGCAAGGCTCGCATCCTCGCTGACGGTTCGGCTCTGTTTCGCTTCAGCACTGGCACGGGCCGAGCGCTGCCGGTTCGGGTCCGATACCGCAATATCGATATCGGCCTTCGCGTCGTAGCGCCATTCCTGATCCGTGGTAAAGGCGCCGGTCACGCCCTTTTTAAGGGGCAGGCGCGTCTCCGTTGCTGTGGCCTCGCGGATGGTCACAACGGCCCGTCCCTGCGTGCCTGCGGCGACCAGCCGGTCGGCAATCCATCGTTCCATTGCTTTCACGGGTGGGGTCGGAAACTCATGCCCGATATGGGGGCTGTTCACGGGTGCCAGATACCGCGGCGAATACACGATTTCAGCCACATCCAGCCGGATTGGCGGCAGGTGCTGGAAGGTGATTTCCGGGAACTGTTTCTGATCGCCTGGTGACGCGCAGCCCGTCAGGACGAGGAGGGCAAGGCCGATAGTCGCAAAGGGGGTACGAAAACGCATGTCATCAGGATCCGGTCTGTTGCCAAAGGCGTAGCAGCAATATGCGGCCCGTGATCAGGCGGTTCAAGATGCCGGGTTGCGTTTCAGTTCATCCGGGTCGAATACCTGTTCAGAGCTGCAGAACTGACAGGTTACGGTAATCCGGCCATCGACGGTCATTTCGTCGAGTTCCTCGGGCGTGAGCATGGCGACGGCGGCGTACATCCGGTCGCTTGTGCACTTGCAGGAAAACTGGAGCGGCTTGTGCGGGAAGACCCGGACGCCGTCTTCATGGAACAGCCGGAACAGCAACGAATAGGCGTCGAGGTCGGGATCGCAAAGCTCGTCGTCGCGGCAACTGCCCAACAGCACCATCGCGGTATGCCAGGCGTCTTCCATCCGGTCGCGTTCTTCGGGGTTCTCGTCTTCCGGCAATCGCTGCAGCAGCAGCGCGCCGCCGCGCCATTGCCCGTTCGGCAGGCGCTGGCAGGCCAGCTTGACGCCGGCGGTAAACTGGCCCGATTGCTGGAAGTAGTGATGCACGCAGTCGGTCAGGGTCGCGCCCTGAATTTCGACGATTCCCTGATACTTTTCCATATCCGGGCCCTGGTCGACCGTAAAGGCCATCATGCCCGCGCCCAGAAGGCGCGGCACCGAGGGGGTGCCGTCGGGAATATCGCCGCGCATGCTGGCATAACCGCGCAGTCCGCCGTCCGTGGTGACATCCGCAACCATCAGGCTGACCGGCCCGTCGCCGCGGGCCTGCAGGCTGAAGACGCCGTCATACTTCAGGCCGCCGGCCAGTCCGGCGACCAGTGCAATGGTTTCGCCCAGCAGGGCGGCCACCGGTTCCGGGTAGTCGTGCGCGCGCAACGGCTTGTCGAGCGCCGGACCAAGACGGACAAGCCGGCCGTGCAGGCCGCTCGCCTCGATCGTGAACGGCTGGATCAGATCGTCGTCGGGCATGCTCACGCTGTCGACAAACACCAGGCGAGGATGCCCTTCTGTGCGTGCAGCCGGTTTTCCGCTTCGTCCCAGACAACCGATTGCGGCCCGTCGATCACTGCTGCGGTGACTTCTTCGCCACGATGGGCCGGCAGACAATGCATGAACAGAGCGTCATCGCGTGCCTTCGCCATCATCTGCTCGTCGACCTGATAGGCGCGCAACAGGTTATGGCGGGATTCCGATGCGGTGTCGTTCATGGACACCCAGGTATCTGTGACAACACAATCGGCACCCGTGACGGCTTCTGCTGCGTCGGTCGTCAGCGTAACGCGTCCGCCTTCCGCTTCCGCCCAGGCCAGGGCTTCCGGCGCGGGGGACAGTTCCGGTGGGCAGGCGAGGCGGAGTTCGAAATTGAACCGAACCGCTGCCTGAATCCAGCTTCGCGCAACATTATTGCCGTCGCCACTCCACGTGATCACCGCATCGCGAATATCGCCGCGATGCTCCTCGAAAGTCATCACATCGGCCATCAACTGGCAGGGATGGGTTGCGTCGGTCAGCCCGTTAATCACCGGAACAGTGGCGTTCTCCGCCATTTCCGTCAACTTGTCGGGCGATGTGGTGCGCATCATGATGATGTCGACGAAGCGTGATAATACACGCGCCGTATCGGCAACGGTCTCTCCATGGCCGATCTGCGCATCGGATTGCGTCAGCTGGACGGTTTCCCCGCCAAGCTGGCGCATGCCGACATCGAAACTGACCCGCGTACGGGTCGAGGGCTTCTCGAACACCATGGCGAGAAACTTGCCCTCGAGCGGGCGCTTGTTCGCCGCCGACCCGTCCTTGAAGGCCTTGCCGAGGGCGAACATTTCCCGCAGCGTGGCCTCGTCGAACGGGGCGAGGTCGAGGAAATGACGAGGCTCAGCCACCGCCTGCTTCCAGTGCCTTACCGGTTGCGTCGACGATTTCAAGCGCCTCCGCGAAATGGCTTTCCTCGGCTGTCAGGGGCGGCAGGAACCGGACGACATTGTCGCCGGCCGGAACCGGCAGCAATCCGGCTTCGTGGAACTTGGTGATCACGTCGCCAGCCGGTACCACGCATTTGATACCGAGCATCATCCCGGCGCCACGGACTGTCTCGTAGACCTTGGGATAACGACCCGTGACCTCTTTGAGGTCGTTCCAGAATTTGCGTGCTTTCTTGTCGACACCTTCCATGAAGCCGTCTTCCAGCATGACATCCAGAACGGCGTTTGCCGCTGCGGAGGCAAGCGGATTGCCGCCGAAGGTGCTACCATGCGTGCCGGGGGTCAGACCCTTTGCCGCTTCTGCCGTTGCGACGATGGCGCCGATCGGGAAGCCGCCGCCCAGGCCCTTGGCCAGCGACATCACATCCGGGGTAATGCCGGCCCATTCATGGGCAAACAGCTTGCCGGTCCGGCCCATGCCGCACTGGACTTCGTCCAGCAGCAGCAGGATACCGAATTCGTCCGCGATCTTGCGCAGTTGACGCAGATAATCGAGATCGGCCGGGATAATTCCCGCTTCACCCTGTACCGGTTCAAAGGCAATGCACGCTGTTTCATCGGTGATCGCTGCCCGCAGCGCATCCAGATCGCCGAACGGTACCTGATCGAACCCGTCGACCGGCTTGCCGAAGCCTTCCAGATGTTTCGCGTTTTTCGCCGCTGCAATGGTGGCGAGCGAACGGCCATGGAATGCGCCTTCGACTGTTAGCGTGCGCCAGCGCTTTTCATCACCCTTCTGGAAATGATAGCGACGGCAAAGCTTGATTGCGGCTTCCATCGATTCCAGACCGGAATTGCAGAAGAATACGGCATCGCCGAAGCTGTTCGCCGCCAGCCGTTCCGCCAGTTTCACCTGGCCCGGAATCGTATACAGGTTCGAGCAATGCCACAGTGTCGCGACCTGTTCCTGCAGCGCCTTCACCAGATGGGGATGGCAATGGCCGAGCGAGGTGACCGCGATGCCGGTGCCGAAATCGAGATATCGTCGTCCGTCCGTCGCGAAAAGATAGGGACCTTCGCCCCGTTCAAACGCGAGGTCGTAACGACCATAGGTCGACATTACCGCTGTCATCGCAAGTCTCCTCAAAGCCAGATTCAGGCTAACAATTTCAGAAAGGCGCGGAGTATCGGCACTTGTCCACAGGCTGTCAACGATCTGTTTTTGAATTTTCATGCGGGTTCGCCGGTATGACGCGGTCTCTTTCCCGACTGCCCGGGCCGGTATAGGCTTCCACGAGCGGAAAAACCAAGTGGATGGGATCGTTCGATGTCGGAAATGGTCGATAAGCGCCTTGCGCGGCTGGGTATTGAATTGCCGGAGCCGGCGGTGACGAAGGCGGCCAATATCGAAACCGTTCTGATTCATCGCGGCAGCTTGCGGGTTTCGGGACAACTACCGGTCTGGAACGGTGAGATCCGTTTTCAGGGCAAGGCGGGCGCGGAACGGACGCTGGAAGAGGCGACGGCGGCGGCGCGATTGTCGGCGCTGAATGTCCTGGCCCAGGCAAGGTATGCGCTGGATGGTGACCTTGATCGCATCGAGCGGGTGCTGAATTTGCGCGGCTTCGTCGCCGTCGCGGAAGGCTTCACCCAGGTTGCGCAGGCCGTGAACGGCGCGTCGAACCTGATGATCGATGTGTTCGGCGATGCCGGCCGCCACACCCGGACCGCGGTCGGTGTTTCCGCGATGCCGCACGATGTGACCGTCGAAATCGAATGCCTTTTTGCATTACGCGAATAGAAGAAAGTCAGGAATCCCATGCTGTACATCATCTACCAGGAAGACAAACCGGACGCGACGGACCTGCGTGCCGAACTGCGCCCGGCACATTTTGAATATCTGGATGCCAATGAAGATATTCTCGTACTGGGTGGTGCGATGCTGGGTGATGACGGCGAGACCCGCACCGGCAGTGTGCTGATCATCAATGTCGACAGCCGTGAAGCGGCGGACCGGTTTTCCGAAAACGAGCCTTTCCGCAAGGGGGGATTGTTCGAACGCGTGACGGTTTCCCGGATGCGCCGGGGGCAGTGGAACCCCGACGCTGCGCCGAAGACGGCCGAAGGCAACTAGCCGCGCTGCGTCTTATCGGAACAGAGCGGGATAAAGCAGGGCAAAAAAAGAGGCTGCATCCGAAGATGCAGCCTCCTGTATTCGCAGTGGTTTGGCTTTAGAAGCCCATACCGCCCATGCCGCCCATGCCGCCCATATCCGGCGCACCGCCCGGCATTCCGCCGTCGGCTTCCTTGGATGGCTTGTCAGCGACCATGGCTTCGGTCGTGATCAACAGGCCGGCAACCGATGCCGCGTCCTGAATGGCGACGCGCACGACCTTGGCGGGATCGATGATGCCGCTTTTGACCATGTCGCAGTACTTTTCCGACTGCGCATCGAAGCCCCAGTTGTTGTCGTTGCTTTCCAGCAGCTTGCCAACGATGACCGCACCGTCTTCACCAGCGTTCTCGGCAATCTGGCGGGCCGGAGCCTGCAGCGCCTTGCGAACGATGTTGATGCCGACACGCTGGTCGTCATTGTCGTAGGTGACCTTGTCGAGCACCTTGATCGAACGAAGCAGTGCAACGCCACCACCGGCAACGACGCCTTCTTCAACCGCGGCGCGGGTTGCGTTCATCGCATCCTCGACGCGGTCCTTGCGTTCCTTGACCTCGACTTCGGTCGCACCACCGACATGGATAACTGCAACGCCGCCGGCGAGCTTGGCCAGACGTTCCTGCAGCTTTTCCTTGTCGTAATCGGAGGTGGTTTCTTCGACCTGCGCGCGAATTTGGTCGCAACGGGCCTTGATATCCTTCTTCGTACCAACGCCGTCGACAATAATCGTGTTGTCCTTGTCGATTTCGACCTTCTTGGCGCGGCCCAGCATGTCCAGGGTCACGTTTTCGAGCTTGATACCCAGGTCTTCCGAAATCACCTGACCACCGGTCAGCACTGCGATATCGGCCAGCATGGCCTTGCGACGATCACCGAAGCCCGGCGCCTTGACGGCGGCAACCTTCAACCCGCCACGCAGACGGTTGACGACGAGCGTCGCCAGCGCTTCGCCTTCGATATCTTCGGCGATGATCAGCAGCGGACGGCCGGACTGAACCACGGCTTCCAGCAGTGGCAGCATCGGCTGCAGGCCGGAAAGCTTCGATTCATGGATCAGGATGTAGGGGTCATCGAGGACGGCCTTCATCTTTTCAGCATTGGTGACGAAATACGGCGACAGATAGCCGCGATCGAACTGCATGCCCTCGACGACTTCGAGTACCGTGTCGAGCGACTTGGCTTCTTCGACCGTGATAACGCCGGTATTGCCGACCTTTGCCATGGCTTCGGCCAGCATCTTGCCGACTTCGGTGTCGCCATTGGCGGAAATCGAACCGACCTGGGCGATTTCGTCATTGGTCGTGATTTTCTTCGAGCGCTTGGCGAGGTCCGCGACAACCGCGGTAACAGCGGCATCGACACCACGGCGCAGATCCATCGGGTTCATGCCGGCTGCGACGGCGCGGACGCCTTCACGGACGATCGATGTGGCGAGGATCGTCGCTGTGGTCGTGCCGTCACCAGCCAGGTCGTTGGTCTTGGAGGCAACTTCACGCACCATCTGTGCGCCCATATTTTCGAACTTGTCGGACAGTTCGATTTCCTTTGCGACCGAAACACCGTCCTTGGTGATCCGCGGCGCGCCGAAGGACTTGTCGAGAATGACGTTGCGGCCTTTGGGGCCCAAGGTCACCTTGACAGCGTTATTCAGAGTCTCGATGCCGCGCAACATCCTGTCGCGGGCGTCGGTTGAAAATTTTACTTCTTTGGCTGACATTTAATGAATTCCTTTATGGCCGCGGGTATCAGGCGGCTTTTTTCGAAGCTTTCGATTTTTCCAGAATCCCCATCACATCGGATTCTTTCATGATCATGAGGTCCTCACCGTCGATCTTGACCTCGGTGCCGGACCATTTGCCGAACAGAACCAGATCGCCGGATTTGACGTCGAGCGGAACAAGGTCGCCGTTTTCATTACGGGCGCCCGGGCCGGCCGCGACGATTTCGCCCTGCATCGGCTTTTCCCGCGCCGTGTCGGGGATGATGATACCGCCGGCGGATTTTTCTTCTTCGCCGATCCGGCGCACGACAACGCGGTCGTGCAATGGCCTGAATTTCATTGCCAATTCTCCAATATCCTGAAAGTTCATTGCTTTTTATGATGCTTGGCACTCTGAGTATAAGAGTGCCAAGCATCACGTAAGCCCTGGGGGGCGATACTTCAAGCGAATTGCGCGTTGTGGATCGCGATGGCTGCACGGTACGGCGACAGGGGAAATCGTTGCCATCTTGCGCAATCGTGTCGTATCGCGAATGATTGCCCGTGGAATAACGCGTCTTTGGGAGGTTTGGCGATGCCTTATGTCACGAATAGCGGGCTGACGGTTCGGCCTTTATCAAATGCGTTGGGCGCTGAAATCAGTGGAATCGACATTACCGGCGATATTTCGCAGGAGCAGGTGGATGCGATCCGGTCAATCTGGAACCAGTATCACATCATTCTGTTTCGCGGTGTTAAATGGACTCCCGAAGAACAGATTGCCTTCTCCAGACGGTTCGGGCCACTGGACCCGCATGACGCGACGCCGTTTTCCCGTGACGAGAAACACAAGGAACTGCTGGTCGTCACCAATCGCGAACGGAACGGCAAGCCGTCGGAATCGCGCAATACCGGACGGAACTGGCATTCGGACTATGCCTATACGGGGCAACCTTCGGCCGCTTCGATGCTGTACAGCGTCGAGATGCCGGAAGCCGGGGGCGACACGATGTTCTGCAATATGGCGGCAGCTTATGATGACCTGTCCGACAAGATGAAGGATATCGTTGGCGACCTGCACTCGGTATATGATTTCAGCCTCGTCGCGGGGCTTGCCCAGCGCACGCCGGAATATGTGCAGGAACAATTGCGCCTCAACCCGCCGGTCGCGCACCCCACCGTTCGCGTTCATCCGGACAGTGGCACCAAGGCGCTGTATGTCAGCGAGCGCGCATCGCATTTTGACGGGATGACGCGGGCCGAAAGCCTGCCGCTGATCGAATATCTGTGCGCCCATGCGACACGACCGGAAAATGTCTACCGGCATTCCTGGTTGCCGGGCGACATGGTGTGCTGGGATAACCGGACCACAATGCATGTCGCGCTGGCGGATTTCGATCCGAAGGAACCGCGCCATATGCTGCGTACAACACTTCAGGGCGAAAAATCCGGTTACCTGGTGCCCGGCGTGCTGGGTGCCGCCTGACACAGTATGCTTGCGGAATAATGCCTGTTGCCCGCAGACAGGTTGTTCTATTTTCGGGCTGAACTAGAAACAAGAATGCCGTCGGTATAATACCGGCAGGGAGGGAATTTCATGCAGAACCGTAAACTTGGAAACTCATCGCTATCGGTCTCGCCGATCTGTTTCGGCGGCAATGTCTTCGGTTGGACCGCGGATGAAGCAATGTCCTTCCGGCTGCTCGATCGCTGGGTCGAGGCCGGTTTCAACTTTATCGATACGGCGGATGTCTATTCGCGCTGGGTCGATGGCAATAACGGTGGTGAGTCCGAGGTTATTATCGGCAACTGGCTGGCCAGCCGGGGCGGGCGCGACAAGATCGTGCTGGCAACCAAGCTCGGTATGGATATGGGCGATGGCAAGGTCGGCCTGTCGGCAAAATACATCACCCAGGCGGTGGAAGATTCCCTGCGCCGGTTGAAAACCGACTACATCGATCTCTATCAGTCACACAAGGACGACCCCGATACACCAGTCGAAGAAACGTTGGGCGCGTATCAGAAACTGATCGAGCAGGGTAAGGTTCGGGAAATTGGCGCGTCGAATTTCACGGCCGCGCGCCTGCAGGAATCGCTGGATGCCAGCACGCGGGACGGGTTGCCGCGTTACCAGAGCCTGCAACCGCTTTACAGCCTTGTGGAGCGCGATACGCTGGAAGGCGAGCTGGAAGCGGTCTGCCTGAAGGAAAATGTTGGTGTCATCGGGTTCTATTCACTGGCCAGTGGATTCCTGACCGGCAAATATCGCTCCAAGGCCGATATGGAAGGCCAGACCCGCGCGCCACGCGTCGAAAAATATGTGAACGAAGGTGGCTTCCGCGTTCTTGAAGCGCTGGATGCTGCGGCGGCGAAGCATAATGCGAAGCCGGGACAGGTGGCGCTTGCCTGGCTTATTGCGCGGCCCAGCGTCACATCGCCGATTGCCAGTGCGACCAATATGGACCAGCTCGAAGAGCTTATGGCGGCCGCCGAGGTCACGCTTGACCAGGGCGATATTGAGGCCATCGACGCGGCCAGCAAGCCGTAGCGTTACCTTTTGCCTGCGGGGGCGAGATTTTCGAGCTGTTCGCTGAACGGTTCGGGGTCCAGCCCCTGCACGGCAACCCAGTCCGGGTTGAAATAGCTGTCCAGATAGCGTTCGCCGGAATCGCAAATCAAAGTGACGACGCTGCCCTGCCGCTGCTGCGCGCGCATCTCCGCCAGAATGGCGAGCGCGCCGTATACGTTTGTGCCGGTTGACCCGCCGCATTTGCGGCCCAGAACAATTTCCAGCCAGCGCAGCGTGGCGATGCTGGCGGCATCCGGCACGCGCATCATGCGGTCGATGACATCCGGCTGGAATGACGGTTCGACCCGTGGCCTGCCTATGCCTTCGATCCGCGATCCGGTGGCGCTGCGCAAGCTGCCGTCGCGGGTCTTGTAGAAATCGAAGAAAACGGAATTTTCCGGATCCACGACGCAGAGTTTTGTTTCTGTTACCAGTTCCGGATTGTACCGGATGTAGCGGCCGATGGTGGCGGAGGTGCCGCCGGTTCCCGCACTCATCACCACCCAGTCGGGCACCGGATGTGATTCCCGCGCCATCTGTGAAAACAGGCTTTCGGCGATATTGTTGTTGGCGCGCCAGTCGGTGGCCCGCTCGGCAAAGGTGAACTGGTCCATGTAATGGCCGTTCAGCCGCGTGGCGAGGGCTTCCGCTTCGTCATAAATTGCCTGCGGTTTCACGCGCCGGCATTCCCCGTCATAGAACTCGATCTGATCGACCTTGCTCTGTGCGGTGGATTCCGGAATCACGGCGATGAACGGAAGCCCCAGCAATTGCGCGAAATAGGCTTCGGAAATCGCGGTGCTACCGGATGAACATTCGACGACCGGTGTATCGCGCCCGATCCTGCCGTTACACAAACCGTACAGAAACAGTGAGCGCGCCAGCCGGTGCTTCAGGCTGCCGGACGGGTGCGTGGATTCATCTTTCAAATAGAGTGTCTGTCCGTCAAAGCCCGGCAGGTCGAGCCGTATCAGGTGTGTATCGGCCGAACGGTTGAAATCCGCGGCGATCCGGTTGACGGCTTCGGCTGCCCATTCCCGATCCGCCGATGAATGTCCCGCGGCCAGAATGTCGTCGGTGATCATGTTACGGGTGCATCGGTATTCATAAAGGCGCGGAACATCTTCTCGACCGGTTCCCGGTTCAGGTCGCGGGTGATCAGCACGATCCGGCTGCGGTGGTCGTCATCGGGCCATTCATCGAGCGTTGCCGGTGGGTGAAAGATATGCTGCACCCCGTGCACGACGACGGGCTTGTCGGTTTCGGTAACGTTCAGAATGCCCTTCACGCGCAGCAGTGACTCGCCATGCGTGGAAATCAGGGCCTCGATCCAGTAGGTGAAGGAATCCCACGAAACCGGTTCGTCCATGGTCAGGCAGAAGGCGCGGATATGGTCGTCATGCCGGTTGACGTCGTGGTGATGGTGATCGTGGCCATGCGCTTTATGGTCATGGTCATGCGTCTGCGCGTCCGCATAGGCTTCCTCGTGCAGCCAGCGCGCAACATCCGGGTTCTTGGTCGCCGGATTGTACAGTCCGGCGCCGAACAGTAATGCCGGATCAACCGCGCCCTGAACGATGGCGTGCGTCGGTGCCGCGGGATTGATCGCCGCCAACCGGTCCGTCAGCGCCGTGATCTGTTCCGGCGTCGCCATATCGGTCTTGGTAACCAGCAGCCGGTCGGCGACCGCCGCCTGTTTCACGACCTCGAATTGCCGATCAAGCTGGTCCAGCCCGTGAATGCCGTCGATGGTGGTGATAACCCCGTCCAACCGATAGCGCGCGGCCAGCAGCGGGTCGGTCATCAGGGTGTGCAGGATCGGTGCAGGGTCGGCCAGTCCGGTGGTTTCGATAACCAGCCGCTTGAAGGACGGTACTTCGCCCTTGACCCGGCGTCGGAACAGATTGCGCAGCGTGTCGATCAGGTCGCCGCGAATGGTGCAGCACAGGCAACCGCTGCTCAGCACCGTGATGTCGTCGCTGGAGGACTCGACCAGCATGTGATCCAGCCCGACCTCGCCGAATTCGTTGATGACGACGGCGGTATCGGCCATGCCGGGGTCTCGCAGCAGATGCGCCAGCACCGTTGTCTTGCCACTGCCCAGGAATCCGGTCAGCACCGATACCGGCAGGCGTTCGCCCGTGTCATGCATTTGTACGTCCGCCATGGGGTCAGGCCGCGCCGGTGTTGCGGCATTCGGGGCACAGGCCGGTGATTTCGACCATCTGTCGCTGGGCGACGAATCCCATTTTTTCGGCGCTACGCCGCAGCGCGGCATCGATGTTCGGATCGTCCAGCTCGACGGCGGCACTGCATTGCCGGCAGATGAGGAACTGGCCGGTATGGCTTTCCGTCGGATGGGTGCAGCCGACGAACGCATTCATGGATTCGATCCGGTGGATCAGGCCGATCTCGCTCAGGAAGTCGAGCGCCCGGTAGACGGTCGGCGGGGCGGCGCGCGGATATTCCGATTTCAGCGCATCCAGAATCGCATAGGCGCCGATGGGTTCATGGGTTTCCCAGATAAGCGACAGAACGCGTCGGCGGATCTTGGTAAAGCGGATACCGCGTTCCGCACATAGCTGCACCGCCGTGTCGATAGCAGTATCGATGCAGTGCTGATGGTCGTGCAGACCGTCGCTAAAGGTACGCGGCAATGGCATACCGTAGTATAACACAAGCCTGCGATAACGTCGCAAGTACTTGCAGGTCCGGGGTTTTCGGGTGGTCGGAAAAATGCGGCATTGGTATTGGGCAGGCGCGTTGCCGTCTTTGGCAACGATGTTTCGGGATTGCTGGATTCCGATCGGGTGACCATATGGGAATGCATGATACAACAGGGGGATGGGACTTGTGATTGTCAGGCGAAAACTGCGGTTGGCCGGATTTTGGCTGATAGCATTTGTCGTTTTCAGCGCATCGCCGGTTTCGCACATTACGGCACAGGAACTGCCACCCGGTACCGGCGAAATGCGCGAACCGACCCGGGACGAGAATGGCCGGATCGTCCCCCTCGATGGTTTGAAGAAGGCCGATACCCAGAGGGATGCGCCTGCAGAGGCTGTCCAGATAAATGCACAAAGCTGCGAGGCCGACAGCGCCAGGCCCGGTGCGGTTCGTATCGAGAACAGGCATAAAACCACGCGCCCGGCGGGCCCCGTTACCTTCGGCGTCTTTTTTAAACAGGGCATGGTCCCGGACGCTGTTACGGCTGTCGATTTGCCAAGCCAGGTCGATGTGAAGCGGCGCTGGCCGGATGGTTCCCTCAAACATGTGATCCTGACGATTGGGGTGCCCGAACTGGCGCCGGGGGCGCAGATACCGGTTTCGTTTAAACCGGCGCGGGGCGGCAAGGGTGATGCCACGGTAATCCGGCGCGGCAAAATGATAGAGGCGCTTGCCTCTGTTGAAGTCCGCCTGGACATTCATTCGGGGCCACAACTGGTTTCGCGTCTGCAACATGCGAAGCCCCAGCGAAACGGGAATGTGTGGCTTCAGGGGAATCAGGTCGTCGAGTATCTGATGATAGATGTTCCGGTGGACGCCGATGGCCGGGCGGATCCGGATCTGGAAGTCCGCTACCATGTTCGCCATTATCCGGCGGCGGGAACCACCAGAGTGGCCGTAATCGTCGAGAACACGAAATGGACAGCGCCCGGCAATATTCCCTACGACGTCGAAATCAGAATAGACGGGAAGCCGGCATTCCAGCATGACGAAGTCGGCGCCTGGCCGAAATATCCCTATATCGGGCATGCCAAGGGCGCGCGGTGGATAAAACGCTTCTGGCTTGGTCGTGACCCGGGTGATGCGCATGTTCGCCACGACGTGCCCTGTCTCGTCGAAACAGGCCTTCTTCCACGCTATGACATGTCCATAAGCGTTGAGCCGAAGACTACGGAGCAACAGGTAAGCCGATGGCTGAAATTACCCCGGAACATCCTTCAGAACGGCGTTATCACACCGTATTTTCCCACCACGGGCGGTCGGTCGGATATTGGCCCTCTGCCGTCGTGGGCTGCAATTTACCTGCTCTCCCAGGACCCCGGCGCCTGGGCTGTGACCAGGGTTGGGGGCGATCTGTCCGGCAGCGTGAATATCCACCTTCGCGATCCAAAGACCGGTGCTCCGGTGAGCATCGACGACTACCCCGGGTTTTCGCTGAATACCAGGGGAACAAGCATGAAGATCCCGATCCGGGACAAGCGCGGCACAAGCTGGGTAGGGGACATCAAAAGCCATTTCACACCGGATCGCGCGCACCAGGGCAGCTTTGCCTATCTGCCGTATTTGCTGACGGGAGATTTTTACTATCTTGAGGAAATGGCTTTTTGGGCCAACTACAATTTTCTGCAATTGAACGCCGGTTACCGAGCGGGGGCGAGGGGACTTATCAAAGGGCAGGTTCGCGGCATGGCCTGGCAATTGCGCAATCTCGTCCATATCGCCGCCCTTGTGCCGGATGACGATCATCTCAAACCGTATTTTGAGTCCAAATTGTCTGAGAACCTCAAACAGTTTAATGCGTTTATCGACGGTGCTGAGGCTTCTCCGTTGGGTGTTTTCAAGGAAAAGCGCGTTGACTTTGCATGGGGAAAGGAATGGCGCGATCGCTTCGGTGCCGTAGCGCCCTGGCAACAGAATTTTCTGGCCTGGGCGGTTTCCCATGTTGCCGATCATGGCTATTCGCAAGCCGTTCCATTTCGGGATTATCTGATGCGCATGCCAATTGGGCTGGTCGTCAATCCGGATCAGATCTCACCACATACGGCCTGTGCCTATTCCATCATTGTCGGGCTGAAAGTGAACAAGAAGTACACGCCGGCGAAAAGCTGGAAGGACGTCGACTATCTGACCTATGAAGCGGAAAAACCTGCCGGCAAGCAGTTGAAACGGCTGAAACAATCCGGTGGAGACTATTGCCGGATACTATGGGGGACATTGGCCGCGGCCACGCATGCAAAATTGCCAGGTGCCCGCGCCGCGCTGGACTGGGTCGATTCCACGCAGCAGGGGGCATTGAAACGCCACTTTGCCCGCGACCCGACATGGGCGCTGGCCCCCTGAAAACAGGCCGGAAGCCGCCCGATTGCAACCGGGCCCTAAACCCGTTAAACCCCGGCGCGGAATTGTTGCAATGCAAAAGGATGCGGAAATGGTCGAAAACGGGCTCAACGAGGCGCTCGAAGGCTATCATATCGAAGACCTTTCGGTCGGGATGACAGCGGTGTTTGCGAAAACCATTACCGAAGCGGATATCGTGCTGTTCGCCGGTACCTCGGGCGATATGAATCCGATCCACGTCAATGATGAATACGCCAAGGAAACGATGTTCAAGGGGCGTATCGCGCATGGTTTCCTGACCGGCAGCCTGATTTCCACCTGTCTTGGCATGAAACTGCCCGGTCCCGGCTGTATTTATGTGAAGCAGGACATGAATTTCCGCGCACCGGTGCGCCCCGGCGATACGGTGCAGGCGCGATCCACCGTTGTCGAAATCAACCCTGAAAGCCGCCGCATCACCATGGAAACAGTGGCGACGGTTGGTGATACGGTCGTGATCGACGGTCATGCTGTCATGATCGTGCCACGGCGCCGCGCTGCGAAGGCTTGAGGCTTCCGTTCAACGGGCTATTCGGTTACACACGCTGCGCGGAGGAGCGGGCATGGAAATATTGCGAAATTCCGGAGATATTCCGGCTGCGGTGCAGGGCTGTGTTGTCGTGTTGGGAAATTTCGATGGCGTGCATCGTGGTCATCAGACGGTAATTGGCCGGGGTGCCGAACGGGCCGAAAGATTGGGCGCACCGCTGGTGGTGGTAACATTCGAGCCGCATCCACGCAGCTATTTTCGGCCGCATGACCCGCCCTTCCGGCTGACGCCGATGCGTGCCAAGGCACATCAGATCGAAGCGCTGGGTGTTACTGCGCTTGTCGTGCTGGATTTCGACGAGGCTTTTTCGAAGGTGACCGCCGAAGAATTTGTGAAACAGATTCTTATTGACGGGTTGAAGGCGCGCCATGTTGTCGTCGGGGAGGATTTCCGCTTTGGCTGCCAGCGCAGTGGCGATGTCGTGATGCTGGGCGCTATTGGTAAAACGAAGGGATTCGGGGTCACGACAGTGTCGCCGGTCGCATCCGCCGATGGCGAGGTCTATTCCTCCAGCCATATCCGGGAAAACATCATCGCTGGCAAGCCGGGACATGCCGCCGCGATGCTGGGCCGCCCCTTCGAGGTGGAAGGCACCGTCCAGCACGGCGAAAAGCGCGGGCGCGAACTGGGCTTTCCGACGGCCAATATCGATATTGGCGGCTATGTGCATCCGGCGCTTGGGGTCTACGCGGTGCGCGCGGCCATTGATCCGGATGGCGAACCGGACTGGATCAATGGTGTGGCCTATTTCGGCGACAGGCCGACGGTGGACGGCAAGGGCCTTCTGCTGGAGGTCAATCTGTTCGATTTTGACGGTGATTTGTACGGACGGAACATCCGGGTCGCGCTGATAGAATTCCTGCGCGGGGACCACAAATTCGAGGGGCTGGAGGCGCTGCGCAAGCAGATTGCCGACGACAGTACCGCCGCCCGGCGAATTCTACGTATCAGGGCGGCCGGCGCGCCTTGACCTTGTCCTGTGTCATGCATAGGATCGCGCGCCTTTTAAGGGCCCGGAATTAGCTGATTTTTACTGAAATGGAGCCCGTGCAATGAGCGCGGATTACAAGGATACGGTTTTCCTGCCGAAGACCGACTTTCCGATGAAAGCGGGACTGCCGAAGCGCGAGCCCGAATTGCTGGCACGCTGGGAAGCCATGGATTTGTGGGGCAAACTGCGGGAACAGTCGCAGGGTCGCGACCCGTTCATCCTGCATGACGGTCCACCTTATGCGAATGGCCATCTGCATATCGGCCATGCGCTGAACAAGATCCTGAAGGATATCATCAACCGCTTCGAGCAGATGCGCGGCAAGAACGCCAATTACGTGCCGGGCTGGGATTGTCATGGTCTGCCCATCGAATGGAAGATCGAGGAACAATACCGCGAAAAGGGGCTCGACAAGGACGAGGTTCCGATTGTTGAATTCCGCCGGGAATGCCGTGAATTTGCCGAACACTGGGTGGATATCCAGCGCGAGGAATTCAAGCGCCTTGGCGTAATGGGCGACTGGGACCAGCCCTACAAGACCATGAATTATGCCGCGGAAGCGCAGATCGCGCGCGAGATCGGCAAGTTCCTGATGAATGGCGGGCTGTTCAAGGGCTCGAAGCCGGTTATGTGGTCGATTGTCGAACGCACCGCGCTGGCCGAAGCCGAAATAGAGTATATGGAGCATCGCTCGCCGACCATCTGGGTCCGGTTCCCGGTGGTTACGCCGAAAGACCCGCTGCTTGACGGTGCGTCGATCGTGATCTGGACGACGACCCCCTGGACCATGCCGGGCAACCGCGGCGTGGCCTGCCATGCTGAATTCGATTATGCGGTCGTCGAAGTGACCGAGGTCGCGGAGGGCAGTCTGGCGAAGGTCGGGGAGAAACTTGTTCTTGCTGCGGCGTTGGTCGAGGCAACGGTCGAAAAAGCAGGCGTTACCGCACATACGGTGCTGGGCCGATTGAAGGGTGCGGATATCGAAGGCAGTCTCTGCGCCCATCCGTGGCGCGGGCAGGGCTACGAATTCGATGTCCCCGTGATGATCGCGGAATTTGTCACCGATGATGCGGGTACGGGTTTTGTGCATATCGCGCCGGGCCATGGTGCAGACGATTTCGTGCTGGGATCACAACACGGGCTGGAGCCCGCGCGGACCGTTGCCGAAGACGGCACCTTCTTCCCCGAAGTGCCGCTGCTGGCGGGTTGTGCCGTGCTGACAAGCGACGGCAAGGACGGCAATGCGAACGGTACGTGCATCCGGCTGCTGATCGAAAGCGGTGCGCTGCTGGCCAAGGGGTCGCTGCGTCACAGCTATCCGCATTCCTGGCGGTCAAAAGCGCCGCTGATTTTCCGCAATACCGAGCAGTGGTTCATTTCGATGGAAGCGAACGACCTGCGCAAAACGGCGTTACAGGCAATCGCCGATACTGATTTCTATCCTGAAAGTGGCCGGAACCGGCTGAATTCGATGATCGAGCAACGCCCGGACTGGTGTATTTCGCGCCAGCGCGCATGGGGGGTGCCGATCCCGATTTTCGTCAACAAGCTAACCGGCGAACCCCTGCGCGACCAGGCCGTGATTGACCGGGTTGCGGTGGCGTTTGAGGAAGAAGGTGCGGATGCCTGGTTTGCCAGCCCGCCCGAACGCTTTCTTGGCAACGACTACAATGCCGACGATTACGATCAGGTAACGGATGTTGTTGATGTATGGTTCGATTCCGGTTCCACGCACGCATTCGTGCTGGAAGAACGGGACGATCTGAGCTGGCCGGCGTCATTGTATCTCGAGGGCTCGGACCAGCATCGCGGCTGGTTCCATTCTTCGCTGCTGGAAGCCTGCGGGACGCGCGGTCGCGCGCCCTATGATGCCGTGCTGACGCATGGCTTCGTTATGGCGGAAGACGGTCGCAAGATGTCGAAATCCCTGGGCAATGTTGTCGTGCCGCAGGAGGTCAACGACAAGAACGGGGCGGAAACGCTTCGGCTGTGGGTCGTCGTTTCCGATTATTCCGAAGACCTGAAAATCGGGCCCGAGATCATCAAGCGGGTGACCGACGCCTATCGCCGGCTGCGCAATACGCTGCGCTGGCTGCTGGGCAACCTGCGGGCATATGATCCGGCGCGCCGGGTCGCCGTCGAGGATATGCCCGAACTGGAACGCTGGGTGCTGCACCGGTTGCAGGAACTGAACACGCTGGTTCTGGAATGTGCCACGGAATACGATTTTCATCGTATCTTCCGCGAATTGCATGACTTCTGTGCGGTGGATCTGTCGGCATTCTATTTCGATATCCGCAAGGATACGCTGTATTGCGACAGCCCGGATGACCCGACGCGACTGGCGTCGCTGACGGTACTGGACGAAGTGTTCAACTGTCTGACGGTCTGGTTCGCGCCGATCCTGTGCTTCACCGCCGAGGAAGCCTGGCTGGAACGGACCGGGGATGGGCCGGACAATAGTGTCCATCTGCGGCAATTCCCCGATGTGCCCGCCGATTGGCGCGATGATGCGCTGGCCGAAAAATGGGCGCTGCTGCGGCAGGTACGGCGGGTCGTCACGGGAGCGATCGAAATCGAGCGCGCGGAGAAACGTATCGGTTCCAGCCTGCAGGCCGTGCCGACGGTGTATATGGGGGCGCGCGAAATTGCTGCTTTCGACGGTGTGGATGCTGCGGAGATATCGATTACCTCGGCGCTGAATATCGTGGATGGCGCGGTTCCGGACGGCGCCTTTACCCTGCCGGATGTTGCCGGAGTCGGTGTCGTGGTGGCCCATGCGGATGGCGAAAAATGCGAACGCTGCTGGCGGGTGCGGACCGATGTCGGTGTGAACCCCGCGATGCCGGGTGTTTGTGGCCGATGTGCGGATGCGGTCGGAATCCTGCGGTCGGCGGCGGAATAGGCGGTCCGGTCTGTGTTTCGACTAGGCCTTGTGCTGGCAATCGTGCTGGCGGCACTGGACCAGCTTTCCAAATGGCTGATTCTGACCGAAGTGATGACGCCACCCCGGGTCATCGAATTAACCGGGTTCTTCAACCTGGTTCTGGTCGGTAACCGCGGCATCAGTTTCGGATTGTTCAGCAATAACTGGATCTGGGGCCAGCCGTTAATGGCCGGGCTGGCATTTACGATCAGTGTGGTGCTGCTGTTCTGGCTTAAAAAGGCGGATAACCGTTTGCTGGCATCCGGGCTGGGCCTTGTGATTGGTGGTGCGATCGGGAACGGGATCGACAGATTGGCGCATGGCGCGGTGATCGACTTCCTTGATTTTCATGTGATGGGCTATCACTGGCCGGCGTTCAATGTCGCGGATGCCGGAATCGTGGTCGGTGTTGGATTGATCCTGCTGGAAGGGTTGTTTGCCGGGCCTGGAAAAACCAGATAATATCCCTGTACCGTTCGCGTGCGTGTGAAGGATTACGATCCAATGCGGAAAATTATATTTTTATCCGGGTCCATGTTGGCCGCCGCCATGATGCTGTCGGGCTGTGGCAGCACGCAGGGTAACATTCTTGGATTTGAAAAGAATGCGCCCGATGAATTTGCGGTTGTTAAACGGGCCCCGCTGGCATTGCCACCGGACTTTGGACTGCGTCCTCCACGGCCCGGTGCCGCGCGGCCTCAGGAAGTTGCCGCAAGGGAAAGTGCGCAGGATAGCCTGCTTAACGGTGGTTCCATTGATAAGAAGAAGACGCGCCGGGAAATTCGTGCAAACCGTGCGGAACGCATCGGTAGCCGGTCTGCGGTTGAAGTTGCGCTGCTGAACAAAAGCGGCGCTCTGGATACCGATCCGTCGATCCGCCAGGTCATTGACCGGGAATCAATCGGTTCGATTGATACCGATGAAGAAGGGTTTGTCGACAAGTTGCTGTTCTGGCGCGATAAAAAACCAAGTACGGCGGTTTCGGGTGACTATGCGATCGTCGATGCGGACAAGGAACGTCGCCGCATCCAGGAAAACGAAACGCTTGGCAAACCGGTCACCGAAGGGCGGACCCCGACCATCCGCCGCAAGGAAGGCAGCATATTTTTCTAGGGCAGCGACGGCTGCCTGAGAGTGCAAATGCCGGGGCATTTACCGCATATTTTCGTTTGGGCGAACAAACTGTTGTGAGCCGATGTCTTTTTGGCCTTGAGCCGGGACAAGAACGGCCCCATCTCTGAATCTGAGAAAATGCATTCGTATTGGAGGTTCCATGGCGCGCCTTGCCACACTCTTCGTACTGTCGATCATTTTTGCGGCGACGGCGGCACTACCCGGCCGGGCAGCGGTTTTTAAACCGGAAACCTTTACGTTATCGAATGGCATGCAGGTCGTGGTGGTCAGCAACCACCGGGTGCCCGTCGTAACGCATATGATCTGGTACAAGACCGGTGCGATGGACGAGCCGCCGGGCAAGTCCGGATTGGCGCATTACTTCGAACATCTGATGTTCAAGGGCACCAAAACCCTGAAGCCGGGTGAGTTTTCCGCCATCGTGGCGCGCAACGGCGGTCGGGAGAATGCCTTCACGTCACAGGATTACACCGGTTATTACCAGTCAGTGGCCGTCGACCGGCTTGAGCTGATGATGAAGATCGAGGCCGACCGGATGACCAATCTGGTCCTGACCGATGAGATTATCGAACCGGAGCGTCAGGTGGTCATCGAGGAACGCCGCAGTCGTACCGACAACAATCCGTCGGCCATGCTGCGCGAACAGGTCAGCACCGCACTGTTCCAGAATCATCCGTACCGGATCCCGATTATCGGATGGCAGCATGAAATCGAGGGCCTTACCCGGGACGATCTGATTGCTTTCTATCGCGCCTGGTATGCGCCGAATAACGCGATCCTGGTTATCTCCGGCGATGTGACGATGGAAACCGTCCGGCCCCTGGCGGAAAAATATTATGGGGTGATCCCCGCGCGTACGCTGCCGGACCGGGTGGACTGGATCGAGCCGCCGTTGAAAGCCGACCGGCATGTCGAATTGAAGCACCCCCGTGTGCGCCAGCCAAACTGGTCTCGTCGTTTTATTGCACCGGGCAATTTATATGGCGCGACGGAGCATGCCGAGTCGCTGCAGGTTTTGAGTGAGATATTGTCCGGCGGGGCGACGAGCCGCCTCTACCGGACGCTGGTGGTGGAGAACAAGACCGCAATCGAGACTGGCGCCTGGTATTCCGGTGACGGTCGTGGACCCGGTACGTTCGGTTTCTACGTATCGCCGCCGGCGGAAGGTGACATTCAGGCGGCGGCGGCCGCAGTCGATGCCGAGATTGCCAAACTGGTGGAGAACGGCGTGACAGCGGAAGAAGTATCCCGTGCTGTCAGCCAGCTGCAGGCATCTGCGATCTATGCGCTCGATTCATACCGTACACCGGCCCGGGTGCTGGGTGGGGCGCTGGCCATCGGCCGGACGATTGAGGATGTGGAATCCTGGCCCGAACGCATCGGCGCCGTAACGGTCGATTCGGTAAATCGGGCGATTGCCACTGTATTCAAGGACAAACGATCCGTGACGGCGCTTCTTCTGCCGGAACCGACGAGCTAGGGAGTGATCATGCCGAAGCGTATTGTATGCGGGGTGGTGCTGGGACTGTTCTGGATCGTATCGGCGGTGACGCCGGCTTCCGCTGTCGAGGTGGAACGGGTCGTCAGCCCGGGTGGGATCGAGGCCTGGCTGGTCCGCGATCACAGCGTTCCGATTACGGCCATTGAATTTTCCTTCCGGGGCGCCGGTGGTGCGCAGGACCCGGCGGGCAAGGCCGGGCTTGCGGAAATGACGTCGAGCGTAATCGATGAAGGGGCAGGCGACCTGGACAGTCAGGCGTTTCAGGGCAAGGCTGAAGAACTGTCGGTCCACATCAAGTTCGACGCGGGGATGGAAACCTTCCGGGGTAGTCTCAAGACGCTGAACCGGCACCGCGACGATGCCGTGGAATTATTACGGCTGGCCCTGACAGAACCGCGTTTCGACCCGGAACCTGTGGACCGCATCCGGCAGCAGATCATTGTCGGCTTGCAGCAGCAGTCTACCAATCCCGACGTCATTGCCAGCCGGGTATGGCGGCGCGCTGTATTTGCCGATCATCCCTATGGGCGGCCGGTTAGCGGTACCGTCGATTCTATTGCCGGCATCACCGTCGCGGATATGAAGGATTTCGTCAGCAGCCGTTTCGCGCGCGATGAACTTGTCATCGGCGTGGTCGGCGATATCGCCGCGGACGAACTGGGGCCAATGCTGGATGGTATTTTCGGTGCCTTGCCGAAGACATCCCGCGCGATTGCCGTTGCAGAAACAGCGATCGGTTCCAGCGGCGAAACCTTCGTTATCGAGATGGACAATCCGCAAAGTGTCGTCGTGTTCGGGCAGGCCGGCGTGGGCCGCGACGATCCGGATTACTACGCCGCCTATGTCATGAACTATGTCCTGGGTGGCGGCGGTTTTGCATCCCGGCTTTATCGTGAAGTTCGGGAAAAGCGCGGCCTCGCATACAGCGTGTACAGCTATCTGAACCCGACACGACGCGGTGCCGTGATTTCCGGCGGGGTGGCAACACGCAACGACCAGGTCGCGACGTCGCTATCGGTTATTCGCGATGAATGGCGTAGAATGTACGAGGACGGGCCGAACGCGGAAGAACTCGCCAACGCCAAGACCTTCCTGAATGGTTCATACCCGTTGCGGCTCAGCAGCACCGGGAGTATCGCCAGAATGCTGGTTTCGATGCAGTATTACGACCTCGGTCAGGACTATATCGAGCGCCGTCAGGAATTCATCAACGCGGTGACGCTGGCGGACGTGAAGCGTGCAGCGAAGCGGATTCTGGCGCCCGAAAAGATGACCGTCGTGGTCGTTGGCAAGCCACAAGGCATCACACCCACGTCGAAGGCGCCTGAAATCAAGAGCTGACCCGGCACGCCCCTGTCAGGGGTCGATACGTGCCGTGGCCGAGCCGGTGATGACGGTCTTGCCGTCCTGATTCACGGTTTCCAGCACCAGTTCGACGAACTGTTCGCCGCCTTCCTCGCGCAGTTCCGTAACCGTCGCCTTCGATGTCAGCGTATCGCCCGGCCAGACCTGATTGGTAAAGCGGACGCCGAATTTCGCCAGACGACCATCGCCGACAAAGTTGGTGAGCATCTTTCCGGTCAGCCCCATCGACAGCATGCCGTGCGCAAAGACACCGGGATATCCGGCAACTTCGCGGGTATAGACGTCATCGCTGTGCAGTGGGTTGTAGTCGCCGGAGGCACCGGCATACATCACGATCTGGCTTCGGGTAAGGTCATCGACGACGACTTCTTCGTGGGTGTCGCCAACACTCAGTTTGCTTGCATTCAGGGACATTCCGGCAATTCCTAATTCTGTTCGACAGGGCGTTCGGTCTTGACGCCGACGCTGCGGGAGGTCACGACCAGTTCGCCGTCCTGGTCCCGGAATTCATGGATCGTTTCCGTAAAAAGCAATTTTCCGGCGCGGCGGCTTTCCTTTTCCCAGGTCTTGCCCGGTTTGACCGTGACGGTCAGGACATCGCCGGGCTTCATCTGCCGATGGTATTCGAAATGCTGTTCCGCATGCAGCCCGCCGGTGCTGGGGGCCGGCTTGTCCAGGCCTGTCGCGTTTTTCCCTGATCCGAACCATTTGACGTTCTGACGAACCCGCAGATGATAATCCGGATCGAACTGGAACATGGCGCGCGGAAAGGTCGGCGGGGCGGCGATATGGCCGGTTTCGGTCGTCGCGGCGAATTCCGCATCATGATAAATCGGGTTGTCGTCGCCAATTGACCGGGCGAACATCATGATATGGCTCGCTTCGATCGGCATTGTTACTTCGTCCGCCACGTATTATCTCCCGAATATGTTCCTGTTCCCTGCCGCGAAGATGACTTCGTGGCAGTTGGCATTCTAACGATACCATCGGAAATGACGCAACACGTCCTCCGCCACGGGGGGGCGTGGATTCAGGGCGTGGTGGTCAGGAGACAAGTGGTGGGCAACGCCAATAGAGTAAAAATTGAATTACAGGAAGGCGTCAGATCGCAAAGTAATCCGTATCTTCCTGTTCGGCCGTTGTACCGGCAACGCCTTGCGGGGCCTGATTGGCGCGGGCAAGCTCTTCACGTTCGCGCAGGGTCCGTTCGTAATTTTCCATTGCGGTTGTGATATTGCGGCTCAGCAGTTTCGGGGTGACGGGTTTGGCCATAACCTCGGTCAGTCCCACCCGGCTGATTTCCAGAATACGTTCTTTTTCGGTGTAGCTTGTCATGACGATGATCGGAAGGTTCGGATTCGGTGATTGCGGGTTTTGCCGGACCTGGCGCGTGAACTCCAGGCCGTTCATTGGCGCCATTTCAAGATCGGTAATGACGAGGTCAGGTGTTTCCTTGAGCAGCCGCCGTATGGCATCGCCCCCGTCATCGGCTTCGTCCACATGGGCAACACCAAATGCCAGAAGAATTGATCGAACAAGATGCCGGACGGGGCGATTGTCATCGACAATCATGACTCTGAAGTTCGGATTGCGGGCAAGGACGCCGGCGATTGGCGACTCCGCTGCGCCTTTCCAGACTTTCTTTTCGGAAGGCTGCGCCATGCGCCGCTGTTCACGTCCCAGGGCACTTTTGTCATAGCCTGTCGCCGTTTTGGTACTTGTTTTGGCTGGCAGCTTTATACTCATAAAAATTCGCTTCGCTTTCGCATGAAAACGCCGACCGTACGGCGAATGTTTCCCCGAAAAGCCAACGCCTGAATGCCATGGCGTTGTTCTCGGACCGGTGCTGTTTTCTGATGCGCTAGCGTAATTCCGTGATCGTGAATGATCGAATAAGAATTATGTTTAAATAGTTATTACCCCTGAATCAGAAGAAACGGCGCATCCCTTATTGGTCAGCGCCATTTGGCCGTATGGGTGATAAAATGCTCTTGCCCGCTATACGTTAAAAAATACTGACGGCTCAGGTCCTTAGATTTTATCGTCGGGAATTCCGGTGCTGGCACCGCCGCCCTGATTGCGAAGAGCGACAACAACGTTCCGGCACAACATACTTGGGGATATTGGTTTTGCAACGACTTCGGTTAATCCGGCTGCCCGTAATTCAACAATCCGGCCCTTCTCCGTGAAACCGGTCATCATGACGATTGGAATGTTCGGGTTTGGCAATCGTTGGTTCTTGCGGATCAACCGGCTGAGCTCAATGCCATCAAGCGGCATCATCTGGACGTCAGAGATAAGCAGATCTGGATTGTTATTCTGAATTGCCACCAGAGCATCGGCACCATCGGATGCATCGATAAATTCACGAACGCCACTGGCACCGAGGATTGAACGCACCAGCAGTCGTGTTGGCCCGCAATCATCCACGACCAGGACTTTGAGGTCCGGGTTCTCATTGGTGATTTCAGTCAGCAGGGCGGTATAATCCTGTTGCCGCTCGCCACCGGGCGCATTTGATTGTCTTTTTTTGCGTCGCTGCATCCGTCGTTGCGCTCTCGCCGCGATCGGAGTCAGTTTGGTCTTTACATCGGCGCTGAGGGAAACCGGAGGTGTCGTTTCCGGTGCTTCCGTTTCGCTCTGTGACCCTGCTGTTTTGGCCGGTTCCACGCCGCTTTCGTCAATTTTTTTCTCAGTATCTGTATCGATATTCGTATCGGCTGACATCGTTTAGATCCCTGGATGCTGTTGTCGTATTTGTCTGTCGTCTTTCTCTAGTTCTCGCGAAAGTTATCAGGTTGACGAAACGTTAATAACCCCCCAATGGTGTACAAAAAATTAATAACCATTTGATATTAATATCAAAAAATGATAAAATTTTATCTAGTTTCATCGTCGTGCGATCAACTGTTTCCCCTGAGTGAAAATTCGACGGGTACGGTGACGTCCAGATATCCGCCCTTCATCGAAGCCGAAAATTTCGGGAGAGGCACCGCGCGCTTCAGCATCGCGGTCGCTTCGGCATCCAGCACGGCGTAGCCGGAACTTTTACGGATACTGAAATCAAGAATGATTCCGTCTCGGGTGACGCGGAAATACAGGTGGACAACGCCTTGCATGCGTTTTCGCCGGGCATCCTTGGGATAGGTCTTGTTTCGATCCAGCCAGTATCGCAACTGGCTCATATAATCCCGCGATGGATTGCCGACCGCGCCGCCGCCCGGCAGGCTGGCAATATCGCTACCCTGCCGGACCGGGGTTACCGGCACCTGTCCCGATCCTGTATTCGCCGCTGTCGTCGTCTGTTCCGAAACGTTCGGGGCCGTTTTGGTGACGGGTGTCTCGGGCGGGGCCACTGATGCTGTCACCGCGGCGCGCCGTGGCGGCGTGGCGGCAACCGTTGTCGGGGCAGGCGGGACAGCGCGCGGCGGTATGGTGGGCTTGCGCGCTGCCGGACGGGGCCGGGGGGGGACGACGACAGGCGCTTTTACTGCGATCACGTCGACGGGTGCCGCCACCAGGGCCGCGACAGCGGATAGGGGCGAAAAAGACGCGGCTTCTGTCGGTGCGGCTGTCGTGGCTGTCGCGGCAACCGGCATGGCCGCAATTTCGGGCGCTGTGTCGGCCTGCTCGATTTCAGGAACCGCCGGTTGCGCCGCGAGAATTTGTGGTGCCGCGTCGGTTGGAACCGGTTCCGGTGTCGCGACCGCTTCGGTTTCGCTGCCGGCGCGGGCAGCAGTCATGGCAAGGGAAACGGTGATCCCGCCATTGCCCGTCGCGGCTGCCCCGTCTGGCAGCGCCATCGGGAGCCGTGCGAACACGGCGGCGTGCACGGCAAGTGCCGCCAGCAGCGCAATGACACCGTGACGGGCGCGCAGTAGGGACCGGCTATCACGCGTCACGGTGATGCGCCCCTGTTATCGGGAGAGGCCTCAGGCATGTCTCTGCGCATCGGGGACCAGTTCGTTGCGGATGGCTGCGGGCAGGTCTTCCGGCAACCCGGTTTGCCACGCAATTGCGATATCCTCGCGCCAGGCGAAGCGCTGCATGTGATTGTCGACAATACCCTGCATGACCACCAGCCCCTCCATCGTGGCCGACTGGCAATAGATGGCGAGGGTGTCCCCTTCGGCGGTCATGTGGCACAGCCCCGGCGGGAACTCGACACGACCGGCTGCGGCGTCAAATTCCGACGGTACCTTGTGGGCAAAATGTTTGCACAATTGCTGCAGATACCGGCTCGCCTTTTCCGTTCTGATGATTGCATGAGACTCAGCCATGGTTCACTCCCTCGATACGGTCGATTGGAAATTTTGAATTAGAAATGTTGCGTTCCGGCCATGCCGTAGTCGTCCGCCGCTGCAACGCTGTCCGTGACGACAAAGGGCTTGCCCTGCGAACAGGTTTCGATGCGGCCTTCAATCCGGTAGGCCGCGCGCAGCACGTCCGGCGTCATCGCATCCGATGGCGGCCCGAAGGCAAGGCGCCGGCCCGCGCCAAACAGCGCGATATAATCGCAATAGCGAAGCGCGAAGTTGATATCGTGCAGCGCCATGAGGCACAGCCCGTCACGCTCGCTGATGATGTTCCTGATGACGTTCAGCACGCCGATCTGCCAACGCAGGTCGAGCGCACTTGTCGGCTCATCCAGCAATAGAAGAGCAGGTTTACGCACAACGACCTGGGCGAGCCCGACCATCTGCCGTTGCCCGCCGGAAAGCGCATTCAGGCGGTGGAAGGCGAGGTGGCGTATGCCGAGCCGGTCGAAGGTTTCTTCCGTCGCTGCCTCAACCGCAGCCGCCGACAGGTCCGGCCGGACCGCGCGGCAGGCACTGATGACCGCTTCATAGGCGACGAGTGTCGTCGGCTGCGGCAGTTCCTGTGGCAGATATCCGATCATCCCGACCCGGCGCAGGAAGGACATACCCTGCAGCGGCTCGCCATCAATATGTACGGTGCCGGAATAGCGGCCGGTCCCGGCCAGCGCCCGCAGCAGGGTCGATTTCCCGGCGCCGTTGGGCCCCAGGATGCCGACCAGTGACCCGGCCGGGATTTCCGGAAGGCTGACACGCTCCAGTACGGTTTTTTCAACATATCGAAGGCCAAGGTTGTCGACGGTGAGGGTGGTCATT
>Ga0222651_1000325_pt1 | contig 33421 bp, 33 predicted proteins | sample AntAcemetagen369_FD_179855 | JGI IMG/M metagenome (GOLD analysis project Ga0222651, IMG submission 179855) | Saline water microbial communities from Ace Lake, Antarctica - #369 | ecosystem: Environmental > Aquatic > Non-marine Saline and Alkaline > Saline | place: Antarctica: Ace Lake...
AAAATATCGAAATTGCCGCGATCCGGTCTTTGGGAAGCATCCCGAGGCTGTCGGCGGCTGGAACATGAAAGACTTATCGGAAAATGATCAGGAAATACAAAGAGAGTGATGTCGATGCCGTGGTGGCATCCTGGCGCGCGGCAAGCGAATTGGCACATCCGTTTCTGACGAAGGCGTTCCTCGACGAAGAGGAAGGCAACGTACGGAATGTGTATCTGAAAATCGCGGAAACCTGGGTGACGGAAGTGGATGGCGATGTTGTTGGCTTCATAGCCTTGGTCGACAATGAAATCGGCGGATTGTTTCTGGACCCGGACTATCATGGACGCGGTCTTGGCAAGGACATGGTGGACAGGGCCGTGGCGAAAAAAGGTGCCATGACTGTCGAGGTGTTCAAGCAAAACACAATCGGGCGCCGTTTTTATAACGCCTACGGGTTCGAATACACAGATGAGGGGCTTCACGATCCAACGGGCCAGGTAATCGTTCGAATGTCGTTTACGCCCCGGTAACGGGAAGCGACGGGGGTGTTTGTGTTCGCTGAACACCCCCTTGCTTCTCTTCGAGGATCAAATCGCCAGTATGGATTAGACAGGCTCGCGGCATCGGGGCAATGTCGATAATGGTGTGCCCGTCCAACACCTGCGAAAACGGCGACGAGGGAGAACCAGATGTCACTTGCGGATTCATTGCAGTATTTCACCGAAGAAAATTCGGCCGATGTGGTTTGCGCGCGAATGCAAGCGGCGAAAAACGAGCGCCTGGCGAACGTCATGGAATCCGCCGTTCGCCATTTGCATGCTTTCGTCAAGGAGGTCGAACCGACCATTGAAGAATGGGAACAGGCAATCGGATTCCTGACCGACACGGGCAAAATGTGTGACGACAAGCGGCAGGAATGGATCCTGCTGTCCGATGTGCTGGGCGTTTCGATGCTGGTCGATACGATCAACACTCGACGGCCCTCGGGCGCGACGGAAAACACGGTGCTGGGTCCCTTTCATGTTGAGGGGGTGCCGGAGCGGGAAATGGGTGACACGGTTTCCGAGGATGGCAAGGGCGAGGAGGTCTATGTCTCCGGCAAGGTCACCGATATCGACGGGAACCCGATTGAAGGGGCGATTATCGATACCTGGCAGGCAAGTCACGACGGGTATTACGACAACCAACAACCGGACATTCAGCCGGAACATAACCTGCGCGGTATCTTCAGGACCCGGGCGGACGGGACATACAATTATCGTGCGATTCTACCCTGCAGCTACGGCATCCCCGATGACGGCCCGGTGGGCGTGATCCTACGGGGGCTGAGTCGGGGCAGCATGCGGCCGGCCCATCTGCATTACATCGTCAGCGCCCCCGGCTATGAAACGGTCACGACACATTATTTCGTCAAGGGGGACCCGGTGCTCGAAGACGATGCGGTGTTCGGCGTGAAGGAAAGCCTGATTGCCGATTTCGAGCAGCATGACGATTCATCTCTGGCCAGGAAGCTGGGTGTTTCCAACCCGTTCCGCTCGGTCGAGGCCAATTTCGTCCTTGTCGCCGACGCGCAGAAGTAACGTTGCCCCGCGCGCCCTTGGGCAAAAAAAGCGGTTTGGCGGGTTCATTTGCACGGCGCCGGCGATTAAACTGTCGGCTTACCTTAACGATGCGAAACACAAGCAGAGAGAGAAGCATGGCATTACCAGAAATCGGAAGCGTTGCGGCGGCCTTTACGCTGCCCAATCAGGACGGTAAATCCGTCAGTCTCGCGGACTACGCCGGGCGGCATGTGCTGATCTGGTTCTACCCGCGTGCCTTCGGGAATAATTGAACCAAGCAAGCCAACGGGTTCCGTGATCGAACCCCCGACTATGCTGCAAAGAACGCCGTCGTGCTGGGCATTACCTTCAGCCCGACGGATGACCTGAAAAAATGGCGCGAAGAAGTTGGCCTGACCGCCGACCTGCTTTGCGATGCCGACCGCTCGGTCGCCCTGGCCTATGGCGCGGCGGAAAGCGCCGACCAGGAGAAGGCGACACGGGTAACCGTGATCATCGGCCCGGACGGAACGGTGCTGCAGGCCTATGCGGTCGACAACGCCGAAGCCCATCCGGCGGAGGCGCTGGCGCATATCGCGTAACGCTACCGTCAGACGACAATAGAAACCGCGGGTGCCGGAAGGGACCCGCGGTTTTCTTTTTCCCGGGGCGTGCAAAGGCATTCGCCATCCCCTTGGCGTGCGCCATCCCATCCGCGTAAACTGAATCCCAACACAACCAATCGGGGGGAGCGAACATGGCGACGACGGACGCGTGGCTGAACCAGGTACAGGAAGAGATCATCGAGCCGGATCTGCCGATCTGCGATCCGCATCATCATTTCTGGGATTCGAGTATCGACCCGCTGGCGACCTTCCGGGTCGAACAGGTCGAACAGCGCTACCTGCTGGACGAGCTGCTGAAGGACACGAACAGCGGCCATAACATCCGTTCCACGATCTATATGGAATGCGGTTCGATGTATCGCGCCAAGGGGCCGGAAGAAATGAAACCGGTCGGCGAGACAGAATTCGTCAATGGTATTTCGGCGATGAGTGCGTCCGGGCAATACGGCGATACGCTGGTTGCGGCGGCGATCATCGGCTATGCGGACCTGCGCATCGGGGCGGGGGTCGAGAAAGTGCTGGAAGCCCATATCGCGGCTGGTGGCGGACGGTTCCGCGGTATCCGGCTGGGCGGCGGCTGGGATGCCAGCGACGATGTTCGCAACTCCCACCCGATGCCGTCGGAGGATATGTTCCAGGACGCCAAATTCCGCGAAGGCTTCGCCAAGCTGGCGCCATTGGGGATGACTTTTGAGGGGTGGTGCTTCCACCCGCAGATATCCAGACTCACCGACCTCGCGCGCGCTTTCCCCGATACGACCATTATCCTCGACCATTTTCTCGGGCCGCTCGGTATCGGTCCCTACGCGGGCAAGCGGGCGGAATACCTGCCGAAATGGAAGGCGGATATCGCCGAGATCGCGAAATGCCCGAACGTGCATGCGAAGCTCGGTGGGGTGAACATGAAGATGAACGGCTATGGCTGGGAGAGCCGCCCGACGCCGCCGACCAGTCAGGAACTGGTCGATGAAACCCGGGTCTTCTACGACCACTGCATCGAACAATTCGGTGCTGACCGCTGCCTGTTCGAATCGAACTTCCCCGTCGACAAGGTGACCTGCAGCTATCATGTGCTGTGGAATGCCTTCAAGCGGATTGCGTCCGGCGCCTCCGCCGCGGAGAAGGCGGCGCTGTTCCATGACACGGCGGCGCGGGTGTACCGGGTCGAATACTGATACGCGACGGCCCGGCGGAAAAAACGACGGGCGGTTTGCATTGATTGACATCGATTGACATTTGTCGCGGTCGCCAAGTACCCCGAACCGGATTTGGGTTCGCGACGGAAGGGGAGGGGTGGAATTCCATTGGTATCTGTTAGCATTTATATGCATTGCGATAGGTTTGCGCCGCGGTCTGGCTGTAGGTTGTAATGGCAATTTGATTGGCATCGGTTGCCATCGATTGACATTGGCGGATTTCGCTGTCCTTCCGTAAACCTTCTGCCTTCCCGGGCGGGAAGGGGGAACCAAATGCGGTGTGGTTCGCCGATAGTCTATTTAATTTTATTGGCATTTGTTGGCATTCCGGCGCAAGGCGGTGCCTGTCTCGGCGTGTAGCGAAATGATTTGCGGACAGACGCGGCACGCCATGAAGCTCGTGTCAGGATCATCTTGAGGTTGGGATTGCTGAATTAAAAAAAGGAATTAAAGCATAAAATGGATAAAATGACAAGATTAAACAGCAGAAACCCAGCGTGCTTTGCTCCCAAATTCCCGACAAGGATCTCCACCTTGCCCTGCCATACGATGGTTCGGCCCACGGCGAAAAGGCGGCATTCGGCGAATTCGGCGACCTTGTTGCAGGAATCGACGGCGCTTCTTGTCATTTATGACGCGTCGCAACCCGGCGTGGGACACCAGTTGTAACTGACGTTCAGGCCGTTGGTGGAGACGGCGAAAACTGCGGGTCATCCTTGGCGAGATAACGTCGCGAACGGTCCTCGGCGGCCGAAGGCTGCATTGTGAGCGGGCCTTCGCCGGGTCTGTACGCCGATGCTTCGGCCTGTCGTTTCGCTCATGTCTTTGTCCGGCAATCCGAGGGTGTCAGGCTGCGTTTCTTTGCTTCCGTGACGGCGTCCTGGTAACTGCCGTTAGTTGTCCAGTTTGTGGCTTGGGGGCCATCAAGCGCGGCGCGGCAGATGACAGTGTCGGTTTCACCAGCCCAGCGTTCGATGGTCGTTGCAGCTGAAGGGATGGTCTTTGAATACGAAGAAACCTTGCCCTGCCAAACCACCTTGCGACCGATGGCAAAGATCAGACATTCCGCGTTGGGGTATCGTTGCAGGCAGTTGGCGATTGCCAGTTCTTTCGCGCCGGGCGATGTACACGGGACGTTTTTGCAGAAACTGGCGCCTGCGCCCAAGCCGTCCCGGGCCACCGCAAAATATTCGGGGTTCGGTTTTTCCAGATATTGCCGGTAAAGATCTTCCGCGGATGGAAACAGGGTCAGGGGCCCGGATCCGATATCGGTTTTGACCTTTTCGATCCGCTGGCCGGAGTTAGCCGCTCCTTGCCAGATAATGCGGTTGCCTACAGCGTAAATTTTGCAGGGCACACCCTGACTTCGCTCACGACAGGCCCGCAGCGCCACACCGCCGCCATCCTCTTCGCAGACATTGCCGTCGGCGCAATAGCTGAAGGCGTGATGTTTCCCATTGGTGGAAACGGCGAAGAAGCTTGACCCCGGGTTTGCCAGGTAGGTTTGCAGCCGGCTTTCGACACTGGGGGAAAGTGTGATAGGGCCTTCGCCTGCCTGCTGGTTCGTGGACTGGCAACCCGACAACAAGAGTGCGGCCAGCACGCCAAATATCAAAATTATAGGTTTCATGGTAAAACTATAGCGTGAAAATGTGAGGGGATTCCATACAAAGTCTTAAAGACGACTGGCGAACTGGTATCCTGTTGGGCTGTCGTAGCCGCTCCGGTCGTCGAAATTCAAAAACCAATGCCTTGGGTTGTTAACTGTTTTGCGGGTAGTGGTTACGTAATCTACTGAGGAGACAGGATCTTGCCCTATTAGTTTTGCGGGGTATGCAGCTTTGTCGATGAGATGGTCTAACGCGACATGCCAAGCCTCGAAGAGTGCCTGACGGAAGCCGCAGCAATGCGTGATGAACTGGATCAACTGGGCCGGCGAAACCTGGTTGCATTAGAGAAGAATAGTGACGTCCGTTTCCGGAACGCCATGGACGCGCTGCAGATCACGATGCGCATCGAACTGGAAACGCTCGGCGCCGTGGGACGCGGCCTCCTGGAAGAAAAGAAACCCGATACGAGCTTCAATGCGAATGATCTGTTGAAAGTACAGCACGCGATTGCCCTTATCGTGACGATGCGCGGAGAAGCGTCACTTGAGGCGGCCCGCAACGGCACGATGCTGGACGACCCCTCGTTTGAGTGTCTCGAGTGGTTCCTGGAGGCCCGAAAAACTGCAGGCTCGATCCGGCAGCAACTGATTTGCCGCGCCTCTCTGTTCAACTGCCTGGCCAGGAAGGTCATTCCTGTTATCCAGCAACGTATCGCAGCAAGCCCGGGCGGGTGACGCGACTCCGCTGCTGAAATTCGATTTCAGGTGCAAATCGCGACCTGACCCACACGCGGTCCACCACCCGGCCCCCACTTCCCTCAAGCGTATCGGTTGTGCCAAGCTTGGCGTCGCACCTATCGTTTCGCCACTACAGCCCCGGGGGAGCCGACCATGCCCGATACCGCCAGCGACACCAGCGCACCCGTTACCGACGTCAAATTCCTGCAGGGCGTGAAGGTGATCGATTTCACCCAGTTCGAGGCGGGACCTTCCTGCACCGAGGCGCTGGCCTGGCTTGGCGCCGATGTGGTGAAGATCGAAAACCCGAACCGGGGCGATCCGGGGCGGCGACTGAAGGCGGGGCTGCCGGATGATGACCCGTATTATTTCCACATCCTCAACGCCAACAAGAAGTCGATCACCGTCAACCTGAAGGCGCCCAAAGGGCTGGCGCTGATCAAGGACATGATCCGCGAAGCCGATGTGATGCTGGAAAATTTCGCGCCGGGCGCGATCGAGCGGCTGGGGTTGGGTTACGACGCGGTGAAGGAAATCAACCCCGGCCTTATCTATGGCCAGATAAAGGGGTTTGGCGAGGGCAGCCCCTTCGAAAAGAACCTGGCCTTCGACATGATCGCGCAGGCCTGCGGCGGGACCTTCAGCGTCACCGGCGACCCGGATGGTCCGCCGACCCGGCCCGGTATATCGCTTGGCGATACGGGTACCGGCATGCTGATGGCGATCACGATTCTGGGTGCGCTGTACAAGAAGCAGCAGACGGGCGAGGGGCATCGGCTGCAGGTCGCGATGCAGGATGCGATGCTGCATTACATGCGCATTCCGTTCTCGACCCAGGGGCTGACCGGCAAGGCGGCCGAACGCGGTGGCGACAAGGTGCCCGGCATCGTCAACGCCCCGATGGGGCTGTATCCCTGCGCGCCCGGCGGGCCGAACGATTACGTCTATATCATGACGAGCCGCGCCAATCCTGCGCATTGGGACAATCTGCTGACGCTGGTCGGGCGGGAAGACCTGATCGGCGACGAACGCTATCTGACCCCGGCCGACCGGGTGGCGCGCGAACCGGAAGTGGATGCCGTGATCGCCGAATGGACGAAGGGCCTGAACAAATACGAAGCCATGGAAGCCGTGGGCGAGGCTGGTATTCCCGCCGGTGCGGTGCTGGATTCAATGGAATTGCACGATGATGTCAGTTTCGAGCAGCGCGGCATCATGCAGACAATGGTCCATCCGGTGCATAGCCCCTACAAGATGCCGGCCTGGCCGGTGCGGGTGGATGGCCGGGTCAGCCGGGTTACGGCCTCGCCGGTTCTGGGCGAACACACCGACGAGGTGCTCAGTGACTGGCTGGGGCTGAATGGTGCTGCCGTGGAAGCGCTGAAGGCGGACGGGGCCGTCGGCACCAAGGCCTGATACCCCGAAAGAAATGTAACCGGGTTAATATTCCGGCAGTGAAAGCGTCCTACACTCGCTCCTTTCGGGTTTGAAAGAAGGTGGGGCGGTGTCAGAGGAAGCGGCGCAATTCAACTGCACGGGCTGCGGCAAGTGTTGCCTGGAAGGGGCGGGCGCTTTACCGGTGGTCGAAGAAGATATCGCCCGCTGGGAGGAACAGGCGCCGCATGTCCTGAAATACGTCACCTGGCAGGGGAAAGCCGGCGCGCGTCAGGGTATTCATGCCGGCAGCACCGTGACAGGTCGTGAAACCACGCGCTGTCCGTGGATTAAAAAATATCCCGGACGTCCGCAATATTACTGCCGTATCTACGAAACCCGCCCGCAGGTCTGCCGGACCTACCCGACCTCGCGTGAGCACGCGCTGTATACAGATTGCGAAGGCTATGACGCACCTGCGGTCAAAGGTGACTGACCACCTTCGTTTTGGCCCGCTTGCCCAACCAGCCTCCTGATCTGCGCCCATTCAAAGAGTCTGACAGCGCCACGGGGCTGTCTGATTGGCGTGAGAAACAGTTTCCGCGGCCGGAATCTCGATTAAATACGGATTCCCCGGCTTTTTGGTCGGTTGGGCAGGTTATGATACTTGTATGATGAATTTTCACCGTATACGCTGATGCTCGGTCGGTTGCCGTTTCGGGCAACAGAGGACCGGTTGCAATAAGGGATACAGCGGGACAGGGAGCCTGGATGTATTCGTAATAGAGACAGGGAGGCCTATCATGAGTAATTTCCGTAAACGTCTTGTTACCTCTGCGGCGGCCGTTACCGCCGTTATCGGGGTGAGCTTTTCCGCATCGGCGCTGGAGATCAAATCCAGTGACGTTCACCCCATGGGCTATCCGACAACGGATGCCATCCAGTACATGGGCGAGCTGCTGAACACGTGGACCAGTGGCCGGATTAACGTCAAGATTTTCCATTCCATGCAGCTTGGCGGTGAAAAGGAAGCACTCGAGCAGACACAGCTCGGCGCCCTTGAAATGACCCGCGTCAGCGTCGGCGTTGTCGGCCCGATCGTTGAGGAATTCAACGCGTTCAACCTGCCCTACTTCTTCCGCAGCGTTGATCACATGCACAAGGTTGTCGATGGTGAGATCGGCACGTCACTGCTGAACAAGCTGGAAGCCGGCGGGCTGATCGGCCTGGGTTACATGGATGCGGGATCGCGTTCGTTCTATAACAAGTCGCACCCGATCGCGAAGATCGAGGATCTTAAAGGCTTGAAGATCCGCGTCATGCAGAACCCGATTTTTATCGAAATGGTCAATGCCATGGGTGGCAACGGCCTGCCGATTGCCTTCAATGAACTGTATACGTCGATGCAGACCGGCGTTGTGGACGGTGCGGAAAACAACCCGCCTTCCTATGAATCCGGCAAGCATTACGAAGTTGCGGGCCACTACACCTTGACCGAGCATCTGATGGTGCCGGAAATCTTCGTCTTCTCGAAGAAGGTCTGGGATACGCTGCCGGCAATGGACCAGCAGCTCATCCGCAAGGCGTCTGTCATGACGGTTGAACGCGAGCGGGAATTGTGGGCCGCACGCGAGCAGAAATCACTCGATCTGCTGCGCTCCAAGGGCATCAAGGTTATTACCGATGTCGACAAGACAGCGTTTATCGCGGCGACCGCATCGGTGCGTGAAAAGTTCGGTGCCAAGTTTGCCGATCTGATCAAGAAGGCATCAGAGGTCAAGTAAAGGGAGCGACGCTTCCCTGACGACGCTCCCTCCGCGCGGCGCCTGGTCGAGAGACCGGGACCGCGCGGCACGGGGCGGATTACATAAATTCAAGGGCATTTTCCATGATAAATACAGGCATTGAGGCGTCGAACCGCGATAGCGGCGGCCCGGCAAGGCCTCTTTATGTCAAAGGCATGGACCGACTTTTCCAGATCTGCATGGTGATCTGTGTCCTGTCTATTGTCTGTATGACGGTGCTGATTTTTTCCGGCGTGGTCATGCGGTATTTCTTTTCGATCGGGGCGCGCTATGCCGAGCCCATGTCGATTTTCTTTACGGTGCAACTGACGATGTACGGCGCGGCGGTGTGTTACCGGGCGCAGGCGCATCTGCGGCTGGCGCTGTTCGTGGACATGTTACCGACGCTTCCGCGGAAGCTGGTTCTGCACGGCACAGACCTCTTTATGGCGGGCGTTGCGGTGATGATGATCTGGTATGGCATCAGCCTGGCGGAAACCACCTGGTTCCAGTCCTATCCGGAATTCGATGATATCAGAGTCGGCGTTGTCTATTCCGCGATACCCGGCGGCGGTGTGGTGCTGCTGCTGTTTATTATTGAAAAGGTCTTCTACCGCGACGCCGCGGCGGAACTGGAGGGCGAGGAGATGCGCCACGCGCTGGAACTCGCCGAGAAAGACGCCAAGCGCCTCGAGCTATAGGCGTCCACAAGAACACTTGAACATTCGGGAGCGTTAAATGGGGGGTCAATTCGGTCCGCTGGTCTTGATGGGTAGCCTTTTCGGCTTGCTGATCCTGGGGATGCCTATCGCCTATGCGCTTGGCGCGGCGGCGTTTATTTCTGCGCTGTTCATGGGGCTGCCGCTGGAAGCGGTGTTGCTGAAAATGTCCGACGGCGTCGATAATTTCTCGCTGCTGGCCATTCCGTTTTTTGTGCTGGCTGGTGCGCTGATGGCGGAAGGGGGCATGGCCTGGCGGCTGGTGGCCTTCGCCAATATTTTCGTCGGCTTCATGCGCGGCGGGCTGGCGATGGTGAATATCCTGGCGTCGATGTTCTTTGGTGGCATATCAGGTTCGGCCGTTGCCGATGTCTCGTCAATCGGCTCGATCATGATCCCGATGATGAAAAAGCAGGGGTATGACGATCATTTCAGTGTGAATATCACGATCACATCCGCCACCCAGGGCATCATTATCCCGCCCAGCCATAACGCCATTATCTATACCTATGCGGCGGGCGGCACGATTTCCATCGCGCAGCTTTTCATGGCCGGGATCGTGCCGGGCATCATGATCGGTCTGGCGCTGATGACGCTGGCCTTTATCATCGCCCGCAAGCGTGGCTACCCGAAGGGCCGCGTCGTCGGCTTCCGCGAAGCGATGACAATCACCTGGCAGGCACTGGCCGGTCTTCTGACCGTGGTGATCATTGTCGGCGGTGTTATTGGCGGGGTGTTCACGCCGACGGAATCGGCGGCGGTCGCCTGTGTCTGGGCGTTCCTGGTGACGATGTTCCTGTACCGTGATCTGAAGTGGCGAGACCTGCCGGCCATGCTGGCCGGTGTGGTGCGGACCGTCGCGATGGTGATGATCGTTATCGGATTCGCATCCAGCTTTGCCTATATCATGACCCTGATGCAGATACCGGCCAAGGCGACGGGATTCCTGCTGGCCCTGTCCGACAGTCAGATTGTGATTCTCCTGTTGATCAATGTCATGCTGCTGGTGCTGGGCACCTTTATGGACATGGCGCCCCTGCTGCTGATCTGTACGCCGATCCTGCTGCCGGTGGTGACGGCACTGGGGGTGGACCCGGTACATTTTGGTATTATCATGATGCTCAATCTCGGTATCGGATTGGTGACGCCGCCTGTCGGTACGGTGTTGTTCGTCGGTTGCGCGGTTGGAAAAGTGCCAATCGAAAGTGCGGTGCGACATCTTTGGCCCTTCTGGATTGCAATGGTCGTCGTATTATTGCTTGTGACCTATATCCCAGAATTTGCAATGTGGATTCCAAACATGCTGTACAAGCCATGATCGCCCGATGACGTCACGCGACACCGTATTCCGCCCACTCGTACCGCCCCGCAATCTCAAGGATGTGCTGGTTGACCGCCTGACCGGGGAGATCAAGGGCGGGGCGCTGAAGCCTGGGGAGAAACTGCCGACCGAGCAGGAAATGATCGTGGCGTTCGGGGTCAGCCGCACGGTGGTGCGCGAGGCGCTGGCCGCCCTGCGCGCCGAAGGGTTGATCCTCACGCGTCAGGGCGCGGGCGCCTTTGTGGCGGAAGACATGCGCAGCCGGCCGTTCCGCATGCCGACGGATGCGCCGGGGCATGTCACTGAGGCAATTCGTATCAATGAGCTGCGGCTCGGCATTGAGGTGGAATCCGCCGGTCTTGCCGCGGAGCGGCGCACGGCCGGGGAGCTACTCGCGATCAACAAACCGCTGCTGCAATTTGAAGAAGCGGTGGAGCGCGGCGAGGATGCGGTTGAAGCGGATGTGGCATTCCATCGCGCCATCGCGAACGCGACCCATAACGAGAATTTCATCGCGTTTCTGGATTGGCTTGGCTGGCACATCATTCCGCGGCGTATTGTGCAGCATAAGTCCATCGATGTTGCCGTGCGCCGGACCTACCTTCGTCGGGTCGCGGGCGAGCATCGCGCAATCGCAGAGGCCATCGCGGCGTCCGATCCTGCAGCCGCCCGACGCGCGATGCGCCGCCACCTGAAACGCAGCCTCAAGCGGTATCAGGCGATAGAAGAAGAGGCCGACTGACACCGGTCCAGCGGTTTACCCGGCACGGTTTCAGGCATGACTTATCCGAATTCCTTGTCGGACAGGGGGCCTTCCCCTGGTCCTATTGGTTGTGCGAAGCTTGGCGATACAGCGCGCCGTTTCAGGCCGCCAGCCAATAGGGGAGTCTGTCATGCCCGATAGCACCAATGAAACACTTGCCGCGCCCGTGACCGAGTTCAGCTTCCTGGACGGGGTCAAGGTTGTTGATTTCACCCAGTTTGAAGCAGGCACCACCTGTACCGAGGCGCTCGCCTGGTGCGGCGCCGATGTCGTCAAAGTGGAGAACCCGAAGCGGGGCGACCCGGGACGGCGGCTGCGGGAGGGCCAGCCCGACGATGATCCCTATTACTTCCATGTCTTCAACGCGAACAAGAAGTCCATTGCCGTCAACATGAAGTCGGACGCGGGGCTGGCGCTGGTCAAGGACATGATCCGCGGCGCCGATGTGATGGTGGAGAATTTCGCGCCTGGCACCATCGAACGGTTGGGCCTGTCCTATGATGTCGTGAAGGAAATCAATCCCGGCATCATCTATGCCCAGATCAAAGGCTTTGGCGAGGGCAGTCCGTATGAGAAAAACCTGTCCTTTGACATGATTGCACAGGCTGCTGGTGGCACCTTCAGCGTGACCGGCGAACCCGATGGCCCGCCGACCCGGCCGGGCATTTCCATCGGCGATACCGGCACCGGCATGGTGATGGCCATGACCATCGCCAGCGCGCTGTACAAGCGCAAGGAAACCGGCGAGGGGCATCGCCTGCAGGTCGCGATGCAGGATGCAATTCTGCATTACATGCGCACCAATTTCGCCACCACCGGCCGTACGGGAAAACCGGCCGGGCGGGCGGGCAGCAAGATCGCCGGTTCCCAATCGGCGCCGAAGGGCTTGTTCCCCTGCGCGCCGGGCGGGCCGAACGACTTTGTCTATATTTCCACCAGTGCCGCGAATGAAGAACACTGGAACCGGCTGCTGAAGGTCGTCGGGCGCGAGGATTTGCTTGGCGACGTGCGGTACAGTTCGCCGCTGGACCGTCAGAACCGCGAACCGGAAGTCGACGAGATTGTTAGCGCCTGGACAAAGACCAAGACCAAGTTCGAGGCGATGGAACTGATCGGCAATGAGGGAATCCCCGTTGGCCCGGTGCTCGACACGATGGAGCTGAACAACGACGTCACCTTTGAACAGCGCGGCATCATGCAGACGATGAAGCACCCGGTGCATGAACCCTTCAAGATGCCGACCTGGCCGGTACGCGTGGATGGCAAGCCGACGCGCTTGAAGCCGTCACCGATGCTGGGCCAGCATACCGATGACGTGCTGCGGGATTGGTTGGATCTGGACGGTGAGGCGGTCGCGGTACTGAAACAGGACGGCGCCGTAAAGTAGAAGTCGATTGGACGGGGGCGGAAAGGCGGGAGCGCCCATCGTTCCAACGGGCCCGGAAAGTTTCCACTTGCGGCTGTCGTTCCCCCGGCACTAGGCTCGCCGACGCATTTGGCGGAACGGAAACCGGGGAGATGAGAACATGGCCGTACCAGGGCTGGACCACATTGTTGTGGATGTGGCGGGGGATATGGACCGGGGCGAAGCGGCCTATCGGGCGCTCGGTTTCACCTTTACCGAACGGACCACGCATAGCCTGGGGTCGTCCAACCATCTGTCGATGTTCGACACGGACTATCTGGAACTGCTGAACCCCGGCAACGGCGCGCGGCCCGATTTGGCCGGGTTCACCGATGGGCTGAACGGTTTGGTCTTCGCGATGGAAGATGCGGCGGCGGTGCACGCGGATCAGGCGGCACGGGGCGTTCCGGTCAACCCGGTACAGAATTTTTCGCGAGATGCGAAACTGCCGAACGGCATGGCGGGTACCGCGCGCTTCAATACTGTGCGGCTGCCGCCGCGCAGCGTGTTCGATGGGCGGGTCTATTTCTGCGAACACCTGACACCGGAGCTCGTCTGGTGCCCGGAACTGAAGATCCATGCCAATGGTGCGCTGGCCATCACGCGGGTCGCGCTGGCCTGTGGCAACCCCGATACCGTGGCGGCGACGTTCGACAAGATGTTCGGCGACGGGGCGGTGGCACGCGCGGCCGATGCGGATGCGCCACATATCCTGCAGGCGGGCAAGGTCGCAGTGGAACTGTGGCCGCGTGCGGCGCTGGCCAAAACACTGGGCCCGGCAATGCCGGACACGACCGGGCGCGGCGACATGATGGCGCTGTTCGGCGTGCGGGTAAAATCACTTGCGGAAACGGCGGATTATTTGCGCGGCGCCGGGATATCTACCTTGCCGGGACGGGACGGGTCCATCATCGTCCCACCGGAAACGGCGCTGAACGTCGCGGTGGAATTCACCGACTGATTCGTATCAGCGCCGCCAATCCGGTTCATTGAAACGGGTTGCGGAGGTTGGCGCCACCGCTATTCCACCAGCGGCAGCCCTTCCTCGCGGCGGATGTCGTTGATGACTTCCTTTACCCGCTGGCGCAGCGGGGCGTATTGCACGCCGAATTCCTCCAACGCCTTGCTGTTGTCGATCAGGAAGTTGCCGGAAACTTCGCGGCCGCCGCTTTCATTGTCGAAACGGATATCCGCATCCGGCAGAAATTCCTTCACCAGCGCGGCGAGCTCGCCCAAGCTGACGGTGGCGCCGCCCGAATTGTAGGTTTCCTGCTTCGGCTTGTCGGATAGCAGCACCCGCGCGAAGACTTCCGCCATGTCTTCCACATGGATGACGCAGCGCATCGTGTCGGCATGGCTGAAGCTGACCGGCTTGCCGCGCGCCGGCTGGCACATGCAGTTCACATGATCGATCGAGCCGAATTTCTTGTCCGGCCCGGTCACGTTCGCCGGGCGGATGCAGGTGATGTTCATGTCGTAGCCGCGCCGGTAGTCATGCGCCTGCCACTCGTTGATGATCTTGTTGACGGCGTATTGCGTGGTGCCGTGGCGTTCATCGTCTTCATTCACCATGCGCTCGCCGAATTTGGACTGCTCGCCGCTGACCGCGACGGAACTGGCGAAAACGGTGTGCTTCATGCCGGTGCGCCGCGCGGCCTCGAAGACGTTATCCATGCCCTGGATATCCAGCTTGAAGGCGACATGCGGTTCCAGCTCGCCGATGAAGTATGACAGGTTGACCACCCGGTCCGCGCCGGATTCGATCATCGCGCCGATCACGTCATCGAACGCCGTGACGTCGCCGCGCACGACCTTCACCTTGTCGCCGAATTGTTCGAAAGCCGCGCTGGCCGTGCGGACATCGATGTCCATGACGGTGACGGTTTGATTTTCAGCAACGAGCAATGGAATGAGGCGACGGCCGATAAAACCTGCGCCGCCGATAGCCAATATGGACATGTGTTTCCCCCTGTTTGTGCAACCGGTATCCCTTCCGGCGGCGAAGGCTAGCATGCGGGGACGGTCGTCGTAAAAGGGGGGCGAGAGGCTCAGGCCGGTCTTGTGGCCAATCACGCACAAACCTGACATCCGGTTTATACCGGGCGCTGTTCGCCGCAGGAGAAGCGGCCATAAAGAAAAAGGCCCCGATGCGATTATGCACCGGGGCCTTTGCCGTTTTCAGATCAGTTGCTTCAGCAGCCGGAAACGCATTTCCCGGTGCCGTCGAATTCCATGACATTGCCGCTCAGCGGAACATGCGCCGGGACGTTGACGGCTTTCTGGAACATTTCCGTCTTTGTGCCGGCGATGACCTTGCCACCCTTGGTCGCAACTTCGTTGGCATGCGAGACGATAACCGCATTCGGTTTTACCAATTCGTTGATGACATAGGCGGCTTCGGTCGGGCCGGTGGTGAAGGTGCCGCCGATATTGATGACGGCAAGATTGGCTTTCAACTGCTTGTTGACCACGGTTTCCTGTTCAGCCGTGACGCCAGTGTCACCGGAAAGGTAGACCGTCAATCCGTTGCTGAATTTCAGGACATAACCACCCGGAGGACCGACATAGGCGGTCAGGCCCGCTTCCTTCATCAGACCGGCCATCGGGCCGTCGATGAAGGCCGGATTGACGCCGTTGGAATGTACCGCCGGGACGCTGTAGATCGAGACGCCGCCATGCTTGCGCATCGCGCCGAAGCGGATCAGTTTGACCTGGCTTTTCTTGCCGCCGGCCGCGGGTACCTTTTTGTTGAACCAGCTGTTCATTTCGCCGCCGACATAGAAATTGGCTTTCTTGGCGACAACAATCTTGACGCTGTTGGTTTCCGGCGCCGCGATGACCGAAAGGTCCGGCTTGCCGCATTCGCCGCCGTTCAGCGTCGCGCCGTGGCGGTCACCGAGATGATCGCCATGCACATGGCTCAACAACACACCATCGATCTTGCCAAGGCGGGGGTCGTTCGGGCCCTGCACGGTACGCCCGGCGTCATAAAGCAGGCGGGTGCCATCCGGATCTTCGAAAATCATGGCGCGGTCGAATCGGCAGAATTCACCTTCGTGACTGCCGAGCGGGGTAATCTTGACGTTCTGGGCCGCGGCTGACGTGGCTGCGATCCCGGCGGCGCCGACCATGGCGCATGCGGTCATGGTCAAAAGGCGTTTCAGCATGTGTTTCTCCCTGTTGACTGGATTAATACCAACTTTCTCTGGTTGGTTTTACCGCGACAGGCTGCGATCGAGAAACGGTTTCAGCATCACAATGTTGCGAAAACCGGGATCAGTCCGGGAATTCCAGTTCGTGGATGACTACGCCGGGAGCCGTGTTTTCCGCCAGTTCGATGATGGCGTAAGTTGCGCCGCGCCCGACCGTGTCGGTCGGTGACCCGCAATAGGCGGCTGCCGTCGTCTCCGCATGGACTTCCAGCGCGGCGTGGTGATGACCGAGCGCCAGGTAGTCGCAGGGGCTGTCTTCGATATCCTGCATGTGGATCTGCGAGGATCGGCCGGTAGAACCGCCATGCGGAACATGGATGCCATGCCCCATGCCGAGATACCAGCGATAGCCCTTGGGCCGTTCCGGACATCCCGCCAACGGGATGTATTCCGGTGCGTGTTCCACCATGCCCTTGCCCCAGACAGCGACGCCCAGCGCATCGAGCCGGGCAAGTTCGCCAGCTTCTGCCGACAGCATGTGGACATTGTCGATCCGGTTGAAGTCATGCCGGTGGTAAACCGAATCCGCGGCCATACAATCGTGATTACCGGGGATCATGGCGATGGGGAACGGCTGCGCGCCCAGGATATCCATTGCCCAGTTGACCGTTTCCACCGAGGGCGCATTGGAATCGAACAGGTCGCCGGCCAGCAGCATCATGTCCGGGGTATGCCCGCGAATAGCGGACAGCGTCCGGTCAAACCCGGCGCGGAACCAGTCGCGTCCGTCCACGCCGTCACGATAGCTGTCGCCATCAAGATGGATATCGGAGCAATGGGCGATACGAAGATTGGATGTCATGATCTGTCCGTGTGGCTGCGTTCAAAGAGAAGGGCCGCCACGAGGACGGCCCTTCCATTGTCTAGACCTCGGTCCTAATGCACGGACCGGACTGCGCGCATCAGGATTGAGAACTCCCGGTGGCGACAATCCAGGTCCTTGCGACCGTAGGCCTTAGATGACAATGAGACACTGGATCACCTCCTTTCCGTTGTTGAAAATGTCCCGATAATATGGCCCGCATCCGGTTTTCAGACAAGATGTAGTCTTTAGGGGAGTGTGAAGGCCGCAGGGCGTGCCCGGTCCGGTATCGATGGTGGATGTTCCAAAGCCGACCAGATGGAAAGTCCGGAAAACGGGGCTTTCCGCGATGGATACGGACCGGAAAACCGTATCGAGGCCGCTCGACGCACGGACCCTGACGGCCGCGTGAATATATACTGCCCTAAACGCGGAGGCGTTGCGTGACAGGTGTCACAGGGGACGCCGCCCGAATCAGTGATATGGTTGCCCCGTGGGCAAAGCGACGGAAGGAAACGACATGCTGGACCATCCTGCAATTATCGCGGTGGCGATTCCAATGGCCATTGCGGTGGTCGTAGCGGCTATTGTGCGGTCGCTCGGGCATCAGGGTGCGGCACCCCATGTGCTGAGCCTGGGCGGACTCGCCGGGTTCCTTGCCGCCTATATCATGCTTGTCGGCTGGCCGGACGGTTTGCCCCGTACGGCAACGCAGAAGCTTGGCTATATCGCGCTGGCCGGGATCGTCGCGGGGATCGTGCTCGATATCCTGCGTCGGCCGATGCGCCCGGCCCGGTTGGTTTTTCTTCTGCCCGTGGCGGCAGTGCTCTGGATTATCGTGCCGCGCATGTTGCGCTATGTGGGTGACGACGGGCGAGGGGTTGCTGATTGGGCGCCGCTTCTGATCGCCGTGGTTCTGGCGGTGGCGGTGCTGTGGCGTCTGACGAAACCGGAAGGTGAATTGCGGGACGGACGGCTGGCGCAGTTGATCGCGGCGAGTTTCGGCCTGGGCGGTGTCTGTATCTTGGGCAGTGCGGCATCGCTTGGCCTGCTGGCCTTTGCGGTTGGTGCGGTCGGTGCGGGGATCGCGATCTGGAGTCTGGGCCGCTTGCGCGTCGCGGCCAGCGCCGGGCTGGTGCTTGCGCTTGGTGCGGTGTTTTCCGGCCTTGCGGTTCAGGCAGGGCTTTTTTCGCGGGCGGAACCGGTTTCCCTGCTTATCCTGCTGCTGTGTTTCGGGACAGACCTGGTTCCGGCATTGCGGCCGATGGCGACGCCGGAAAAAGGTTTCCGGATCGTCGCGTCGGCGGCGCCGTATGTCTTGGCGGCGATTGCGGTTGGCCTGGCGGTGATGGTGGGGGGCGGGGACGACCCCTACTGATCACACGGCCGGGCCCCGATTAAGACTATTCCTGCCGGACGGCTTCGAATTCGATGATCAGTTCGACTTCATCACCGACCCAGCCCTGTTCGACCCCATAAGTCATGCCGTAGTCACTGCGCTTGAACGAGCCTCGTGCCGAAACTCCGATCGCATAAGGTTTGCTGCTGAAAGCGCCGCCGCCGAACGGGTACTCCGCGGCCTTGTTCAGGGTGACGTCAAGAGTCACCGGGCGTTTCTGGCCCAACATATCCAGGTCGCCGGTAATCGTGCCCGAGTTTTCGCCGGATGCCTTTGACCCGGTCAGCGTGAAGACCATCTCCGGGAATTCGCCGGCATTGAGGAAGTCCGGGCTGCGCATGTGTTCATCGCGCTTTTTGTGATTGGTGTAGACGCTTTCGGTATCGATCACGACCTTGACGGTGCTGAGTGTTTTCGTTTCTTCATCATAGGTGACCTCGCCGGTCGCCTTGCGGAACATGCCCAGGACCTTGGCGAATCCCGCGTGGTCAACCAGAAAGCCGATCGACAGATGTGTCGGATCAATGACGAATTTGCGTGGTTCGGCGCGGGCATCCGTCGCCGTCAGCGCCAGTAGCGCGAAACAGGATACTGCAATCGCGGCCGTCGCATGAATCGCCCGTCGGGCAGGGTTCCGATATTCGGAAATATTCGTGTCCATTGATCTGTCTCCGGTTCTTTTTAGCCCCGTGTTAGGGATAGCACAGACCTTGTTGCGCGGCATCCGGTTTCACGCAGCCGTGAAAGATTGTCGATCTCTGCAGGCGGAACAATTGGATCGGCCATGCCGGTTCAGTTCAGCGATTCCAGGTAGCCGAGGAAATCATCGATCTGTTCCGGCGACATTTCGAACTGGGGCATTGCCTCATGACCGACGGCGATGCCTTCGGCGAGAGCTTCCGCCAGGTTTTCAAGGTCGTATCGTTGCGGAAGGATACGGAAGGGCGGGGCGGGGGCGAACGGGCTGTTGCCGGAGATTTCGATGGCGTGACAGCGCGCGCAGAGCTGTTCCGCCAGGCGTTTTCCGGCGTCGATATCCACGCCACCGCCGCCGGCCCGCGCACCGGTACTGAAGAACAGTGCCAGCATGATTACAGAAACTATCATTCGTGATTGTGGCATCGGGTGTCTTGTCCCTGCTTGGGAAGGTGTGGGGCATCGTATCAGTTTGCGGCCGGGTTCGGGTATGGTTTCTGATCGTGATAGCTTGCCGGCGATGGCATGCGGTTGATCGTCGGCCGGGATTGTGGTCACCTTTTGAGCCTTGACCACCCGCCTGGCAAAACGAGGGATGATGAAAAACCATGACCGATAGTTACGCTGCCCTGAATGATATTCTGGCGACCGTCGGGCTTGATCCCGCGTCGGGCGATCAGGTGCGCATTACCGATGCCGACCCAATTCTGGCGAGCAATTTTCGTATTGGTACCTCTGGCGCCGCGGTGATTGCCGCGACCGGGCTGGCGGCGGCTAATCTGTGGGAGATGCGAACCGGCCGCCAGCAAACGGTTTCCCTTGATGTCCGCCGGGCCGCGATGGCGATGCGCAGCGATCGCTTTCTCCACCAGAACGGCAAGAAGATGCATGCGGCGGATCCTGTCTCGGGAATTTATCAATGCCGCGATGGCCGGTGGGTGCAACTGCATTGCAACTATCCGCATCACCGGGCGCGGACCGTGGCCCTGCTGGGCGCAGACGAAACGAAGGAATCCGTTGCCGCGGCAGTTGCAGGCTGGGATGCGTTGGACCTCGAAACCGCGGTAACCGAGGCCAATTCGATTGCCGGCATGGTCCGGTCGCCGGAGGAATGGGTGGCGCATCCGCAATCGGCGGCGGTCGACGGTCTACCCTTGTTCGATATCACCAAGGTCGGTGACAGCGATCCTGAACCTTTGCCGGATGGCGATCGCCCCCTGGCCGGTATTCGCGTGGTCGATGTGACGCGGGTCATCGCTGGTCCAATGTGCGGGCGCACGTTGGCCGAACACGGCGCCGATGTGATGCGGATCAGCGGCCCGAACCTTGCCTTCAATGAAGCATTGGTGGTCGATACCGGATACGGAAAATACGCGGCAGAGATCGATATCGCTTCGGAATCGGGCAAGGACGTGATGCGCCGTCTGGTAAAATCGTCTGATGTGTTTTCCCAGGGGTACCGGCCCGGGACGATCGCTGGACGTGGGTTTTCGCCCGAAGCCCTCGCCGCATTGCGGCCCGGTATGGTCAGTCTGTCACTCTGCGCCTTCAGCCATGCAGGCCCCTGGAACGGCAAGCGTGGCTTCGACAGTATTGTGCAATGCTGCAGCGGCATCGTGCATGAGCAAAGCGGTGACCTGCACGGGACGCCGCAGCATTTGCCGGCACAGGTGCTGGATTACGTGACCGGCTATCTGGGCGCCTTTGGCGTCATGGAGGCATTGCGGCGGCGCGCGGTTGAGGGGGGCAGTTATCATGTTCGGGTTTCATTGGTGCAGACGGCACACTGGCTCAAACGTCTGGGCCGGGTTGCGGCGGAAGCAAACGCTCTCAGCCTGCCTGACCCGTCGCTGGCTGATGTCATGGATCTGACGATGGAAACAGAATGCAGCTTTGGTACTATTCGCCATCTTGCGCCGGCCGTAACGTTATCGGAAACCCAGCCGCATTGGTCCCGGCCGCCGGTGCCGCTTACAACGCATCAGCCAGTCTGGCCCGGGAGATAGAATATGACATCGGAATATCCACGCGACGTGATCGGGTATGGCGCCAATCCACCGGACCCGAAATGGCCGGGCGGGGCCCGCCTGGCGATTAATTTTGTTATCAATTACGAGGAAGGTTCAGAATCCTCGATCCTCGATGGTGAGGATTTCAGTGAATCAGGATTAACGGAAAGCACGACATCCCAATTCGCCCCGGGTATGCGAAACCAGGGCGCGGAATCGATGTTCGAATATGGCAGTCGTGTCGGGTTTTGGCGGCTGATGCGCATGTTTGCGGACCATGACATGCCGCTGACCGTATTCGGCTGCGCGCTGGCGCTTGAGCGCAATCCGGAAGCGGCTGGGGCAATTCAGGCCGCGGATTACGATGTCTGTTGTCATGGCTGGCGCTGGCTGGAGCAATACCGGCTGGATGTCGAAACGGAGCGCGACCATATTCGCCGCGCCGTTGAATCCCTTAAAAAGACGGTGGGGCATCGCCCGCTTGGCTGGTACTGCCGCTACGCACCCAGCGATAACACACGGCGCCTATTGGTTGAGGAAGGCGGTTTTACGTATGATTCGGACTCCTATAGCGATGAATTGCCTTATTGGACGACGGTGGAGACCTCGTCGGGGACCAAACCCCATCTGATTGTGCCCTACACGTTGACAAATAACGACGTTAAGTTCATGCGTGGGTATATGAGTACCGCCGATGACTTTTTTAACTTTACCAAGGATGCGTTCGACACGCTTTACCGTGAAGGTGCTGATGCCCCTAAAATGATGTCTGTCGGGCTCCATAACCGGATTATCGGCCACCCGGGCAGGGCCGCGGGTTTGCAGCGATTATTGGACTATATTGGTGGTTTTGACGATGTCTGGGTTTGTCGCCGGGCCGATATCGCAAAGCACTGGTATGAGCATCATTCGTGGAATCCTGGTTGACGGTTCGCGCAAAGGAGAGCGAACGATTTATTAACTGTTCTGCGACATTAATTCGGGACCATGAGTGCAGCATCCGTCGCAGATAAATCCCGCAAGAAAACAGCCGTTACAGCTGCGAACAGCAGCCGTATGGAGATGGCGCGTTACCTTGCCTTTGCCTTTTGCACGGCAGATGCATTGCTGGAAATTGAGCCATCGGGAAATATTATATTCGCGAACGGGGCGACACAGCATTTGTTTGGCATTGCGCCCGGGAAACTGGCCGGGCAGCAGTTTAAGGGGCTGTCGGAACCGGGCGAACAGCCGCTTCTGAAAGCGCTTCTGATCCGGGCTACGAAGGGCGAGCGGTTCAAGGATGTCCGTGTCAGTTTCACGCGGGCGGGTAAGCCGAATATCCTGCTATCGCTGAATGGGTATGGTGTTCCCGATCTGGACAGGCATTGTTTTCTTACGGCCAGCGTCGTTGATGCGGGGCGTGATGATTCGCAGGATGCGGACCGTAACAAGGGTTCAGGACTACTCAATGCCGATGGTTTCGGCGGCAGTATCAAGGCACATTTCGAGAAAGCGGATAGCGGTGTTCCCAAAGGGGAACTGACCTTCGTCGGAATGACGGGACTGTCGGAGTTGGAAGGCCGTTTGAGCGGCGCGGAACAAAAACTTCTGATGAACCGCCTTGGCACATTCATGCGTGCGATCTCTCTGGAAGGTGATTCCGCAGCACAACTTGGCGCGGAACAATTCAGTGTCCTGCATGATGCGGGGCTGGATATTGAATCCGCCAAGTTGCAACTGTCCGAATTTGCGATGGAAGCCGACCCCAAGGGTATCGGCGTTTCTGTTACGGCGGAATCCGCCGGTGTTGATGCCCTGAATGTAAGCGGCGAAGACATGGCGCAAGCGCTTCTTTAAACGATCCAGCAGGTAGCGCAGGAAAGCAATATCGGACGCTCCCAGGCCCTGTCGATGAATATTTCGGACCGGCTGGCCAAGGCGACGGAGCATCTTGCCGAAGTGAAAACGATCATCAATACGGGACAGTTCGATATCGCCTACCAGCCGATTGTTGGGCTCGATGACCGAAAGGTGCACCATTTCGAAGCGCTGGTCCGGCTGAATAACAGCCCGACGAAGATGAACCCTTTCAATTTCATCTGCTTTGCCGAAGACAACGGTATGATCGCCACTTTTGATATGGCGCTTTGCCGCAAATTGATTTCCCGAATGAAAACCTTTGCAGAGGGTGGCAAGATTCTGCCGATTGCGATGAATATTTCGGGACGTTCGATTGATTCAGATGCCTTCGTGAAGGAACTAAGGTCCGTCATCAAGAAAACACCTGATCTGCACAAAAGCCTGCTTTTTGAAATCACCGAAACGGCGCGAATTTCAGACCTGGCGAGGGCCAATAATGTAATCGCCAGTCTCCGCAAGGATGGCTTCGAAGTGTGCCTGGACGATTTCGGCGCCGGTCAGTCAGCGTTTGAATATCTGAAGGCGTTGGACGTTGATTTCGTCAAGATCGACGGGCAATACGTTGTGGACGCAACGGCATCGGATCGGGACAAGGCATTTCTCGTCGCCATGTCCGGATTGTGTAATGACCTTGGGATTGCAACGATCGCGGAATTCATCGAAACCGAGGAAACCGTCAAGTTTCTGAAAACCTGCAAGGTTGGTTTTGGACAGGGTTACCTTTTCGGCAAGGCCGAATCCACAGCGGACCTGAGCGGCGGCAATGGTGCGGGAGCGGTCAAGAGAAACGTCCGCCGCAAAGGCGCGGTCGAAAGCTGGGGCTAGCGCGCCACCCAGCCACCGTCGACCGGCAATGTATGCCCCGTGATCATGCTGGCTGAATCGCCGGACAGAAACAGGATCGCCGCTGCAATCTCATCCGGGGTTGCCAGCCGATGCATCGGGGTATTGTCCAGGATATAGTTGCTGGTTTCGTTGTCCTGCAGCATCTTTTCCGTGAGCGGTGTCTGCACATAGGTCGGCGCCACTGCATTGACACGAATACCGATCGGGGCCCATTCGACGCCCAGTGAGCGCACGAGATTGACGATGGCGCCCTTGGTTGCGTGATAGGCAGGGTTGGGGAATTTGCCGCCACCGGTCAATCCCATGATCGAGGCCAGCATCACGACGGCGCCGCTGCGGGCTGCGACCATGTGCCGGCCGACGGCGCGGGCGCAATAAAAATGCCCATTCAGGTTCACGTCCACAACCTTGCTCCAGACAGGCGTGGACATTTCGATCGTCGGGTGGCGGATGGCGATCCCGGCATTGTTTATCAGGATATCGATGCGGCCATGCGTATCGAAAACGCGATCGACAACGTCGTCGACCTGTGCGTCATCGGTGATATCGAGGGCGTGTGCTTCTGACCGGGTGCTTTCGGCGGAAATTTCGTCGGCGACAGCACCGGCGGCTTCAGCATCGATGTCAGTGACCGCCACGATGGCACCGGCCTGTGCAAGGGCTCGTGATGTCGCGCGGCCGATTCCGTTGCCGCCACCGGTTACGATTGCGACTCGTCCATCCAGTCGGCTCTGGTTGATAAAATCGGTCATTGCGTCAATCCTTCTGCTTTTTCTTGTCCAGGAACTTTTTCATCGCCGCCTGCGGCTCACCGCTGGCGAAGGCAATTTTCTGCAATCTGGCGCCGGTGTCGAGCGCATCTTCAAATACTTCGCGGGTGGCTTCCCGGAATGCACGCTTGGTCAGCCGGAAGGCGGTTGGCGGCTTGGCGGCCAGTTCTTCGGCGAGCGCAATTGCGCGCGGCAGGACCTGGTCCGCCGGGACCACGAAATTCAACATGCCAAGCCGTTGTGCTTCTTCTGCCTCGACCAGTCGACCGGTCAGCGACAGGTCAACTGTCAGCATATGGCCAAGCGACAGGTTCATGATCCGGGTGCCGATCACACTCGGCAATCCGGCGTTAATTTCCGGTTGTCCCATGCGGACTCCCGGATGGCCAACGCGCATGTCGGACAGCAGTGCCGCCTGGAAGCCCGCACCGACGGCGATACCGTTGATGGCCGTAATGCAGGGCTTGTCGAGCGCACGGATGGCATCGAAGAAGCGCCGGCCCAGTTCAATCGCGGCATCGACATCATCGGGGCCCTGCTGCGATGCTTCGACCAGGTCCTGTCCTGCGGATAGTGCCCTGTCACCGGCGCCGGTCAGGACGATGGCGCGCCGTTCGGGGTCGGCATTGAACGCGCGCAATGCATCAATGCACTCTAGCCGCATGGTGCTGTTTACCGCATTCAGGATTGCCGGGCGGTCAAGCGTCAGGATCGTGACGATGCCCTGCTGTTCCAGTTTGATTGTTTCGTACACGTATTGTTTCCCCCGTCGCGGTCAGATTATGCCATGCGGTCCAAACAGGCTATCCGCGAATGTGTCACATGGGGGGCGGGTCGGCGGCTATGACTTCTTCCGCCAGGCTGGTGTCGACACATTCGGCATAGGCGGCGGCACGACTGATCAATCCACCGGACAGGCATGAATCCCGCAAACGCTCGAATCCTCCCTGAGGAAGAATCGGATTGGTGCCCCAGATTCCAAGTTCCCGGTACCTGGCGATGATGGCTGTCAGTACATCCCGGTCGAGGCCGGGAAAGAAGGAGGCGACCGTGTCAGCAACTGTCTCATCGGAACTGCCGTGCAGCCATTTCTGCATTCGGTAGATCGCACGGGTCATGGCGAGCAGGGAATCGCGCTGTTCTTCCAGCGTATTTCGGGTCGTGTAGAGCGTCGTGTAGGAACAGGGGCCGCGCGATGCCGCCGCATAAAGCATATGGCCTGCGCCATCGCGCAGCAGATGTTCGGCATAGGGCTGGAAGACCTGAACGGCGTCCAGGGTTCCGTCGCGCAATGCGGCTTCGTTTTCCGCCATGCTGCGGTCGGGAATGCGGTCCAGCGCATCCGGATCGAGATTCAGACGACGCAAGTCGTCCTGCAGGCAAAGCCAGGGGGTCGGCACTTCACTGACCGTACCAACCTGCATTTCGAGAAGGTCCTGCAGGTGAAAGTTCGGTTGCGGCGTGCGGCCAATGATAAAGAACGGGTCACGGGTAACGACTTCGCAGAATGCTACGAGGTTACAGTCGGGGAGCCGGTCATGTGTCAGAAGAACGCGCATCGGGCCGCCCCAGGAAACGTCCGTATCCTGGTTGAGCAACGCTGTTGCGGACATTTCCGGACTGGGCGAGGTTTCCAGTCGAACGTCGACCCCTTCGGCCGCATAGGCGTCCAGTGCGTGTGCCGCGTAGAAGGGAAGATAGAAGACGGCGCGAAAGTTTTCGTAAAGCGTAATCGTCAATGTCGTGACCCCTTGAAACTTGCCGGTATCGCTAAAGCTGCTTATCTAAGCCGCTAAACTAACTGATTCACAAGGGGAGGGGCAGCGATGATCGAATTGTTTACGTGGCCGACGCCGAATGGGCACAAGGTCCATATCATGCTTGAGGAATGTGGCCTGGAATACAATCTCCACGGAATCGACATTGGAAAAGGCGAACAGTTCGATCCGGATTTCCTGAAAATCAGCCCAAACAACAAGATGCCGGCGATGATCGATACGGATGGTCCGGGGGGGACGCCGTATTCGGTTTTTGAATCCGGGGCGATGCTGATGTATCTGGCGGAAAAGACCGGGAAATTCATGCTACAGGACATGCGTGGCCGCTACGACGTCATTCAGTGGCTGATGTTCCAGATGGGCGGTGTTGGTCCCATGTTGGGGCAGGCACATCACTTTCGCGATTACGCGCCGGAAAAGATCGCATACGGGATCGACCGGTATACCAACGAAGCGAACCGCCTTTATGGCGTGATCGATCGGCGGTTGGCCGAAGCCGAATGGCTTGCCGGCGACGAATATTCGATTGCCGACATGGCGACGTTCCCGTGGCTACGCCCTTACAAGGCACAGGGGCAGGACCTGGAAGACACCCCGAACCTGAAGCGCTGGTTCATGGCGATGTATGACCGCCCGGCGGTACAGCGTGGCCTGAAGGTGCTCAAGGATAATCGCCGGCAGGGCGCCCATAGCAAGGAAGCCTGGGAAACCCTGTTCGGCAACAAGCAGTACGAGAAGCGTTAGACGCCGTTAGCGGGCACTTCCCGAATAGGGTGATACGTCGCGCAGATCGAGCAGAATGTGAATCAGCGCCGGTCCGTCATGGGCCATGGCGCCTTTCAGGGCGTCGGCGAATTCCGCGGTCTTGCGGACGGTGAACGCTTCCATGCCGTAGCCGCGCGCCAGCATGGTGAAGTCGGGGCTTTTCAGGCGCGTACCGAAATCCCAGTCGCCGAAGCGCTTCTGCTGGTGCACCATGATCGAGCCCCAGGCGGAGTTGTCGCAGACGATGATTTTTACCGGCAGGTTTTCCTGCACGATCGCGGCCGCTTCCTGACCGGTCATCAGGAATCCGCCGTCGCCGACCCATGAAAAGACCATGCGGTTGGGGGCCGCGAGCTGCGCGCCGATGGCGCCGGGCACGCCGTAGCCCATGGCGCCGGAAACCGGGCCAAGGTTGCAGTAGGGCTGGCGGAAGCGATAATAGCGATGCAGCCAGCGGCCAAAGGTGCCGGCATCGGATGAATGGATGGCATCCTGCGGCGCGAGTTCCATGAAGGTTGTGATGACCTTCGACATGTCGACATCGCCCTGGATTTCGATGTCACCCGGCTGGGCATAGGCGACTTCCTTGCCATGCACGCCGTCGCGCCAGGCGATCCGGTCGGCCGGCGGGGGCGTTGTTTCCAGTGCCTCGGTCAGGGCGCGCATCGCCGGCCCGGCATGGGAGCCGATGGCGACATCCGCCTGCCACTGCGAGAACGTGGCCGAGTCCGGATAGACCATGATCATTTTCTGGTCGTCGCGGAACATCTTGAAGTCTGCGGTCGTGGCGCTATCCAGCCGGCAGCCGATGCTGATGATCAGGTCGCATTCATCGAGCGCTTCCTTCTGGAAGGGCAGGCGGTTGAGTGTCAACTGCCCGAAATAGGCCGGGTGCTCGTTGTCGATGATGTCCTGCTGGCGATAGGCGACCAGCACGCCGGCGCCGCTGGCTTCGGCGAATTGCTGCAAGGCTTCGGTTTCGCCTTCCGCCGGGACCATTTCACCGGCCAGGATGATCGGATTTTTGGCTTCGCGGATCATCGTTGCCGCTGCGGCGACGGTATTGCATTCCGGGCCCATAACGACCGGTGCGGGCATTTTCGGAATAACCGGATTACCGGTCTTGCCGTCCAGGATATCCTTGGAAACGACACAGACGACCGGGCCGGGCCTGCCGCTGACCGAAAGGTCGATGGCGCGCGCGGTGACCTGTCCGACCTCATCGAAGGAATTGACCTCCAGGACCGCTTTGGCGACCGGTTCGAACATCAGCTTGTATTCGACTTCCTGAAACGCCTCGCGACCTTTCTGGGCCTTGGGGATATCGGCGATGAACAGGACGAAGGGGCGCGAGGCCTGCATGGCGTTGTGCACGCCGATGACGGCGTTTGAAGCACCCGGTGCGCGCGATACGAACATGCAGGATGGCTTGCGGCTGATGCCGGCATAGGCGTCGCAGGCGAAGGCCGCGGAGGATTCCAGCCGTGTCGGTACCGAGCGAATCTTGTTTTGAACCCGGCTCAGTGCCTCCAGCACGGTCACATAGGTCCCGCCGGGGACAAAAAACACCGTCTCAATGCTGCGCGACAACAAGGTCGCAACAATCACTTCACCACCATTCATCGTGCCGTCTGTCATTTTGTGACGTTCCCGTTTCTTAAACTTGTTCAAAAGGGCATGGCGCATGCACGCGCCATGCTGTCGAAAAGTCTATACCAATCGTCCCGGCGGATGCGAATCCACCTTTGACGGCGACTGGCTGGCGAGGCAAGCTCGCCGGATCATGCTGCTGCCCCTCAAGGACGACAATCCCCTTCGGATTATTCCGTTCCAGGCCGTGACAATTGCTATCATGGCGGTCTGTATCGCGGTGTTTCTGTGGCAGGAAAACCTGCCACAGCGCGAGGCTATGGGCTTTACCCTGTCTTACGGCACGATACCGGCGGTCCTGTTCGACGCGAAAACGCTGTCGCCGGCATTGTGGCGGCTGCCGGCGGAAGCAACGGTTATTTCGTCAATGTTTCTGCACGGCGGATGGATGCATCTGATCGGAAACATGCTGTTTCTGTGGGTGTTTGGCGACAATATCGAGGATTCGATGGGCCATATCCGCTTCCTCGTCTTCTATCTCCTCTGCGGCGCCCTTGCCACGCTGGCCTTTGCCGTTAGTCAGCCGCTGTCGCAATCGCCGCTGATCGGGGCGAGCGGCGCAATCGCCGGTGTGCTGGGCGCGTATCTGATGCTGCATCCGCGGGTCAAGGTACTGGTGCTGGTATTCATGCGCGTGCCGCTTCGGTTGCCGGCCTATGTCGTGCTGGCGTTCTGGTTTGGATTCCAGATTTTCAGCGTTTACACCCATCCCGAAAGCCAGACTGCCTGGTGGGCGCATATCGGCGGATTCGTTGCCGGGGCGATTTTGATAATTCCCTTTCGATACAAGCATATTCCCCTGTTTGACAAAGGGATCAGGCATTGAGGGGCTTATTTGTCTTTCAGCCGGTTTGGCGTGCGCGTATAACCCGGCGATGAAGAACGAGGACTGGAAGCCCGCAACCCGCGCCGCACAGGCGCTGGGGGCGATTGATTCCGCTACAGGCGGGGTCGTGCCATCCGTACATGTCGCAACCACATATGTCCGCAACGTCGACTATGAGAGCATCGATGGCCGCACCTATTCGCGGGCTGACAACCCGACCTATCAGAGCGCGGAAGCGCTGCTTGCCAGCCTTGAGGGCGGCGCGGCGGCAATGTGCTTCGGGTCCGGCATGGCAGCAGCCGCAGCGGTTATCCAGTCGCTGAAACCGGGCGACCACGTGGTTGCGCCCGATGCGATGTATTACGGGTTGGCGAAACGGCTGCGGGAATTCGCTGTTGGGTGGGGAATATCGGTTGATTTCGTGCCGACGGAAGACCGGGATGCGCTGGCGGCGGCCGTCCGGCCCGGGCAAACCAAGCTGGTCTGGGTGGAAACGCCCTGTAATCCGGTCTGGACCGTGACGGATATCGCCACGGCGGCGGAAATCGCCCATGGCGCGGGGGCGCGCCTAGCGGTTGACAGTACGGTGGCGACGCCGGTGCTGACCCGACCGATCGAACTGGGCGCCGATATCGTCATGCATTCGGCAACCAAGTACCTGAATGGCCATTCCGACGCGATTGCGGGCATGCTGGTAACGGCAAAGGACGATGAGTTCTGGGAACGGGTCGGGCAGCAGCGGGCCTATGGCGGTGCGGTACTGGGGCCTTTTGAAGCCTTCCTGCTGTTGCGCGGCATGCGGACGCTGTATTTGCGGGTCAATGCCGCATCACGGGGGGCGCAAAGGATTGCCGAACACCTGGCCGGGCATGAAGCGGTCACCAGGGTGCTGTATCCCGGTCTGCCGGATCATCCGGGGCATGACATCGCAAAACGGCAGATGACTGGCGGCTTTGGCGGCATGCTGTCGATCCTGATACGGGGCGACGCGGCAATGGCCCGGGGGGTCGCAACATCCTGTCGTCTGTTCAAGCCGGCGACATCGCTGGGCGGGGTTGAAAGCCTTATATAACATCGCGCGACGGTCGAAGGCGAGGGGACGCGGACCCCGGATGACCTGCTGCGCCTGTCCGTGGGAATCGAGGATCCGGATGACCTCATCGCCGATCTGGATGCCGCGCTCGCAAGGCTCCAGAACTAGTTTTTGCCGAGGTGGTGCGAAACGTCGCAGAATCGTTGACAGCCTTTCGAACCGCGGTTAGGAACAGGCGGTCGTCACCGATGGAGGGATGGCAGAGTGGTAATGCAACGGATTGCTAATCCGTCATGGGATAAAACTCATGCGGGGGTTCGAGTCCCCCTCCCTCCGCCACGGTGCGTTTTGGTGTATTTGGGCAGATGACGAGGGTGCGATGGCCGCACGTGGTGTTCATTTTGCGATTACATCGGAAGAGCGTGACAGTCTCGTTGCCTGCGAAGGGGATGAGGCGCGTATAGATTTTGTGAAAAGCGTTATCGAACCGCGCTGGGACAAATCATACCTGTGCGAAACTGATAAGGCTTGGGACGCCATTCATCGAAGCCTTGGTGATTTCCCGCCGGACACGCCCGAATTTTATAAGAGCAGTTTCAAAGATACCCCCTATGCGCTGCCGGAGGCTCACGGAAGCTATCCTTTGAAATTCTGCGTTTTGGGAGGAAAGCGCCTGATCGAGAACGAGGAATGGTATTTCATTCGATTGATTGAGCCGTCCGAAGTTGTCGATATCGCAGTGGCCCTAAACCCGATCGATAGAGATTGGCTTCACCAGAAATATTTTCATCACTGCAAAGGGGCTTGGCCGGAATACGGCGAGGACGACTTCGCGTATACATGGGAGTGGTTTGCCTATTTGCGCGAATTTTTCAAGCGCATGGCTGGCAATGGTCGGCCGGTGATTTTTACCGCCGATCAGTAGACCGGCTATCCCGTCGTTTCGCGTGCGCTGCCCCGGCCTGACAGGCTGGGATGTGTCATGAAATAGGTATGTGCGCTGAATCCATCCGGGTCGTTGGAGACCTTGGTATAGGTGCCGTCGGCGTGCATCTCCCAGGATTGGACCTCGTCATTCAGGGAGATTTCCATGATCTGGTCGACGATCTGCGAGTGAACGGTTTCATTTTCGATGGGCACGAAGGATTCGACGCGTCGGTCCAGGTTGCGGGGCATCCAGTCGGCGGACGATATGTAAACTTTCGCCTGTGCGGACGGCAATCCGTGCCCCGCCCCGAAACAGACGATCCGGCTGTGCTCCAGAAAACGGCCGATCATGGATTTGACCTCGATGTTTTCCGAAAGGCCCGGGACGCCCGGCCGCAGGCAGCATATGCCCCGCACAATAAGCCTGATCGAGACGCCGGCACCGGAAGCGCGGTACAGCGCATCGATGATCTGGCCATCGACCAGCGAGTTGAGCTTGAGCCAGATCGCGGCGGGTTTGCCGGCCTTCGCAAAAGCGGCTTCATCTTCAATAAGCTGCAGCAGCGTTGGTCGCAGGGATATGGGCGAATAGGAAATTTTCTCCATGCCTTCCGGTTCGGCGGTGCCGGTCGTGTAATGGAACAGTCTGGCGGCATCGCGACAGAGGACCGGATTACAGGTGAAGTATGACAGGTCGGTGTATATCCGCGCGGTTATCGGATGATAGTTTCCCGTGCCAAAATGACAGTAGGAGCGCAGCGATCCACCCTCCCGCCGGATGACAAGCGACAGTTTCATGTGGGTTTTAAGATGCACGAAGCCGTAAACGACGTGCACGCCCGCGCGTTCCAGATTTCGCGCCCAGCGGATGTTCCGTTCCTCGTCAAACCGGGCCTTCAGTTCGACCAGTGCGGTAACGGATTTTCCGGCCTCCGCCGCTTCGATCAATGCGGCGATAATCGGTGAATCCTCACTGGTCCGGTACAGGGTCTGCTTGATCGCGACGACCTGCGGGTCGCGCGCCGCCTGGCGCAGGAACTGGACGACGACATCGAAGCTTTCGAAGGGGTGATGGACCAGAAGGTCCTTGGCGCGGATTGCCTCGAAATGGTCGCCGCCGCAATCGATGATGCGTTCGGGAAAACGTGGTGTATAGGGCGTGAACAGCAGGTCCGGCCGGTCTTTCACGATCATCTGGCTGGTGCTCGCCAGCCCCATTAGACCATCGAATTTGAAAACGTCCTCAGTCGATGCGTGGAGTTGTTCGACGAGAAATTCCTGAAGGTTCTGCGACATGCTGCTGTTGATGGAAAGCCGGATAATTGAGCCGAGCCGCCGTTGCTTGATGGCGCTTTCGTAGAGACGAACAAGGTCTTCGGCTTCTTCCTCGATCTCGATATCGCTGTCCCTCAGGACACGGCATTGCGCGATTTCCTGTACCTCAAAGCCGGGGAACAGCCGCTCGATATTCAGCGCGATCATCGTTTCAATCGTGATAAAGCGGATGTCGTCGCCCGGCAGGCGGGTGAAGCGCTGCATCAGTTGCGGGACCGGGATCAGGGCATTCATGGATTTTCCCTGGTCCCGGCGATGCAGGCGCAGCACCATCGCGAAGCCGAGATTGGGGATGAAGGGAAACGGGTGCGCAGGGTCAATGGCGATGGGAGTCAGGACGGGAAAAAGCTTTTCCTGAAATTCGGCTGTCAGCCATTCGCGGTCGCCATCAAGCAATTCGTCCGGTCGGGTCA
>Ga0222651_1000326_pt1 | contig 33323 bp, 27 predicted proteins | sample AntAcemetagen369_FD_179855 | JGI IMG/M metagenome (GOLD analysis project Ga0222651, IMG submission 179855) | Saline water microbial communities from Ace Lake, Antarctica - #369 | ecosystem: Environmental > Aquatic > Non-marine Saline and Alkaline > Saline | place: Antarctica: Ace Lake...
TTTTTGGTGTAGAAATAGTAATTTGACTTCCAATGATCAGAAAATTTTGAGGGTGTTTCCTCGGTAAATGTCTTCTACACCTCCTAATTAATCTCAATTTCAAAGATCTGGCTCTGAAAACCTCATCGTGAGCATTGTTATCAGGTTACTATTTATCCTTTTTGCAGTACCATTATCGTATAAAGTGTATTACCCACTCTTCGACTTCGTTAGGATGACTACTCGGTTTTCATTTTTCCAGCCTATACCAAAATATCTTGCACCACATGCCCATGAACATCGGTTAATTTATGACGTCTGCCCTGATGTTTAAAGATCAATCTTTCATGATCCATCCCCATTAGGTGGAGCAATGTGGCTTGAAAATCATGGACGTGAACCGGATCTTTGACTATATTGTAGCCCAATTCATCTGTTTCACCATAACTGATTCCAGGTTTAATCCCCCCTCCTGCCATCCACATCGAAAAGCAATAAGCATGGTGGTCACGACCATAGTTATCTTCCGTTAAGGCACCCTGACAATAATTGGTTCTTCCAAATTCTCCTCCCCAAACAACAAGCGTGTCTTCTAACAATCCACGTTGTTTTAAATCTTTGATCAAAGCTGCTGAAGGCTGATCAATATCTTTGCTTTGCTTCGCCAAATGATCTGGCAAGTCGTTGTGTTGATCCCAGCCTTGGTGATACAATTGAATGAATCTAACATCCTTTTCGGCAAGTCTTCGAGCCAACAAACAATTCGCAGCGTACGTTCCAGGAATCCTAGAATCAGGACCATACATGTCAAAAATATAATCCGGCTCTTCGCTGATGTCCATTGTTTCTGGAACTGAAGTTTGCATCCTGTAAGCCATTTCATATTGTGCCATTCTGGAATAAACCTCAGGATTTCCTTCTTTTTTCAGATACTCGTCGTTGAGCATACCTAGATGATCCAACATTGTTCGCCGATTCGTTTTAGTTATTCCGTCCGGGTTGTTGAGAAATAACACAGGATCTTCTCCACTTCTAAACTGAACACCTTGATGGAGTGATTGCAAAAATCCACTACCCCACAAGTTAGAAGATAATGGTTGAGCATCATTCACTCTCCCACTTCCTTTAGATAAAAGCACGGTAAAAGTGGGTAGGTTGTCGTTAATACTTCCCAACCCATATGACAGCCACGAACCAATACTAGGCCTACCTCTTAGTTGCGAGCCAGTTTGAAAGAAACACATGGCAGGATCGTGATTAATGGCGTCCGTATGCATCGATTTAATGATGCATATGTCATCTACTACTTGAGCCATATGCGGCAACAGTTCGCTGATCCAAGCACCATTTTGTCCATATTGTTTAAAGTCTACAAAAGACTTTACCATTGGTTTTGGCTGAGATGCCGTAAACTCGGTTACCCTCTTTCCTCCCCTAATAGAATCAGGTAATTCTTGACCATGAGCATCAACAAGCTTTGGTTTGTAATCAAACATTTCCAATTGAGAGGGCCCGCCTGCTTGAAACAAATAGATAACTCTTTTTGCTTTGGGTGCAAAGTGAGGTAGAAGTTTAGAAATGTCAGGAGTACCTCCGATTTTAGGCAATTCAAAAGACGACATGGCTATTCCAGCCAATCCTAAGCCAGCTTTGGTTAAAAAATTCCGACGCGATAAATTTAGAAACTCTTCCATCCTCCTGTTCAATTCTTTTGTAAGCTTTCGCTGAGGTTAATAATTGTACTGGCAATAACTCCGTATGCGGCTAACTCTTCTTGATGTACGCCTTCCAGATTTTCAACTTCAATGTCATACATAAAGGCTTCTGCCCTCTGTGGATGCTCCATGAATTCTTTCATTTCAAACTTAAATAAATCGGCTAAGATTTCTATCTCTTTCCCATTTGGCTTTCGAGAAGTGGCCCAGCGAAATGCGTATTCAATTCTTTCATTTAGATTTTTCCCACCTTCTTTCATCATTCGCTGAGCCAATGCCCTTGACGCAGTCAGGAATTGTGGATCGTTTAGCAATACCAGAGCTTGTAACGGCGTATTGGTACTTTGTCTTTTTACATTGCAAATACTTCGAGGGTCGGCATCGAAAATGATCATTGCGGGAGGCGGCGCGATTCGCTTCCAATAAGTGTACAGGCTACGGCGATATAAGTCGTCGCCTTGTCCAACCATGTATTTTCGTTGGTAGCGTCCGCCAGAAGATACTTGTGTCCACAAGCCACTTGGCTGAAATGGTTTCACACTTGGCCCACCAACTTTCTGATTAAGCATGCCACTTATTTTTAGCGATTGATCTCGAAGCATTTCGGCAGTTAACCTTTGCTGACTTCCCCGGCCCAACCATTTGTTGTCCGGATCAAAAGCAAGACTGATGCTATCTGTTTTGGATGCTTGTTGATAGGTGGCCGACATTACCATTGTTTTCAATAGGCTTTTTACATCCCATCCAGATTCGATGAATTCAACGGCCAACCAATCCAATAATGCTGGATGCGTAGGAAGCGCTCCTTGACTGCCAAAATCATCTGGCGTATCTACCAGCCCCCGGCCGAAAATTAATTGCCAATATCTGTTTACTGCTACTCGGGCAGTTAAAGGATTATCTGGATTGAACAACCATTGCGATAATCCCAATCGATTTGATTCATATTCGTCACCAAATTCAAAAATATGTTCGGGGGTTCCTGGTTGAACCTCTTTGCCAGGCGAATCATACAACCCTCTATTTAATATGTAAGTTGGACGAACCGTATCCATGTCTTTCATGATCATGATTGGCTGGGTCATGGCTTCCATTTCCTCCCTCCAAACTTCTTTGTATTTTTCGTCTTTATCTTGAGAACTCCCATCTACATACTCCAGTTCAATCTGTTTGTTTATCCATTCTTGAACTTTATCAATTTCCTTCTGCGACAATTCCAAATAGGGTTCTGGCATTCCCATAAAAGCTTTGGAAACTCCTTGCTCAGGCACTTGATTGAAAAAGGCATAAAGCTCGTAATAGTTTCTTTGCGAAATCGGATCGTATTTATGATCGTGGCATTGGGCGCATTCTGTGGTGAGACCTAGAAATGCTTTCCCAAAAGTATTGGCACGGTCAAGGACGTAGGACACTCTAAATTCTTCGTCAATAGAACCACATTCTTGGGTAGTTCGATGTTGTCTATTGAAAGCCGTTGCTAATTTTTGCTCGTAGGTAGCTTCGGGGTATAAGTCCCCTGCAAGTTGCCAAGTAACGAATTCGTCGTATCCCATATTTTCGTTGAATGATTTAATCACCCAATCTCGCCAAGGCCATGAATTCCTTTCGTGATCGTGATGAATGCCATTTGTTTCGGCGTAACGCGCTACGTCCATCCACTCATTTGCTAATCTTTCCCCATAAGATTCTGAAGCCAATAATTGATCTACCATTTTCTCAAAAGCTTCGCTAGAATTATCTGTTAAGAATGCATCTAGGTTTTCTGGGGCTGGAGGCAATCCTGTTAAATCGAAAGTTACTTTACGCAATAGCTTTTCTTTACTAGCTTTAGCAGATGGTTCTTTCTTCAACATTTCCAGTTGATTAAGAACAAAGTAGTCGATTGGATTTTGCGGCCATTCAGTCATTTGAACTTTGGGCTGCGTAGCTTTCTTCGGTTTAATGTACGACCAATGCGGTTTCCACTCTGCTCCCTGCTCTATCCATTTTTTGATCAATGCAATTTCATATTCAGACAATATCAGATTGGATTCTGGCGGAGGCATTTTTATTTCAGCGTCTTCATTCGAGATTCTTTTATAAACTTCACTTTTGTCTAAATGCCCTGGTTTAATTACATAATTATCATTAATCGTATCTAAGAGCATAAATGCAAATGCTTCCTCGTCTAGCCTCACATCCGCTTTTCGGGTTCCAGCATCTGGACCATGGCATAAAAAACAACGGTCTGAAAGAATCGGTTTGATGTGAAAATTAAAATCTACTTTCTCAGGCAATTCAGCAATCACGGAAGAATCTTTGTTAGCACACCCTGTGATAATAAATAAAATAATAAGCCAAAATTCTATTTTTTTAAATTTCATCCTTATTGTCTACATTTAAATTTTTACTTATCCCGTCTATGATCTTCACATTAGCCAATTCCTTTGTCAATTCGTCAATTTTAGCTTGAGCTACTTTCGTCTGCCATAAATAAACTCGCTTTAAGGCAGGCAGGTCCTTGATTGTTTCGAGAGCTTTATCCGTGATTTCGGTTCCATATAAATTAAGTACCTCAAGATGTTTCAAGTTTTTTAACTCCACTATTCCATCGTCGCCAATTGGATTATTGTTCAAGTCCAAAGTGGTAAGGTTGGTGAGTTTAGCAATGGTTTTCATCATGTTATCATCAATAGATTTTCCTTTTAGATTTAACCAAGTAATCTGTTCTTTAGCTGCCAACAAAATTTGAATCTGATCGGAAGTTATTTTTTTGACATTAGATTTTACCTGAATAAAATTATGGATGCTAGAAATCGGTTCAGCCTCAAACCCGGCCTCGGCCAATAACAAGAAATTGTCAACCGACAAAAGGGAGACTTCAACCTGATCGAGGTAAGGTTTAGGCTTGGTGTCTATTTTATAATCTCTCAAAAGAAGTTGTTTTATCTCTTCAGGGATTTCAAATTCAGTGAGTTTTGATTCTGAGGAAGCTCCAATTTCAATCCACCATTTCATCACTTTAATTTCTACATAAGTCAAAGGCGCTCCTTTTGGTGGCATGAACTTTTTACTACTTTGGGGCAGTGTAGTTCTGATAAACAAATTACTTTCAAAGGGATTTCCTCCAACAATTGCTTGACCATTTTCTCCTCCTTTTTCAAGATCTTTAAAGCTTGAAAGGATCAGATCTCCTTTTTGTTTGTCATTATTATGGCAAATGGTGCATTTTTGTTCCAACATAGGCTCAACAAGATCCTTGTAAATCAGAATTGAGTCTATATTTTTAAGTTGGAGCCCTTTATTTGAATCCTCCATTTCAATCCCTGCCATATTCTTTATGACATCCGGGGCATAGGTAAGCAGGTATTCATCTCCATGTGTAAGCACCCCTCCTTGATGCCCGGTTAAGCCTATCAACAAAATAAATATTGAGGAAACCATAAAGGATAGCCTACGATTATACTTAGGTATTTTTATTTTAAGTACAAATACCACTATTGAAAATACGGCCACCCCTATTCCCAGCCACTTATGCTGATCCAGGGTCTCCAAATTATATTCTCCTCCCTGGGATAGCAAAAGCCCAGTGGCAACAGTAATAAGACAGGACAAAATAACTGCTATAAGGGCGTATTGTACAATGCGATCGTAAACCTGCTTTTCTTTCTTAAACTGGCCAATACTTTCAATTATAATAACCAATACAATAAACCCAATGGGCAAGTGTACTATTAAAGGGTGAAATCTACCTAGAAATAAATCCAATTCCATACTTATATTTATGCTGTTAAAATATCCTTGACCACGTGGCCGCTAACATCGGTCAATCTAAAATCCCTTCCTTGAAAATGATATGTAAGCCTTTCATGGTCCAATCCTAATTGGTTAAGAATTGTTGCCTGTATATCATGGACATGAACGTTACCTCTTATTGCCGAATAACCTATCTCATCTGTTTCACCATAGGTAAAGCCTTTTTTTATTCCTCCTCCGGCCATCCACATGGTAAAGGCCTCTCCATGATGATCCCGCCCAAAGAAACCTTGACCCGATCTGGCCTCCATCATCGGAGTTCTACCAAACTCCCCTCCCCAAACAATTAGGGTTTCTTCCAAAAGCCCCCTTTGCCTTAAATCTGTAAGAAGTGCTGTCATACTCTGATCTATACTGCTACATTTATCCTTTAAACCAACATCTACACCACTGCCAGGTCCCACACCATGAGTATCCCAACCTTCATCATAAAGTTGAACAAAACGCACCCCATTTTCTACCAGCCTTCTTGCCAAGAGACAATTATTCGCAAAGGAGCTTTCTCCTGGAGTTACACCATATAGTTTTTTAATATAATCTGGTTCATCATCAATACTCATAACACCAGGTACGGAGGTTTGCATTTTAAACGCCAACTCATATTGTGACATTCGAGTTAGTATTTCAGGGTCACGGGACTCTTGATATTCCAGTTCATTTATTCTATTTATAACATCAACTGATTGTTTTCTCATTGCTGCATCAACACCCGTAGGGTTTTGAAGATTTCTGACCGCAGGTCCTTTTGACTGACATTGAACTCCTTGATATACTGTAGGCAAAAATCCACTTCCCCAAAGGCGTTTACCCCCGGTGACTACCCCTCCAGAAAGCAAAACAATAAAACCGGGAAGATCTTCATTGGGCGAACCCAATCCGTATGTAGCCCAACTTCCTAATGAAGGTCGCCCCTGTCTTGGTGATCCGGTCTGCATTAAAAACTGTGCCGGAGCATGGTTAAATTCTTCTGTTGAAACTGCCTTTAGAAAACTAACTTCATCCACTACACCGGCAAACTTTGGCAAATAATTGGATATCCAGGTTCGGGATTCTCCGTACTGTTTAAAAGTGGCCTGCGAGCCTAACATCTTAGGTGTTCCCCTAATAAATGCAAAGCGCTTGCCTTCCATTAAGGAAGGGGGACAATCTTGTCCATTTAAAGAATTTAATACTGGTTTATAATCAAAAAGCTCCAATTGCGAAGGTCCGCCTGCCATGTGCAAATAGATTACATGTTTTACCTTAGGCAAAAAATGCGGGATTCCGCCCCCCGATCTTTGAACGGTTGAATTATTGGCAAACAAATCCCCTCCTAGCATAGAACCAAGCGTTAAGGCTCCCATACCTGAAATACAATTCTTTATAAAATGCCTACGCGTATTATATTCACTCTCGCGATAATGTGCCTCGTTTAAAACATTCATACTAAACTTTATTATCCTTTTACAATAAATTCATCCAGATTTAGAAATACATTGGCCACCATGGTCAGTGCTGCCATTTTAGGTTTATTTTCTCCTGAATATTCCAATGCTACATCAGGAAATTCCATATTACCCGTGTTACTTTCATAATGCACTAATGCATCATTATAGAGCTGTGTCAATTGCTCTAATTTTTCTTTGTTCAAGGTTTTGCCCATCACCTTAAAATACCCAAATTTTATTTGATTGTCCAGCTGCTTATCCGCTTCGAACATTTGTTTTGCTAAAACCTGCGATGCTTCAAAGAAAGTTTTATCATTAAGCAAACTAAGTGCCTGCAAGGGCGTATTGGTTAGAACTCGACTTGAAACACAGGCGGACCTATCCGGGCTATCAAAAACGATCATGTTCATTGGCGGATTGACCCGTTTCCAAAATGTATATAAAGAACGCCTGTACTTGGCTTCATCTCCTTTAACAACATAATCTGGAAGAGTGTTCCAACCACCTGCAATTTCCACATCGGCGTTAATAACACTTGGTCCCCCGATCGTCTTATTCAACAAGCCACTTACCAACAAAATTTGATCGCGGATCTGCTCAGCAGATAGTCGTGTTCGCGCCCCTCTTGAAAACCAGTTATTACTTGGATCCAATTTTTCATTATCATTATTTGCGATCGATGATTGTTGATAGGTGGCCGACAGCACAAAGTCGCGCAACAGTGGTTTTATTTTCCAATTGTAGTCGTTCATCAACCTAATTGCCAGCCAATCCAACAACTCAGGATGACTTGGGTTTTTGCCCTGCGAACCAAACTCCTCCATAGATTCCACCAGACCTCTTCCGAAGATTTGCTCCCAAAAGCGATTTACCACAACACGCGCAGAAAGAGGATTTTTTTCACTTACCATCCACTTGGCAAATTCCAACCTATTATTCGGCTCTTTGGTTTCCGGAATACCATAGATATTTGGAATCCCTACACGAACCTCCTCTCCTAAATTTAACCAACTACCCCTATCAAATACAAATGTTCTGCGAGCCTTATCTTTCTTTAATTCTTGTATTATGGGTGTACTTGTTGATGGAATATGGGCAAGTTCCTTAAGCTTTTCCTTAAATCCCTTGTCATATTTGTCCATAAGAGGTTCTTTTTCATAAAAGAAAATCTTATCCAAATAGAATAGATGCCCCTCATAACTCTCCCCTTTATGGAACTGTAAATAAATATCATGTTCCCCTGCAATTTCTGGTATACTGACACTCACCTCTTTCATCTTCTGCCCATGTTCAACATACTTTGAATCTTGCGTACTAGTAATACGAACTTGACCGATTTTCCTTCCATTGAGCGAATCCAGAAGAATTGAAATATCACCTGCGTATTTCAGGGAGGCCGACACCAAGAACCCCAATTTATTAACCTTTCTTAAATCAACATTATTATAACTGGCCCAAGAACTATCCTGGATCTGCCATAAAAAATTTAAGCCCCCATCCAGCTCTATAAACGGACTGGTTTTATCAAATGCTTCCGCTTCTACGAACCGATATCCCAAATGCGTTAACAAAGCCTCTTTTTGGTCGTACAAAAAACGCGACTTTGCAAGCTGTTTGTCACTCGCAGACAATTGACCATCTATGTATTCCAAAAGGCCTTCTACTTCTTTTTTATTCTCTTGGGAATAGGTAAAAAGTTTAGGTTTCTCAAAATAAGAATCGTCATCGACCGCATTATTAAAAAAAGCCATGGATTCGTAAAACTCCTCATGCCTAAAAGGGTCATATGGGTGACTATGGCATTGAACACAACCCATGGTGGTTCCTTGCCAAACCTCGTAGGTCGTTGACACCCTATCTACCACAGCGGCTACCCTAAATTCTTCGTTGTCCGTTCCCCCTTCATCATTGGCAAGGGTATTTCTGTGAAAGGCCGTTGCAATCAACTGCTCCTGCGTTGGTTCTGGCAGCAAATCTCCCGCCAGCTGTTCAATAGAAAATTGGTCAAAGGGCATGTCCCTATTAAAAGCCTGAATTACATAGTCACGAAATTTCCAAATTTCCCTATTGGTATCCTTTTCAAAGCCTTTGGAATCAGCATATCGAGCCAGATCCAGCCACATACTGGCCCATCTTTCCCCGAAATGTGGAGACCCCAATAATCGATCTACCAGTTTTTCGTAGGCATCAGGGGAATTGTCTTCTAAAAAGGCCTTGGCCTCTTCTATGGTCGGCGGAAGTCCCGTTAGATCCAAGTAAAGCCTTCTCATTAAGGTATTCTTATCCGCCCTTTCTGAAGGAGATAGTCCCTTTTCATTCAATTTCGAAAATATAAATTTATCTATTGGATTCTCGGCCCAACCACTATCGGCCACCACAGGAGGTATGATATTTTCTTTAGGAGGAATATACGCCCAGTGTTTTTCCCATTTCGCTCCCTGATCGATCCACTTGGACAAAATATCGATTTCTTCCTGGGAGAGTTCTGGAGATTCATAAGGCATCCTAAACTCAGGGTTTTTGGATACCAATCTTCTATACAGTTCACTTTTTTCATGGTTCCCACGTACTATGGCAGGTTTACCCGATTGGGTTTTACTAAAGGCATCCTCTTCAAATAACAAACTAAACTCTCCGTTGGCTTTGACCCCTCCGTGACATCTTAAACATTTGCTATTTAGGATGGGACGCACATCTCGATTAAAGCTTATTTCGTTGTTTGACGAGTCATTACATGACCCAAAAAATAGGATAGTCAAAATCCAAAAAAGTCTATATATACTATTTGTATAGATAGGTATCGCCATTTTTAATAATTGTTTATCTTTCAATTTTTAATCAATCATTGCCTCACAGTTTATATTTCATTGGTGCCCATTTCAACCCACAGGGGGTAAAATACGAATCTAAATAAGAAAGGCTCCCTTAATAATTTCATTGTTCTTTTCCCATAAGAGGTCAAGCTACCGCACAATTAGTACTTTAGGCTGTATGCTTAATGGCTCCTAAAATACTGGACCTCTATAGAAACATTTCTACTTGATATTAAACCTATTAATCGGCCTTATTCTTCCAGAGATAATTAACATACTTAAAACTCTTTGCCAAATAATTCATACTTAATAGCTTGATAATTTCTATTTTCACCAAAGTATTGAAAAGTTCTTGACCTTCCATCCTGCTCTGTGCTGTAAAAGGTACTTTTTATAATTTTTTTTTATATTATACTAACAGCATAACCTTACCATGAGTAATAAAACTCAATATATATAACTTATTTTTATTTCAGTTATATCGGTAAGTAGTTAGGCACATATCAATTCTTTTTGATACACCTTTTCCTTGTTGACCATCTATGTTATCGGGTTTTTGAATATCGTCCCTTTGCCATGGTCCTATAGCCCGTCAATTTAACGATGACCGCGATTACGGACCTGCTTATATTGTTGACTAATTTGTCCTGTAATGACCTCGCGGAGAAATCCTAGATGCTCATGGCGTACACGAGACTGATCTTTCTATCGTTCGTCAGCTGTACTGCGCTAGACGCCATGGTCCCGAGGGCCTTGAACATATACATTCGGGCCGTTTTCTCGGTGGCCCCAAAGTGTACCGCCATTTAAATGGCCGAAAGACTTTTGTAAGAAATAACCAAATACCATTAATTTAAATTTCTGTAAAGATATTTTAAGAGGTTAATGAATTCATTCACATTAAGAGCAAGCTATTTTCTTACATTCAAAGATAAAACGAAAGCTTCATAGCAAACCTAAACAAATACCTGACTTTTTTGTATATTTTGACAATTAATGCCTGCAAATTAATTGTAATTTAATTTTATTTTTAGGCTCAACACAAAAAGAATTAACTAAGCTATAAAGCTTAGTTCGATTAATAATTTAACCTCGTCCAATATTTAGGTCCATGTCATGCATCCAAACTATGATGAAAAAATGAACTCAGTTACTCTTGATTTAAAACCTGGGGATTTGCAACATTCAGAAGGGAAGATTCCCTTGCTAAGTGTGAAAATTATTGAAGAGAATTGGAAAAAATACGGCAACCAATACATTTTATGAAATTATAACGCAAGGACCAATAGAATTAACATTTTTAAAGGGAAATAAAAAACCTACTCACAATGAAGAAATATATCTTAATAAAATCAATATTAAATATCTGCTCACAATGAAGAAATCCAATTTATTAAAATCAAGAGAGGTGAGAAGTTCAATTATTAAGGTGTTCACTGCCATTAATTTATCGGTATTGATGCTTTACTTGGGAGGGTGTTTAAATAAAACTATGACCACAAAAGAAAATGATAAGCAATTGATAAAAACTTACGTTTCAGACAAGGATACCCCTTTGTGGAAGTATATCGAGTCACTTCCTGTCATTGATACTCATGAACATTTTGGCAACGAAGACGATTATCTAGGAATACAAGTCGATATTTTCAATTTGCTTGTTCCATACATTGTCGATAATTTAGAGTCGGCCGGAATATCATTGAAGGAGATGGCTTTGATGAAAGATGGACAGGCTTCATTTAAAGACAGGTGGTCAATTTTCAATAAGTACTATTCGTCAATCCAGAGTACTACTTACGTTTTAGCATTGCAAACATCGTTGGAAGAACAGTACCGATTTAAAAACTTTGGCTTGGAAGAATGCGAACGTGTATCCAAATTATTGACTAAAGATTTTGCCGTAAAAGGCTTTATGCAAAAGTTTATGGATAAAAACAAAATTGAGTCAATACTTACATACTTAGGCCCATCAATGGATGCAGTCCGTAAATCTTTTGGAGAAAACAACATAACATTAGTTCCAACTGTAAATAACATTTGTGTGAAGGATGCCAAAAGTTTGGAAGAGATAGCTAAAATGACCGAAACACCAATTCACAATTTAGACGATATTCTTGCAGGCATTGACAAATTATTTAAAGCATATTACGATGCTGGAATCAAAAATATAAAATTTGGTAGTGCCTATAACCGTGAAATTAATTATAAACCTAGAACCCTTGCCGAAGCAGAAGCCTCTTTTAAGCAAATTATGGCTACTCCATTTGATTACTCAGATGAGGTTCCCGGCAAGCATTATGTGTTTCATTTATCTGATTATCATATCCCATTAGATGATTATCTAGGCATATACATGATTAAGCAAGCCGAAAAATACAATATAAATGCGATTTTTCATGTGGGAATATTTGCATGGAACTACAATTCAGCGAAAAACAATCACTCATCCAGTCTGGAATGGTTGATTCGGAATTTCCCGAAAGTGAACTTTGTAATTCTTCACTCTGGATATCCATTATTTGATGAAGCTATTTTATTGGCAAAATACTATCCAAATGTTTACCTTAATATGACCTGGGATCATATTATTGAACGTGGTAAAAGTATTGAAGTGATGAAAAGTTATATCGAAATGTTACCAACGAACAAAATTCATCTTTTTGGCGGAGATTATCTTTTTCCTCAACAAATAATTGGAAATATGATTTTTACAAAAGAAAATTTATATATCGCACTTTCTGAATTAATTGAAAAGGGAGTCTTGATTGAAAACCAAGCGAAAAAAATTGCCTATGATTGGCTCTATGGTAATCCAAAAGCATTCTATTACTGATAATTTAATTATGAATTTTGATAAGTTCTTAGATTATAGTCATGTTCATAGATACTTAATTTATAATGAGAAAAATATTCTGGGTTACTTTGGAATAATGATAAAACTAAATTTAATAAAAAAGATGAAGAGATATTTAGGTTTAGCTAATTTACAGTTTTGGGTTAGCTTTTTTCTAATAACCGCGTTATTTAATCTGGCGTTTCCTCAAGGAAAACTAAAGAAAAATAGTAATGGCCATTTAATAATGAACAATCAGAATGGTTTGGATTTTGATATTTCATCCATGCCTAATTTTTGCGGTCATGAACATTGGGGGTCCATTAATTCTAATGGAGGTTTTGTACCTGAATTAAATGCATTTCGTGCAGATGTTGTTGCTGGCGCCCAACCACAACAAACTGTTTCAATTTGGGATATTGTACTTGATCCGTACCTTACGGGATGGTTCTACAGTGGGGGACTAAACCCAAATGCTTTAGCTAATGCAGCAGGATTTGCTACTCTTTTTGAATGGTGGAAGTCCAATCCACAAGCTGCCTTGGACAGTTTTAAGGAATTTGCCACATCCTCTATTTTGACGGGGACTTTTCAATGTACAGCCCTTGGAATTGAATATCTATATGGGGTCAACATTCTTGATTTCAAACTAAAAGATTGGCAAGCCGCAGATTCGTTGATTGGGAAGAATTATTCTGAAATATTTTCTTGGTACGAAACTGCTATGAAAAAAGCACATTTTACAGAATTGATCCGTCCAGTACACCCTGAGTTTTATCTGCGAGAGCAATCACCCGAAACAGCTAAAGAGGAACTCTCTTTTACGCATATAGTTTTGCGCATTGATCCATTCATGGATATGTGGAAGGCTGATAGTAAACGGCGTGACGATTTGGCAAAAGCGGCAGGAGTTGAACCTGTTGATGCTACAAGTTGGAAGGTATTTATCAAGTTTTATTTTGATTTAGCCCAAAAAAACAACACTGTTGGCATTAAGCAGTTGCAAGCTTACAGTCGCGATTTAGGATTTAGGTTTCGAGAAGATAAAGAAGTACGATTCAGGGGAGAGCTTAATGCAGATGAGATTTTAGCGTTTCAGGATTGGATAGTTCATGAATGTAGTCGATTGGCCAACGAAAGGAATTGGGTACATCAGATACACGTTGGAACACATAATTTGGAGTCTTCAAATCCGTTGCCTTTGGCTTCCTTGGGCGACCGTTATCCCAATATGAATATTGTGATGTTGCATTGCTGGCCCTTTTTTGAAGAAGCGGCCTTCTTGGCCAAGAACAAACCGAATTTCTACATTGATAGTTGCTGGGTACCAATCTTAAGTACAGATTTTTTTTCGCAATCATTGGATACTTATTTGAATTATGTTCCCTACAGTAAGATTTTGTTGGGTCATGATGCTACGACAGTTGAAATGGCTGTTGGCTCGTCAATTTTTACACGTCAGATTTTGGAAGAAAAGCTGTTAGAACAAAAATCATTGCTCAAGCTTCATGATAAAGAATTACGAAAAGCAGCACTTGATATGCTGCAGAACAATGCTGTTAGCCTTTACGGCTTTGGCACAAAAGCTGAATAAACCAAAAATTATATCAATACGGATATTTTCCATGTATAGAAACAGATGAGTTAAAAAAAAATACCACACCAAAATCCCGAAAAGTAAGATGGCCTTTTCTGAAGAGGTTGTCGGTCATGATGTTGGTAGTACTGTTTGCTCTCTCCTTAGGAGTCTTGATGACAGGTGTAATCTCAAAAAGTAAGAGCAATCCAGAGGGTGCGGGTTATGTAAAAAAAACAGCGCTCTATGGAAATATATTGATTCACTTCCGGTAATAGACACACATGAACATATGACTAGTGAAGTCGAATTGGAGGGAGTTAAAATGGACATCTTCAATTTGTTTGTGCCATACATCCTCGATAATTTGGAATTGGCAGGAATGCCATGTGAGGAAATGACTTTAATGAGGCATGGACAGGCTGAATTTAAAGACCGTTGGGCTTTTTTTTTAGTAATTATTACCATTGAATACAAAGTAACTCCTATGTTTTTGCATTGCAAGCATCACTTGAAGAGCAATTCCAATTCAAAAATTTTGATTTAAAAGATTGTCAACATGTCTCCGAATTACTAACAAAAGACTTTGAATCAAAAGGCTTTATGCAAAAGTATATGGATAAAAATAAAGTTGAGTAGATGTTGACGTACTTAGTAATTTCAATGGCAGAATTACACAAACCTTATGGGGAAAACAATATGACCGTTTTTTTGCAATAATGGATGAATATGAGGAACGATTAGAAATTTAAGTTTAGCCATATATGTTCTAATGCTTCAAATTTAATAGTAGATTTTTTGTGCGTTTTGTCGGGTTTATATTGGTGAGGTAGAATTATTCCTATTCTCCTTTCCACTAAAAAAGGATCAAGTCAATAACTTGTGGGATTTTAGGTTTATGCAAAAATCTTCGAGAGTTTAAATAGGAAGAATTCTGTATTTCTAACGCCTCTGAACTGTGCTCTAAAGGCTTTAATTTTGTTATTGAAAATTCTGCGGAAGCATTTTGGTACATCTATTATCAAACTAGTTCACGATATTCTAGTTGTGAACTGACATTGTTTTTGAGATGGTGTTATAGCTTTTAAAGGCAGTATGTCTTACTTTTTCGTCCCATTTTTCCAGTCTTATCAAAGCTCATGTTTTATCCTTTGTTTGATTGAATATCCAAGATAGGTTTTGACAGAATTTGTACGCTTTTTCCAGATCTGGGTATTTTTCAGAGTATTACAGCTCTCTGTATTAGATTTTCAGTCCATTCAGTGTTGTTTTATATAGCAAATATCGACTTCTAGCGGGTAATTATTTCAAGGTGTCCCCTTTGAGCAGTAGTTAAAGATGAAATAATTCGAATAAATTGAAGCAATAAGTCCATTATGATTTCAAATATCTCCCAATTACTCAACACCATCTCGCGTCATGAACCAATTATTGCAATTAAATACCTCGATTTTTATATAAATAAAACCATAATAACCCACATAAGGACAGTATATGAGTGCAAATTGAGTGCAAATAAAAAGCCTTAGAGATTAAAAAATCTATAAGGCCTTGATTTTACTAGTGATGGCACTAGGATTCGAACCTAGGACCGCCTGCTTAGAAGGCAGGTGCTCTATCCAGCTGAGCTATGCCACCATTCACTAATTAAGAGAAGTTCTGTCTTTAGCGGCTGCAAATATACAATTATCATTAATTACTGCACAACTTAAATCGTAAAAAAAATACCTCCCTATTTTACTATTTATTCAAACGGATATTTGTCTTCTGGTCGTGGAGTGCCAACAACACAATACTAGTTGTCAATTCTGAACAATATATTGCTTAGCCATTGTCATTTTTATGCTATAGTTATTTATTCCATTACATATTTTAATATCATATGTAGATTTTAAGAATATTTATTCATAAGTTAACATACTATTTAAAATTGGACACTAAAATTATCCCTAGAATAAAGCAATCACCCATGATTCCAAAATATATCAGCGTTTTTGCAAACTTCGTCCTACTTATTTCATGCCTTACGGTTCAATCCCAAAAACAGGTCTCTTTTCGTCAATTATCCGTTAAGGACGGCTTGTCCCAAAATTCAGCCATTTCAATAGCGCAAGACCAAACGGGTTTTTTATGGATTGCAACCCAAGATGGTTTAAACAAATATGATGGAAGAAACTTTGAGAAATACAAACAATATTTCAAGGATATAACCAATCCCACATACAGTAAATTAGGAAAGGTATTTGTAGATAGCAACGATGAATTATGGATTATACCCAATTCACAAATACCCCATAAATTAAACAAGGACACCAACACTTTTGAACCCCTTGCCGGAATAGAGGATGCCAGTGCCATCTTTGAGGACCAACAAAAAAACCTTTGGTTCGGAAGTTACTCAACAGGGCTTTACAAACTATCATTTAACACCAAAAAAATTGACCGCATAATTGGCCCGGATAAAGTAAATGGTATTAACGCAATCACTCAGGACCGTTCAGGTAATCTTTGGCTTAGTTGTGAAAAAAATATAGTAGAACTAGACCCTAAACAACCAGAGGATATAAATTATTTTTATCCGGATGGAAATAAAAATTCTATTTCAAATTATAGCTTTATTCTTTTTGATCATGAAAATAATCAATGGATCGGAACTTTTGGCGAAGGTGTTTGGTACAAGGAACCTAATAACACCCACTTTAAACGCCCGGATATTTTTATAGAAGATGTAAAAAATAGCCTAAATACAATTTATGTTATCACCATGTTACTTGATACCAAAAATCAGTTGTGGATTGGCACATATGGTGATGGACTTTTTAAAATTGACATAGCACAAAGTCAATTAAACCAATACTTGCCGGAGAAACATAATCCAAAAACAATTCAATACAAAGATATTCTCAGTATTTATGAAGACTATACGGGAACCATATGGTTTGGAACCGATGGTGCAGGCATGAATTATTATGACCCCCTTTTGGAAAAATTCAACTCCATCATCAACTTTCAAACGCCTGAGAATATAAACATAGATGTAGTACGATCCATTACTCTGGATAGGCAAAATAATGTGTGGATAGGAACAAGTGGTAAAGGATTATCACGGTTTTCACCTAAAAAAAATGATTGGCATACCTATCAGACAGATAATAAAAAAGGGCTAAGATCTAATAGAATTATGAGTTTGCTTAGCGATAATGATGGAGATCTTTGGATTGGCACACAGGAGGGCGGACTGCATATAATGGATATTAATGAGGAAATCATTGAATATCCGAGTCTTAAAAGTCTTGAAAATTTCACCATCTGGTGCATACAAAATGATGCTGATGAAAGCAAGTGGATAGGTACAAGAGAGAGTGGACTTTTTAAGGTAAATAAAAAAAAAGGGATTTTAAAAAAGTATGAAAAAGGCAATACCGACAATGGACTTCCTTCCAATAATATCAGGGCTATAGTACAGGAAGCCGGGCAATTTCTATGGGTAGGCACACAGGACAACGGCGTTTGCAAAATAGATCTGAAGACCAATAAAATAAAAGTGTACGCCCATGAGCCAGGAAATAAAAATTCATTGGCCAGTAACCAAATAAAATCTTTGTACTATGACAATAAGGGTATCTTGTGGATCGGTACCAATGGCAGTGGATTATGTGCTCTTGATATTGTAAATGACCAATTCTATAATTATACGGTAAATGATGGGCTCGCCAATGATGTGGTTTATGCCATTTTACCTGATGAACAAAATAATTTATGGTTAAGTTCCAACATGGGTATCACCAAATTTAATGTTCCAGAAAATCTGAATTCAGCACCAAAAATCAATAACTACACCAATTATGATGGACTGGCAACTGAATTTAATACCGGGGCATATTTTAAGGCAAGCAATGGTAACTTATATTTTGGTGGATTGGAAGGGTATTATTGGTTTAACCCTTCGGACATTGAGATAAGTAAAGTACTTCCAAAAACAGAAATCACCAAGTTTGAAGTATACAACACCTCAAGACCTTTAATCCCCAATTTAAAACTTAGTTATAAGCAAAACACTATTGCTTTTGCATTCGCCAGTCTACAATTCTCCCTACCTGTTAGAAATCAATATCAATTTAAACTTGATGGCCACGATTCCGATTGGATCCAATCTGGTAATGAGAACAATGCAAGATATACCAATTTACCACCGGGCAAATACACCTTTAGGGTCAAATCCAGCAATTATGATGGCGTATGGAACAACAAGGAGGATTCCTATAGCTTTATTATTAATAAGCCCTGGTATCTCACGAATATCACAATTCTAATGTACTTACTATTATTTTCTATCGCGCTCTTTTTAATATTTAAATATTTTAAATGGCGATGGAATATGAATTTGCAATTAAAATTTGAGAGAGAGGAAACTATACGATTTAAGGAACTTAATGATTTTAAAGCAAAATTATATTCCAATATTTCCCATGAATTCCGAACGCCTTTGACCTTAATTAAGGGACCGATCAAAAAACAATTGGAGAACAGTCTAGAACCTGGTTTAAAAAAAGACCTGTTGTTGGTCGATAAAAATACCAATAGACTTTTGGATTTAGTGAACCAAATGATGGAATTGAATAAATTGGATACCGGTTCCTTAAAACTAAATCCAATAAAAGTCGATTTAGGCGGTTTCATCCATGCATTGTTGGAACCCTTTGAATACCTAGCTAAAAACCACAATCTGGTATTCTCCCATACCGTGGGTCCTATGCCCTTGACTTTAGTGGATACTGATATTATGGAAAAGATTATTGGCAATCTAGTCGGTAATGCTATAAAATACACTCCGTCCAATGGGCATATCGACTTCAATGCCGAGATAAGGGATACCAATAAATTAGTAATACGTATAACCAATGATATAGACAAGATTATTGAAGAAGATACCAATAAACTATTTGAAAGATTCTTTCAAGCTAGTCATACCAATGAAGGAACAGGAATTGGACTATCGCTTGTTAAAGAATTGGTTGAACATCTGCAAGGATCTGCCAATGCAACGTACTCCAATGACGGTAAAAATATATCCTTTAAAATAGAAATTCCCGTCCATTTGATCGATGACGATGAAATTAGTGAGGTTGAAGTTATACCTTTAAATGAGCCAGTACCTATTGGAAAAAAATCAAATCAAAACATACCTCTGTTATTATTAGTAGAAGACAATATAGCTCTATTAAATTTTATGGTCTCCCTTTTGGAGGACAAATACAAGATCATAACATCAAAAGATGGCGAGGCAGGTATAAAAATGGCGCTAGACAAGATACCTGATCTTATTATTACGGATCTTATGATGCCCAAAAAAAATGGGATAGAACTATGTAATCAATTAAAGATTGATGAAAAAACTTCGCATATCCCAATTATTATGCTCACCGGGAAAACTGGTCCTGAAAATGAAATTGCCGGCTTACAAAGTGGCGCGGAAGAATACATGGTAAAACCATTTAATCCAAAGACTTTTCAAATAAGAATAGATAACATTTTATCCACTAGAAATAAACTTAGAAACCACTACAACAAGGAGAATGTTTTTAAACCTAAGGATATTGCCTTTACCTCTACCGACGAGAAATTTTTAGTAAAGCTTGAAGGTATTTTGAACACCCATTTACAAGATTCCAATTTTTCCGCGGAGAAATTTAGTCATCTGCTGGGAATGAGCAGAATGCAGCTACATAGAAAACTTATTGCCCTAACAGGTCATAATACCACCGCCTTTATACGCCTGGAAAGATTAAAACAAGCTCAAAAACTCCTTGAAAAGCCAGGGATAACAGTTGCCGAAGTTGCCTATACAACCGGATTTAATACTCCATCGTATTTCATAAAATGCTATAAAAAAACATTCGGAAAAACCCCAATGTCCTAGTTATATAGCATTGTAACACCAAAATAGTTACATCTGTACCATCTTCTGTTACATATAACGGACCGTTTGTCATATACATACTAGAAATTTGATTCAACAAGAATGAATCAAGTTTTAACCTTCTAAATATAGTATGAAATGAAAACAATAATGTTGTGTGCCAGGTTATCCATTTTTATATTTCTTTTTTGTTTTGGCACCGGCATTAGCCATGCCCAATTCCTTAAAAAATTAGGACAACGAGCAGAAAATGCAGCGGAAAACGCTGTCCTTAGAAAATCTGAACAAAAAGTTACGCGTGAAACTGAAAAAGCTATGGACACCATTTTGGATGGTAATAAAGGTACAAAGCAGAAAAAGAATACCAAGTCCCAGAAGAAACAAAACGATACTGATTCCTCTGTTGAAAGCAATGATAAGGAAACACATAACAGAACAGAGTCCAATACCAATGCAACAAAACAAAATGAATTTGGGGTGTATAGCAATTTTACCTTTGTACCTGGGAACAAGCTATTGTTTTATGATGATTTTGCAGCTGATGCCATAGGTGATTTTCCTGCCAATTGGGAAACGGGCGGTTCAGGAGAGGTTGTAACGACAAGCGATTCAGAAAGCAAATGGCTTTCCATTGTGAGACGGTCGGGATACATGCCCACCATGGGAGATAAACTACCTGAAAACTATACATTAGAATTTGATTTGGTCAATAATGGGTACGGTGCTGGAAAGCCAATCAGTAAAATACATTTTGCATTCTTAACTAAAAAGGCATATTCCATGGGTGCAGGGGGTACTTTGGCAGATGTAGAAATCTTACTCTCCCCCAATGGTTTTAATGTTAGAAACGTATCGAATTTTGGAGGTGAGGTTGATGTGAAGGTTGGAAGTTTTATCAATAGAGAAATGCCACAGTATTTAAATAAAACCGTCCATATTTCCATTGCCGTAAACAAAAAAAGACTGCGAATGTGGGTCAACGAGGAAAAAATGGTGGATTCCCCCAATTTATTACAGGCAAACATAGGCAAATATTTTATTATAGAATCGAGTGACGTGTTACCCGAAAAAGGACATTTTGTAGGCATTTCCAACTTCAAGATTGCGGAATCTACTGAAGACCTGCGTTCCCTGTTACTAAAAAATGGAAAATTTAGTACCACCGGTATCTACTTTGACACTGCTGCATCGACCGTAAAAAAGGAATCTTACGGCATACTATTGGACATTGCCAATATGCTTCGCGATAACGACGACATTAATCTACAAATAGTTGGGCATACCGATAATCAAGGGGAAGAAAAGTATAACCAGACACTTTCAGAAAAAAGAGCAGCTGCCGTAAAACAGCTACTTGTGGAGTATTTTGGGATCCGTGAAGACAGATTGCAATTTTTGGGTAAAGGTGAAGTAGAAGCCGTAGATGATAATACCACCGAAAAAGGTAGGGCCAATAACAGGAGAGTAGAATTTATAAAAATCCAATAGCAAAATCCAATCCAAACAATAATCATGAAAAAATCAAAGAAAAGTAAAGTTCGAATATGGTGTATGGCCAGTAGCTTAATAGTACTAACAGGGTTTGCAGGTTGCAGCAAAGATGATGGTATAGGGCCTGCCGGCTGTAACAACTGGTCGGAAAAATACCTTTCCCAGGCCCAAGCGTATTCCGATGCTTCAGCGGCATACAGCAATGACCCCACTGTCACCAATTGCAATAAATTGAAAACAGAAGGTTTGAACTATGCAAAAGCCCTTGAGGGAATTTTAAGCTGTGTCCCGACCCTTAATAAAGCAGATTTTAATCAGGACATTAAAGATTTGAAAGCAGAGATCAACAGCACTGCTTGCGAAGAATAACACTATAAAACTATAAAAATGGAAGCATCAAATAACCAAACAACAGTAACAAGCGAAGGTAAGAATATTGCCGTTATCGCCTACATCACCATCATTGGCCTTATAATAGCCTTTGTCATGAACAATGACAAGAAGGACGCCTTTGCGGCTTACCATATTAAACAATCCTTGGGCTTGGCCTGTACGGGTCTTGCATTAGGGGCCATTGGCATGATCCCCATATTGGGATGGATTATTAATATCCTTGGCATCTTTGTTCTCCTATATATGTGGGTTATGGGATTAATGAACGCTTTTAATGGCAAAGAAAGTCCCGTACCCTTCTTAGGGGATAAATTCGTGGAATGGTTTAAGAATATTTAAATAAGTTCATTTCAACCCTATCAAATACTATAATGCCATGCGTCTCCTATGCCTATTCACCATATTGTTGGTTTTGTTTTCGTGCAACGAAAGTCAAAAAGAAAAAACTGGTGCTGTTGACGAGGTTTTGGAGGATTTCTCCAAAATGCCGGATTCTATTTTCATTGCAGGGTTTGACTTACTGGATAAACTAGACAACATATCGTTCCCTCAGACTATAGAGCTATTGAGTAACAATAGTAATGTAACAGAAATTGGTACTGGAGAAAATGTCATTAGTTTTCGAGTACAGCATGGTCCATTAATGGTCATGTTCTTTGGGGTGGGTACTCCTGGAACAAAGGGTCTTTCAGCAACATCAATATCCTCAGTAGCCACACTACCGACTTGGTTAGAAAATGAGACGCCCAATGTGGTAGCTAACCAACGCAAAAACAGGCAAAATAAAAAAGCCTTATTATTAGCTCCTTATTATTGGCAATTTGCCGAGTATGATGACCCCTTGGTGCCTTTAGAAAAACTGAAAGGAAAAAGAAATTATATAGGCGGAATCACTTTTAAGGCAAATGAAACAAATGTGGACCAAAGAATATCACTGGAAGACTATACCTCCTTTAATGACTACGATATTATACATGTGAGCTCACATGGTTCGAAGACTTGCGCTGTAAAAAGGAATGAAGTGGAAATTGTTAGAGACGGAGACAGCAACATGTGCTATACATTTATTAGTTCTGGCGTTCATTACGACTTTAATAACTTAAAGCAGGTAAAAAAAGATATTGCTGGCAAAGGCTATCAAGGTATATACTTTACAAAAACTAAAATTCCGGGGGTTGGAGAATACATAATTAGTCCTGATTTTTTTAAAAATCAATATAAGACCCTTGAAAATAAACTTATAATCCTTAGTGCGTGTAATCTGGGGCGGAGGAACGACTTAGCGAACACCTTTGAAGATTTGATGCTGAACGGACAAATGTTTTACTGGCAAAATTCGGTTTATCCTGATGATGCATTTAATGCTTTTGCCGCTATGTATGATAGAATGCTTCTATATGGAGAAACAATTCCCCTAGCCTTCGAAAACGTTCCTGGCAACCTTAAAAATCATTTACCTTCAAGTTTTATGATAGATACTATTGGCAGAAAAGATAATATAACAACTTATACCTATTTAAAAATGGCCACCAAAGGCAATGCCATGCACATTATAGAACCGATAAGTTTTATGGATGAGAAAATGCAGGAAGGTGCCGGGTATCCTTTTGAGGGCATTCTGGAAGACGACCAATCCGAAGAGGCTAGTTTTACTATGGAATTTTTGGGATACACCGTACAAGAAATGGAAGACAAAGGCATGACCTTCTCGCTAAAAGTAGATGGCAATGCGGTATTGGAACATATTTCCTTTGTTCCCGATACCGACCCTAACGACGATATAGAAGTAAAAGCGGGCAAAAATGAAAAAACCACCTTGGTCACCTTTAAAGGTGTAAACCTGAAAAAAGACCTGAAAAAAAACAGCTCGGTAAAACTGGAAGCCCTTTTTCATTTTAGCGAGGAAAATTACGGCTATCAAATGATCCATGTAACAACCGGAAGTTCGGATATGCGGATCGTCATGAAGGGTCCGGACGGGACCATCAATATGTTTTTTGATGCTGATAACTACGGACTTAAAATGACCCACCCGGCAGAAAACGCTACCCTTTATTCGGACGAGGAAGGATTTATTTACATGAATGTCCCGGGGCAGGGTTGGATAAAAACCAAGATGGGCCAAATGGCCGCTATGATTGCTAATGTGGTACCAATGAACATGGATTTTCTGGCCTTGGAACCTACCAAAGGATCGGTAATACATAAAATTGCGGCTTTCGCTGGAGACATCACCATTGCCAAATTGGAAAACGAACCAAGGGCCAAAAAAATAAGTGGTGGTATTGGAACTGAAAAAACAGTTTTCATTGCCGACGGGCGAGTTACCATAACATTTGACGACAAAAAAAGACTGGAATCGTTGGTGGAAGGACCATCAAGCATACGCTATTATTATGAAGAACAACAAATAACATTCCCCAATGCGCAAATACTTTCAATACCATCATTTCAATAGTTGACACCTAAAAACACAATTAACTAGGCAGATTTACAGTGCTAATATCCTTATGAATCTCCCATGGCTAAAATGTCTGCTGGCTAAGTTAAAGATTAAAAAGTACTATTAAAAACCAATAAATACAAAATCATGCAAATGCAATTTATACTACTATTGGCAGTCTTACTATTTTCCAGGAACACGAATGGGCAAATGAATTTTTCCAACCTTGATGCCGAAGGGAGTTTTCCTAGGGTCGAGATCAACAATGACAATACTACCCTATTTGCCAAAATAGGAGAAAACACCAAGCCCTGGTTACATTGGAACGAAGTACCCAAAAACAATGAAAGTGGTAACGGACGATCTACATTTAAAATGACCGTTTACAACAACGACGGGATAGCCAACAGAACTTTTGAAATATCCTACACCATCCCCTATGGCCAAAACCATGCCGACCCTACGGCAAATATTAAGGCCACCTATATATACAGGGACAAAAGACCCAATAAGGTATTGGAAGAACATTTTAAATTAACACCATAATCAACTACACCTATGAAAAACAATTTATTTTATTTATTGATTATTCTATTTGTAGGCGCTTGTCAAGACAGCCCTAAAACAGAAAAAAAAGATGCTGAAGAGCCACCCGTTACCTCTTTAATAGAAATGGCCAAGACCAAGGCAAATGAGAGTAGCAAAGAGGCTCAGAAAGCCCTTAAAAAAATACCCCCGTTAAGTAGCGAAGAACTACTACCATATTTGCCTAAAATGGTAAATGGCGACAAAATGGCAAACCAATATGCCTACCCAGGGGGCGGGCAAATGGCTACTGGGGGCTACGGCCCTTCAGATAATCAGTACAACTTTTCCATTGAAGATGGTGCTGGATCGAAGGCTATTATAAAAAACTTTTTCAATAGCTATAAACTTAGACACCAAGGACCCGAAGAAACGGAATATATTTTTTTGGAACGTGATGGCCACGAGACCATTGCTTTTTTACAACCTAAAATCAGTAGGAACCAAATATCTTTTATCTACAACAACAGGTTCAGGATAAGCTTGGAGGGTCCAGATAAAGCTGATGACCTCTGGTCCTATATCGATTTTGAAAACCTTAAAAAACTAGATCAATATTAATAACCCACATCAAATGAAAATTAAAATAATACTACCAATTCTGTATTTGACCCTGCTCCTTATCTACCCTAAAAACGGACTAGAAATAGTGACCACTACTTTGAGTGTAAATAGACCTGTTCACCTTCAAAATTCAACAACTGAAACAAACCCTTTTATAGAGATTTCGGGAACAATCTTTAATTATAAAAAAAATGGAGAAGGCACAATCACAGACAATGATTTTTGGACAGGGGATAAAACAACGATTGGCACTATAGATAAAAATGGAAATTTTACTATCCCTTTAGACCAAGACTATTTTAATACGGTTAAAAAGAAGATGGATGCGGAAGAAGAAAATATGCCAAAAGGCGGAGAAATTAGATACCATAGGGTGAATACTGTTTTTACTTGTGGTTCTGAGGGCTTTGGATATAAAAATACTACAGAGAACATTAACGATAGTATAAACGTCATTACCTATCCTCGTTACAATGAAAATAACCAAGCCACTTTCAAAAATGGTGAATCCATCATCTCAAAATTACCCTTACTATACATTACCGATAAGCAGGGGAATTCACATGGCCTTTTATATGCCGCGAATACTCCAGAATTAGCAACATCTTCTGATTTTGGAGTTTTTGAAAAGGGATTCTATTTAGAATGGATTTTTGTGGAACATAATTCAAAAGTCACTGGGGAATGCGCCATACTAACTGGTAGCGAAAATGAAGAAGACTTCGTAAGCACCACAACTACCGATGTAGAACTACAAAAGGGGTGGAACATTATAAAGTATGATATTACTGAAGTTTTAACTTCATCTGAGGGAGAAGCGATGGCCAAAATAATTAAAATAAGTACAATTTCTGAATTACCGAACGACCTGAAATGGTATGCTATAAAAACTGAACAATAGAACCACACCATGAAAAATATTTTAGTTCTATGTATAGGTATCGTATTACTTTCTTGTAAAGGAAATGGGCAAACTCCCGAACCTGCAGGAAAAAATGATAGTCCCAATCCTAAATCGATAGCGCCAACTACCGATACTAATTTTATGTTTAACGGTGATTATAATGAATTACTGACCTTAGAATTGGCGTCTAGAATAACTGGTTTTGAATCCTCAAATGCTAAGAAAATGCATACGATGAAAGGCATGCTTGCTGAAACACTCCGCTACTATTGGGAAAATGGCAGGGAAGTAGTAAAAGAAAAATCTACTACGAACCGGAAAAGAGAGACCTATTCACGGTCAGATATAGTAAAAATAAAATGTATTGACGGCGAGGCGGATATGGAATCTTTTCTAGACTTTGTAGATCTAGAAAAATACTCAGAATTATACAAAATAAAAGACGTTGGCGAAGCGGCCTACTGGAATCCAATAAAGAACCATTTAGAGGTGTATTACAAGGGAGTTTCATTTACCCTTCAGGTCAATATTTCTAATGATGAAATTCCTGATAAAGAAAAAACCATTGCATTAGCAAAACTTATAATTGAAGAACAATTGAATTAAACTTTTTAAACACAAAAAATGAAAAATTTACTAAAACTGACACTTGCACTATTGCTTTTGGTTTCCTGTAAAGATGCACCAGAATCGAAAGAATCCAAGATTGCTGAAGGGTTAATAAATGAAATAACAGGCAAAAATGATAATGTCAATGAAAGATATAATCTTCTGATGAAAGATTTGAGTACAAAAACCCTACTGTCCAATGAGCAATTACTTGAAGCCTATCCAAAAAAATTGGGCAGTTTAAAACTTGACACAGATGAAGGTAGAATAACATCCGATAAAACTGTTATGGGAAGCTTTGGAGATGATACTATTAGAATGGAAATTTTGGATGCCGCTGACCAGAAAGCGGTTGGTGCCATTATACCCTTAAAAATGTTACACCTCAACAAGATAACTTCAGAGAATAACAATAGCATTCGATATTCCAAAAAAGAACGTAATGGAATATTGACCTTTGGTACCGATCGTGATGAAAATACTCCAGCAGATTTTCAATCCGAACTTCGATTTCTCTACGACAATAGGTTTTATGTAACATTGGAAGGCAAGGGGATGGATGTAGATGCCCTATGGAATGCCGTGGGTATTGATAATTTGAGTCAATTTAAGGATCTTAATAATTAATTTAATAGTATGGAATACTTTGAATCTCTTAGTCAATTTGAAATAGCTGGGCTTGTTTTACAATTGGTGCTATTGCCCTTTTTATTTAGGGCCCTCCGCCGTTGGTGGTGGGCAAAACAATCATTCCAATGGCCCAAGGCCAATGGAATGATTGAAAAAGGCCTAGATTTCCCACTTTCCAAAAGAATCGATTTTCTTTATTCCTACCAAGTAAATGGCTCCACCTATAAAGGCACGGAACCATTTTTTGCCAATTCATTTAAAAATTTATCACAAAAGAAAGCTTCAAATTTAATGGACACCTATACTATCGGAAAACAAATAAAGGTTTTCTATAATCCATCAAACCCAAAGATTTCTACCCTAGAGCCAGGGAGACAAGATGGTGTAATGGGTGCTCTGGCACTATTGGCAGTACTTTTTTTGCTAGGCGCCGTGGCCTTTTATCGCCCTTCTTTAATAGTGGAAATCATAGATTACGTTTCTAACCTTTAAAACACATTTATTATGAAAAAGTCAATTTTATGTCTAATGGCCTGTGCCTTTCAAATGAGCATAGCCCAAACAAATCACACAGTAGAGAATTATCCATTGAAAGCAATGGATTTGGTATTGTTTTCCTTCGGAATGGACAACCCGATTACCATAGGGACTATCTCAGATTCTGGAGAATTAGATTTTAAATTTCCAGAAAATCTAAATTTCATAACTGATGAAATGAAGTCCAACTTCATGTCGGACACTGCTTTTACCTTATTTTCAAAATGTGACAATAGTTATGACCTGCTTTCAGAAGAAGAAAACATTAAGGCAGCCAGTGGCGGGTATATTTCCTTGAGCACAAAAGAGAATCCGTATGCAGGTCTGATCTTTATGGTTACGGATGAAGCATTGGTGCCTTGGTTGGAAGATACCTATTCCAATAATGCCGTAACCGGATCCTATTTTGAACTGGTTTATTTGGAATCGGATTTTAATTATCAAGGTGATTGTAATTCCTCTGTTACCAATACAGAAACTGATACCATTGAAACGAACTATACCTATGACTTACAATTAAAAGCAGGCTTTAATTTTATTGAATATAAAATTGAAAGCGTACTTGAACATGCTGTTCCCAGTATGTACGAAGAAGGTGTTTTTGACAACATAATGAAGCCCAGTACAATTACGGTTTCCTCAACACAATCGGTTCCGCCAACAACAAAGTGGATGGGTAAATACTTTTAAACAAGTGAACGCATGAAGCCACTAAATTATATTTTGCCAATACTACTTTTGGCTATAGGATTCCAGTCTTTCGCCCAAACCCCGGAGCAACAAAAAATGATAGATAAGGCATTGAAAATGCGGGATAGCATTATGGAGAGCCTTAACCTTGAAGATGCACAAAAGCAGGCAGATCAGCAGCAAAAACGAGTGGAACTAGACAAGAAAGCCAATACTAAAACGAGCTCTATCCCTAAAGCCACAAAAAGCGAGGATAAATATTGGAAAAATACCTTGGCCAGTGATAAGGATAAGAAATTGAAAAATTGGAACAAGGGAGCAGCCGATCTTGTATTCAACTATTCCTACGACTCCAGAAACGATAAAATGAATTACTTGAAAGTGGGGATTATTAAAATAGATGGGACTATTGAATTGAATCCTACAGACAAAATTCCTGTGTTACAACCCTTGAACAACTTTAAAAACAGCAATAATTTTTTTGATATCCATAATCCAGATGCTTATCAATATAGCAATGAAAAAGCTGGCTTTAAGCTCAACCCTTATTTATTGGTGTACCAAAATGAGCAGCAGATAGGGATTTTAACCATTGGAAATTCCGCAAAAGTAACCCTAAACTTATTAACGCCCGGCGATCTCTACTTTGGTGATGAGGGATATCTCTTGTCTTGGGTATATGTAGATGAAGCCTGTGCCATAAAGGCCAATGAAAATTGGAGTGGGGATTTAAGCAATACGGGGACTCCGTTAATCGTTGAAACCAATGTTTTGTATGACCTGAATTTTAATCCTGGTTGGAACATGGTAAAAACCGAGATCATAGGTACTTACGAATTTCCAAATGCCCCGGAAGAGGATAGATCCAGATACAAAAAGCATAATCACACCTCTATCACTTCCATACCAAAAGATGCCACTTACTTCTTTAGATCAACCATACAATATTAAATTTATAAATAACTATAAAATGAAAAATACTAAAATCAGTATCTTAATCCCCATTACATTATTACTTGTATTGGCTTGTAACAATAAAGAAAAAAATCCAATACTACTCTAGACGCTGTAGTCGATAAAGCTAAAAAGGAAATAACCTCTTCCTCCTTTGACTCCCCTTGTGAGCTTATTGGCTTGGATGATATTAAAAATATTTTTGCCGTGGCAGACGTTCCAATAGAAACGGAGGATAAAGTTTTAACCTTTCCTACCTGCATATATAAATGGGAAGATGGCCAAGTTTTTAGCATTAAAGAAATGGCCGGTCAACTACACTACGCCCCATCTGTAAGACAGCTTAAAGGTATTCCTTAGTTTATCATGATGCCATTTTTTTAGCATTATAAATTTGATCGGGCGGCACTTTTCCTATTTCGGTATGCCTTCTTTTGGTATTATAGAACTCGATATACTCCCTTACCATTTGATAGAGGTCCAGACCCCCGTTTGGAGGGTTCAGATATATCTTTTCATATTTGATCGACTTCCAGAAACGTTCGATGTAAATGTTGTCCAGGGCCCTTCCCTTGCCATCCATTGATATTTGGATGTTATTTTCTTTGAGCACATCGATGTATTGGCTACTCGTATATTGAGCTCCCTGATCGGAGTTGTGTATCTCAGGCGCCCCGTATTTGGCTATGGTGTCCTCCAATAGTTCTATGCACCACTCTTTGTCCATTGAATTTGAAATGCTCCAATTAAGGATCTTTCTACTGTGTACATCGATTATGGCATTCATGTACATAAAGCCCCGCAACATGGGAATATAAGTGATATCGGTCTGCCAGAGCTGATCGGGGCGTTCTATTTTCAGATCCTTTAGCAGATAGGGGAACTTATAGCTCTTGGGGTCCCTGATAGTAGTCCTGGGCTTTCTATAAATGGTCTGTAGGCCCATAAGCTTATATAAGCGTCTTATCCTTTTCACGTTTACGCGATACCCAAGGTCAAGGTTCAGGTAATCGGTCATACGTTCCGCCCCGTAGTAGGGGTGTTCCAAAAAGCAGGCATCCATTTCCTTCATAAGCTTTAGGTTCAGCATACTCTCACTTCTGGGCCTGTAATAAAGACCGGAGCGATGGATATCCAGGAGCTTAAATTGTTGGACAAGGTTTAGCCTTGGATGGGACCTTACCACCTTCTGTCTTCTTTCGGTAGTGCTCATTTGCCCAAGGCTTTCTTTAAAAAATCGTTCTCCACTTGCAACTGGCCGATCTTATTGTAGAGTGGCCCGGTCCCGGAATCCGGATCTTCTTTTTCTGGTTTGGACCCGAAGGCCAGATCTGCATTTTCCAAAAACTCCCGTTTCCAACTTGATATTTGTGTAGGATGTAGTTCGAATTTGGCCGCGAGCTCTTGCAGGCTGCTATGCTCCTTTAACGCCTCAATGGCCACTTTGGCCTTGAACGATGCACTGAATTTTCTTCTTGATTTCTTCATATTTGACAGGGTTAAATTACAACTTAACTTGCTGTCCTAAAATTGGGGAGTATTATAAACAACTTAAAATTGGTAGGCCCAGTGAAGTATTAATTGTAATGGTAAAAGGGTGTAACGAAGCCATGTACAAAAGGTCTACCTCAGTGTATAAACAGCCACAAACGGTTCCCAATTTAGGCGATATGGCGGTTTGGGACTCAAGAATGTCACAATTATCTTTTCTTTATTGATAGGTGCCGGTGGTATGGGATATATAGATGACAATTACAATGGGGACAACTTCGATGAACAGGATTTTGAAGATAACGCACAAGCCTTTTTTATTGTTGAACCAGGATTAAATGCATTGTTCAATATCTCTAGATATTTACAATTGGAGGCAGGTATAAAATACCGTATTTCAAATAAGGTAAACGATGCCAAAAACTTTGATCCTGTTAAAAGAATAAATGGCTTCTCCGCAGGAATAGGCGTCAAGGTAGGAATTTTTAATATGGGCAGCAACAGATATAAAAAAAAATTATAACATGAAAAATAGAACAGAATCACTTTGTAGCATCTGTCATGATGTAATTCAGACCCAACATGTATTTTCTAAAGATAACCAAGTATTCCTAAAAGGAAATATAGTAGAATCTTCAAATGGAAAAATTATTCAGGACCAATGGTTTCCCATTAATTTTCTATGGGTATCCTACATGGAGTTCAGACAGAATTTGATTCAACAATCAAATATGGAGTAATTGCAATAATCTGGTAGTACTCCGTTGGAATAATAAAACGCTTAAAAATTAATTTTTATTAGAGGTCGGTATTCTTGTGTGGCCATATCTTGGTCAAAACCTTTTTAAACATTTCAACAACCAATAAACACAGAAGACCGATGACCAAACCGGTAATAAATTCCCCCACAATGCCCGGTATTCCCTCTAGCCAATGATGTAACCATTCAAGGTTATGTACAAAGATACCCCCGGCCACCAATATCAATGCAATAGTACCGATCACAGATAAACTTTTTATAACTACAGGCAGTGCCCCTACTAAAAACCTTCCAATAGTATTCGAAATACTTTTCTTCTTACCATTCATTGCAATAAGTCTAAGGCCCAAGTCGTCCATCCGAACAATCAGCGCAACAATTCCGTATACACCTGCTGTTGCCACCAAAGCTATAATGCTAACTACTATTATTTGAGACACAATAGGTTGCCCCACAACTGTTCCAAGAGCTATTATAACTATTTCAACAGAGAGAATAAAATCAGTAATAATGGCCGACTTAATTTTTTCCTTTTCCAAAAGTAGAATTTCACTCTTACTTAGATTGGCTTTTACTTTATCAGCTTTAGGATGATGGTGGGGCACAAAAAACTCATATATCTTCTCTGCCCCTTCATACGCAAGATAAAGACCTCCCAATACCAATATTATCGTCACCACCACGGGTATAAAAGCACTAAGTAGAAAAGCTATGGGAAGAATGATCAATTTGTTGAGTAACGAGCCTTTTGTAATGGCCCACAACACTGGGATTTCTCGGGAGGACACAAAACCCGAAGCTTTTTCGGCATTTACTGCCAGATCATCGCCCAAAATACCGGCAGTTTTCTTACCTGCAATTTTACTCATCGCCCCTACGTCATCCATCAAACTGGCTATATCGTCCAGTAACGCAAAAAATCCTGATGCCATATCAATACACTTTGTTAACTATTATTTCCTCGTTCATTATCGGACCTAATCCATTCCCCCTAATTCCATAAACCCCATTTGGCTACAAGAATAGGATAATTTATCCTAAAATATGGGCTCAAAAGAGTCAATTCTTGACACATTACTTACGAACTCCACATTGTGCAAACCTATGTGGGGCGAGTCGAATATCCGCAACCAGGTCTCCAACAAACCAACACAGCAAACAATTCCAAAAATTGGATTCCAAAAATTCCTATAAAGTTAAAACATCATTGTTTA